>JACCDY010034074.1_pt1 | contig 17928 bp, 18 predicted proteins | sample 7446391 | NCBI WGS metagenome assembly JACCDY01 (sample SAMN15323451, study PRJNA562643) | freshwater metagenome | isolation source: river surface water | place: USA:Blue River Watershed | collected 2017-08-18
CAGTAGAAGAGGATGTCAAAGATAGCGTGGGTAAGGTAGACGCCTCAACAAAAAACCAATGCATCGTTCGAGTTGACGGAAACTCGAGCGTGGCGGACAATCTCGAGAGCGTAGCTTTTATCGACACGCACTTTTGCAAGTGGATCAGGCAAAATATCGCTCACGTGTAACGGCAATGACGTGAAGCGTGTCTCGATTCGCACAGCCTCAAGTTGGTCGCTACTTGCTCCATGATTGCGAGCCGAAATCATAGTCAGACAGAAGCAGACTATCAGTCATTTATTCCAATATCGAGTCACGCGAGTATCAACGTGTACATAACACAAGCAGTCCATTACCAAGAAGTCATACGAGGCACAAGTAGCAAGTCATGCATCTTACACACACAGTCCAAATCACGATCACATCGAGAAAGCAGCTCATCTACCCAAGCGGCAAATATTCCCGTCGCCGTCGCAGTGCCAATAGCTGGCAAATAAACGCTTGCCGGTCGCGGTGATGGTGGCGGATCTTGCCGTCCAGCATCCTCCGCGAGCTGCACCGCGAAAGCATCCGAGCTCACAATCTCGTGAATGGCGCGTACATTAGCGCCACTGTCACCATCAAAAAGGTAAACAGTGCCAAGCCCCGCCTCTTCCTCAATGATCGAGTTCACGACAAAATCGAGACGATACGAATCATCGTGACGAAAGGTATGAGATTGAATTATGCCCAACGTTTCCGTGCATCCTTGCTGACATGTCGTCAGGCGTGAGCGATAAGACAAGCCGCTAGTCGGCGACAGCTCTTGAACAATCCGCTTATCACGCCAGTTGTCAATACGCGCGGCACGTAAGACAACGTACCCTCGACGACTGCGGGCATACTTGGCCTTGAACGTTAACGTTACGTCTTCCGACAACACGTCATTCAGCGCGAGCATCGTGTAGTAGGGTGTCCTGAGCTCATAGCCGCACACGAGCGTAATACCGAATGCGCGTCTCCACGAATGAATCTGGGACCAATCTTTGGCTGGCGCCTCAAAAAACACCAATACAGTCCAGCAAATCCCTTCCGTCTTCTTATTCTCACCAGTCTCCAGCTCAAGCACCTCTAATATCCGAACGCCCATCTGCACCGCCTCGTCAGTATCGACGTGCACGCGAATATGCGTCACGACATCATGCTGATCCTCTTCGTTTCGCAATTCCGTAAGCCCGTAAATTGGCGCGAGCTCCGAGACATAAATTGCCCGATGTTCGTCATCATCACACAGACCAATACAGTACGTATTGGCAATGGGCGGCAAGACACTGCCACGCCCACCCACCTTGGCGGGCATGAGCGCACCCTTAACGCTCAACAAAGACCGCAGCCTTGACATGTCTGGCAAAGAAAGCGCATCAATGGCCGACTTCCTCGCCGCCATCTCGTCGCTACCAGCCTCATCCAGCATCCTACGCCGCACCTCAGTAGCCATCACTGGCAATGATAAGTCAAGACTAGGAAGCAAGACACTTTATTAGGCTCTCTTGGCACGCTAGCATTGACGCGAACATGATTCGTGTGCGCATACGCGTGAGCACGCGCTAAGTCATCCACGAGATGAGGCGTCGTCGTCGGCTCGCTACTGATGCGGCATCATCAGGACACGTCAGCATAATGCGCGTAATCGCTTCAACGATCGTGTTCACGTTATCTTGTCGCACGAGCACATTTTTCAAGTCCTCAAGGTGCTGTTCCAACTGGGAGCGAGGTGATCCTGAAGGACAAGGTATCTCCGTCGAGGCCGTGGCCTTTGCGCGTCCAAGCTCCGCCACAACTTCCTCGCGAGAACGTTGATCACGCTGCTTGTACGCCTGATCTCCCAACTGCTGACTAAACGCCTTTGCGCTAGACAACAATCGAAAAGCCCAAATTGAACCATCGCTCAGACGCGCGTCAGAAACGTAAATACCCGGACATGCCACGAAATCGCAATCAATAACGCCCGCACAAAGTCGTTCCTTGGGATTGTAGCGTGCTCCGCCTTCCCAACGCGGCACGTGTCGTTCCGATGATAGCATAACCCAAGTAACTGCATCTTGACACGTTGGCGCTTCGGCAAACGAACGTAAAGCCATGCCTTTCCAACCGCGTTCATCGCGCGATACAACCTGAAGTGGTACTAGATCCGTCCCGAGTAGAACCAAGTCAAGCTTTGTCGTCAGCGTACTCTCGCCGCGTGGCGGACCGTACGCTCCCGCCGTCGCCATAATCACCTGCATCGCGAATGGTGCGGCTCGAAAGAGCTCAAGTTCGCTCTCCAAAAGCCTCACGTAAACCACGATAATCGTATCACCAGTCTTTGTAGTGAGTAGCGTTTGACCCAGACACGAAGCTCGACACGTGATGCCAATGCCCGAGCGTAGCAGCACAAGTGGCGCCGACGTTATGAAACCTTTTTCCGCCTCACGCAGAGCCGCCAATCCACTAATCGCGTGTAGCTCGACAACAACAAAAACATAGCTCGGGTCCTCCATATCCCGATCAATCAAGCTGACTCGTTTTGTTGGAATATCAACGCCAGCCGCAAGCGAAGAACCTTTCCTTATCTCAGCCGAACACGAAAGCTGTTCCAAGGCTCGCGTAACCTCTGGCGTAAAATACATCGTCTTCAGCGTGGAAACCCAGCTACTAGACGCAGCCATGGCTCGACACATACCCAAACTGCGCTCGTAGGCTCGCTATAAAGTAAGAAAACGCCACGAACCACTCAGGTAGCCGTAATTTAATTAACACCTTATGATCAGACGACGTTGACATGTGGGCGCGCATGCGCGAAAGCATGTGCGAAAGATTCGCTACAGGCAAACACACTGCTCAATAAGTTCTTGGTACGCCTCCTGCGAGTCGAGTAGCTTAGAAACATCGTTCAGCCAAGCGATGACTTGCATCTGCGCGTCTTTCGTCCCAATAGCGGCAGTCGGCCAAAATGAGTCACAATCCTCATTCTCGTCGTCGTCGTCTTGTTCTCTCGAGCTCTCGTTCTTCCATTGATCCAGGAACGCATCGGCATAAATCCAGCTTGTCACGTGCACGAGCTCATCCTTACATAGTAGAGCATTTGAAGCACAAACGACTCGAGCAACGTGAGTCGCAAAGGTCGTGTTAAATGCTCTCACCTTTTCCTTCTCAATGTACTGCACCGCACCATGCGTATGCGTACTAGATGGACGCGCACAAGTGAGCTGATTCGCCTGATATAGCGTAGAAAACCTCGAGTACAAACGAAGACACTCGTTATCGAGCAAATTACGTGGAATAGATGGAGCCAATACATTTACGTTCGGCCAGCGAACCGACGTAACCACAGCCGATGCACAAGCGAGGAGTGGTTCTAGCGACTCGTGGCCATGTTTGTTAAGGATGCTAGACTCACATCGTTTGCTCAAGCCAAAGCCGAGCGCGATCGAAAACCCAAATCTCATCTGCTCAATGCCCTCAATCAAAACAGTTGGCCCCGAAAATAAGACAAAAATCATCAATGAAGCTTGAGAGAGTAGTTCAACGACAGTCTCCACGTTAACGTCAAATTCGCTTCCCGCTTCCCGTGTCGGCGTAACATGGACAAAAGATGCGAGTCCAAGTTTTTCTTCAGCCTCTCGCAGTGCAGCCCAGCCAATAATTGGCTTAAGTTGTGCCGCAAAAAATGAACGTCTGTTGTCCTCGGTGGCAACGCCCAAGCACAGGACACGATCGCTCTCGATAACGAATCCGGGTCCATTCTCGTCGCGCAAGAGCCTCGAGTCCATGCAGAGACTGGCCCTGAGTCTACACAAATCTGCATCTTTGGCGCGTAGCGACGCTTCCTCAATCCCAATGACTTCGGATTGCGTAGACTCGCCAGAAGACATGATTCCTGCTCCAGCCGTGTGCGCATCCATAACCTAACGATCGCTCTCTAGCTATCATATACTAGCTACCTGCCATGAACGCGCTTAAGCGTGGAAAAAGGTCTTGGCATGATATCAATCATGTTTATTCATGGTCATAATCACATCACGATTGGTTATTGTGTTCGCGTCTCAGTACGCCGCAATAAGCATACACCGCGACAAAGGCGAGAGGCGCGTTTCTCGCGCCTAAATCCGTTCCGCTAGGACGCCTGCATGTCGAGACTAATGCCTTGTCATGCGTCAAGTCACGCAGAACACGACGCGCAATCTGGCGTGCAAGCAGGACGCTCCATTGCGCCCGTCGTCGCGTCCAGCAAATCTTCCGTGCTTGGTTCCGTCGGTCGGAGAGCTGGACGCGCCTCCTCGAGCGTAGATAGTGTCCGAATAGCCGTGCCCTGCCGAAGATAGTAAATGCCCGTCTTGAGGCCATACTGCCAAGCCTTAATCAGGCACGTCGCCATCGTCGTCGGTGATGGGTCGCGCATAAACCAGTTTAACGAGATGGACTGGTCGACGTATGGCGTCATGGCTGCCGCAATGCCCAGCTGCCCCAACACATCAATCTCAAACGCCGTGCGAAATAGGCGCTTCTCCTCGACAGACAAGCATTCCAAGGTCGACACCGAGCCATCAGCGCGTACAATATCTCGCACCAATACAGCCTCCATGCGGTTAAACTGCTCCACGCCCAATTTCTTCTTGAGCAACGCCCAAAGAACCGGATTGTAGAGCGTATCGTCACCGCTGGAAGATCGCTTCACGATAACGTTACCGACTCGAGTTTCGATGCCATCACTATTACCTTGAACGTGAGCCGTCGTTACTGTCGGCATCATGGCGATACACGTCTCGTTCGCCCTGCCACGTTTCTTTTCGAGCTCAGCCAAGTACTGCCACTGTGCTGAAGACACGACATGCTGCGTATTGATATCGAGAGGACGCGCCGATTTGGGCAATGTTCTTCTCCATCGTTCGTGATGCGGGCCAGCAGCACCCTCCACTACACCAAAATCCGACGACATCGAACGAGACGTTGACATGGCTGAATGTTGCATGCAAGCCGCCACACTTGCCGCAATTTCTTGCGCCGCGGTAGAATCATACTCAATACCCATAAACTGGAGCGCATCACTCAAGCCTTGAACGCCAATCCCAATCGCTCTCGTCTTGTCGGCAACAATATCGAGAGACGAATACACTCTTTCCGTCCGCACACAAATCGCCGTCAGGAAATGTGTCGCGATCGATGTTAGGTAGTCGATCGTCTTATAGCATAGCTTACCACCGACCAGACAGCGAGACAGCGCAATAGAAGCCAAAAAACAGGACGCCACCGTGCACGTGTTGCTATGTAGCATCACCTCGGCGCACAAATTCGAGCACTCAACATGACCATTCTGCATAGTGCTCAAGTTGACGCGATCAGCAAAGATAACGTACGGCGTACCTGACACGATTGAACTTCGAATAATAGCCTCAAAAATTGTTCTCGCTGGCATCTTGCGAGTTGCCTTTCCCTCAGCGACGAGCTCGTGATACTTTTCCGCAAACAAATCCGCCTCGACAAGAGCTGGATAGGCAACAGCTGGCGAAAACAAGTGCCATTCCCTATCCTGCAGGACAGCTTCCATAAACACATCGTGCAGCATGACACCCGTAAAGACCTGCGGAAAATAGGCAGTCGTGTCCTGTTTCGGCAGTCTTGCCGACAAGAGATCCATAATGCCGTCATGCCAGTCTGGAAGATAGCACGCAACATTCAGCGGTCGTTCTTGATCCTGTGACCGAGAGTAGCGAATCGTAGCCGCTACGACATCGAGAGCCGGTAAAATGTTTGTTTCCATCGCGAGACTTAGGCCGACACCACCCTTTTGTCTCGCCGCCTCAAACAAGTGTTGTTGCGCCTCCTCAATCCCGATCCCACTCATCAAGAAACAGCTCGACAATAACGTCATTGGCATTAGGGCCGCACACTTGGCAATGGGTGTCGCGACAGAAATTTGCCGATGCCCGAGAGCAACATACAATTCTCCAACCCAGCTGTGAATATCCATACCCGTTCGGTCGTGTTCTATCGCCGCATATGCGACACGAAGCATCATGTCAGATGGCACCTCAAAATCAATAGCACGCGTGCCAACAGACCTCATCAGCATCAGGCTCGAAAAAGTGTAAGTATAGTCAAAACGCCGCATGGACAAAGTTCGCCAGTCTGTCGGCATGTAACATTCGTCTAGAAAAAACTTGGTACCAAGCCACTGAACAAACTCAGCCACTGTCTTCAGCCCGCGCTCCTCCAGACGACAAGCACGTTTCGCGAAATCATCCAACTTAATAACTTCCATAGGTCGAAAACCAACATGATCGATAGCAAGACACGTATACGCCACGACTCTGCCCGCGAGTAAATCATATCGTAGTGACTGATATCGCTCAACGGCAACGCGAGACGCCAGATCAAAACCATTCCAAGCCGAATCGTCAAGCTTTTTGCCTTCACCACCCAACAGGTCACGCAGCTCTTGAGTCGAGAACTCATTCTTAGCCAATCTAGGCAAGCATAGCTCCTCGATCAAAGCGCTGTCGTCAACGCGCGGCAGCCAAACTAGCGCTTGGAGGAGATCAAGCTCAGTCTCGAGTCTCGCCATGGCTCATGCTCTGCTCTACGCTACGGCCACCGTTAAGTAGCCAACGAAAAGCACAAGCCAAATTCATCGTAAACCGAGACATGCGTTTAATCAACCATAAGCGATGACAGAGCGTCGCTAACGTAGCGACGATACACGTGATCACGCATCGACAGAATCCCACACAATAGCAGGAGGAGCCGCGACATAATCGACTGCGCCAGACACAAAGAAATTCGAGTGCATTGACACGCCCTCCAAGTTCATGAAAGGAATTGGACAATCAACATCCGCCGGGTATAGAGGAGCTTTGTTAAACAGCGCCAGTACGCGGTTACCGCAGTGTCGTATGTAGCGAACGAGCAGTTCTATCGACAGGCCAGCGTCAAGGTCTTCGTTTTCCAATGCCACCCGCAAAAACGCTTCTTCCATCTCAACGACTTTCGTAATAATCTCCGTCGTCACCTCATCCGATAAGGGCTCGTGGCTATAGTGCTCGTCATAGCACGTGGCCGCATGCCAGCAATGAAGTGTTTCGTCACGCGAAATAAAAGCATTCGCTCGCCCAATCTCGAGCAGCTTGCCCGTACGTCGAAAATAACCAAAAATCGCAAAAGCTCCAGCAAAGAACACACCCTCAAGGGCCGCAAACAAAAACAAACGTTCCACCAACCGCACATTCACGTTAACGCAATCCTGCATAAAGCGAGCCTTTTCCGCGATTTCCCGCGGCATCTCGCCTAAGAATCTTTCCATGCTCATATCACGCCCAGCCATGCACATTTCCGCCATCATCTGATACGCCTCACGATGCCCACATTCTTGCGAAGCCTGATCAATCAAAAATGTCTGCGTCCATTGCGGCAACGAATCACTCGCGAGAAGGTTTTGCAAGATATTGCTATTCACGATCGAGTCGCCCAAGACAAAGAACCGGAGCAAATTAATGACGATACGCGCCTGCCTAGGCGGTAGCTCCTTCCAGCTGGCCACGTCCCCGACAAAGTTTAACTCCCGAGCCAACCATTTCGTATCGCGCTGATACTGCACCAATTTTTGCGTACGAGGACTCACATCCGAGTGTACCATGAGCTTGGCTAGCTCCTCTATCGTAATCAGCTTGCTCGATGCCATGACAAGAAACCAAACAAGTATTGCTGGTCGATAGCGAACGATGAAGGGTAGCACTAACCACGTCGCTAAATAATAAAGAAATCTCACGTATTCACCCAAGAATAATTAATTTAATGTCGTACGTCTCAGACGCATCAGTAAACATCCGCTCATGACATTAGTGCCGCTACTAGCACGCACGCCACGCTATACAGACATCGGCAGCTTAATTGCGGGATTATAAACATACGACGGAATCTTGATAACGTCGGATGAACTCATGAACTCTTCGAGAGTCATCGAGATAGAAACGGCAGGCGAAGGAATCACGGGACGCTGCAGTAATTCCGCAGCCGCCCTCAAGTGATCCTTGTAAATGTGAGCGTCACCAATCGCGTGAATGAGCGTACCGGCACGCAAGCCGAGCGTGTTCGCCACCAAGCGCGTTAGTAACGCATACTCAAACACATTAAAGGGCACACCCAATAGCATATCGGCAGATCGTTGATGCAAAACACAATCCAAGTATGCGCCGCGCGTAACCAGCTGGAAAGCATAATGACATGGAGGCAATGAAGTGAGATGCACTAGTTTCTCATCCCAAGCGAGCGTAACGCAATTCGTGTCGCTTGAGTCCTCCGCGAGCGCCGCAACATTATCTAGGACTTGATCTATTCCGCCCGTCGGCGAAACACCTTCGATAAACGGAGCGCCAAAGTTTCGCCAACAAAAACCATACGAAGGACCGAGAGAACCCTCTGGACGCGTGGTGAACCCATGTGCGTCCAATATCGCGCGTCTCGTGTTTGCCATCCAAAAATTAACACCGACACGTTCTAGGTCAGTAGTATCCACGCCACCATTCAGGAAAAATCGCAGCTCTCGTTGAGCCAGTTCGTGCGAAACACGCTTACAGGTAAAGAGTGGTAACTGGTCCGTCGATAAATCATACCGAACAGTAACGCCAAAAAGTCGCGTCGTGCCAGTACCAGTTCGATCATTGACCATTTCACCCTTTTCCATGATATCACGCACTAGCTGCAGATACGGAACATCGAGATACAAGACAGAATCACGCCACAAGGGTCGATAGGGTATATCGAGTTTCGCAAAATTATGTCCCAAGACCTCAAAACGACCAATCACCATCCTTAACCGACCAAACCGCAAATCACGACTGCCAACAAGCCAAGTCCATAACGATGACGCACAACGTAATGCCGCATCGTAGCCGCAAACTCCATTCTCGTAGCTCAAGGCAGACCAGTTGAAAATCACACTCAGCTCTTGGCACGACCCTAGACATAACTGAACCGAAATCAACTGTTGTCGCGACGCTGCCGCACGTTGAGCCGGATCCCAATCAACCACCAAAGCTCGCCTAGACACAGCTACCCGAATTAGGCCATCCGTTGCCAGGCCCAAACGTTCCTTAAGATCATCACTAATCTTTTCCATTCCAACAATGAGCGAGCGTGTGGGTCGTTCATACGAAACTTCTAGCCCAGTTGTCGCGTATACGTTCGCCTGAATCTGGGTAAAAGTCGCTTTTCGCATAGCCTCAATCAGCTCGGCCATTTTGCCGCGATAAAAGAAACTACAGCTCCTCACGATACAAGGCATGATTTATTATATGTAGTGGTCGGCTTACATCTCATCAATTCACGCTTCGTACACCAATAAATGTGCGCCTGGGTGATTGCCAGACAAAATCACGGCTCATCACGTCAACGACAAGCTCATCACCGGCTCGAAGCCAAAAAACACCCGCCACGTACAACGTCTTTATGGCGCAACGCGAGTCCCAAGGCCTGTCAGCCCAGGACCGAAGCAACACCTGCGTAGAATCGTCTCGAACACGAGCTAGTTCGAGCATAAAGCGACTCGCCATAGAAGCATCACGCGTAGCCATCACGAAAGCTACACTAGCGTAGCAGTGATAATATCCATCGCTCAGGATAAGCAATGAACCCGTGTCCGTAACATTCACGTGTTGTTCTTCGTCGACAAAGCGAAGTCGCGCATCTTGTAGCCAACGCCAGAGACGCTGACCAGGAGAAGCCCGAAAGTAAGCGTGTGGTAAATGCAGAATACGACTCGTGGTCTCAGTCCAGAACGCAACCATCACGACAGCCCAAACAAGCCCTCGAGGTGGTAACGCGACCATGCTGGCTCTCGTCCGGCCAACAACTGCCGCACACTATCGTATGACCAAGATTCCCTTGTCGCCAACGACCACTAGCATCTCGGCACATGCGCAGACCATACGATCCCTCATGACGCATCGACTCAAAATGACAGAGACGATGAACCACATGTCCGCAAGTCAAGCGTACACATTGACCAGCGAGAGACTGAGCGCAAATAGAGCAATCACCAGACATGGACAAAATCGGTAAATCCTGTTCCGCTGCGCGAACACCATCGAGGCACGCACGCACGTGCTCCGGGAACCTCTTAACAGAATATCTCCCATCGTCCACGAAGGCTTGTGAATAGGTAGAGTCGATAAGACATTTCGTCCCGTAAAACAAAACCAACCGAATCGCATCGATACTTGGCATCACAACGAGACAAATCTCTCGTATGAACCCATCCGCAATAGGAAGAGCGAGCTTGAAAAATGAAGCCAATTCACTTATGGCGTCACATAAAGCAATCCCCGTTATTCTAAAAAGACTTACGGGGGCCGTGTCAGCGATAGCAAGCTCGAGTCGCTGTCGCAGTGAACCATATTGATCATCCACGCTAAACAATACTTCTCGAGTCGTTTCGTCTGGCTCACCCAATGGTTGATAAGTAAACGTATTCCAGTCAACCGTCCCCGCAAGCGCTGCAGAACGTCCTTCACACTCTTGATAAGACGAAATACGACGCACTTGCATCGGCCCAACCGCGTATTTGGCCATGTTCGAGAGCCATGGAGATAGGAGCGTCATCGTCGCAATGATAACCCCAGCTCACGCTCTCTCTCTTATATTAGGGCCGCAACCCAAGCGAGCATAACGTACCCAAAATCGTACTGAACGCGCAATCCCTGATGCGTACAAAAATCTCTTGACACAAGATCGTTAACGAGTAAATGGTGACAAGTCACCCATCTTTAATGGTGAACGACATAGAGGGCACGTCGCGTCATAACCCCTGCCGGCGTGCCGCTGAACGATGGCCAAACATGGAACATGAAACATGTGATTACATTGCGTAAGGACACATTGACCCACCATTGGCGATATACAAATCGAACAATCTTCCCCATTCCCCTCGAGCAAACACGGGATCTTGAAATTATTGTCAAGAAAGTCATGCGCAAAAGATGATAATGTGCCTATCGTGTCCTCACGAAAACGGCGCGTCACGGACAGGGTCGGTTCGATGGAAATCGTACAAAGTAACGAAAAACCTTGCTCGTCCGTATCACCACACAACGAAAGCGAAATGACTGTCGGCGTTAGTAACGGAACTCGAGCACAAACGGAGCGTAGCGTCTCTGCCAGACCAGTTAGTGCCACATTAAAAGACGACGCCAAAGCACCAACGATACCTCGTAACGATAATTCGACCTTTGTCACGTCAAGCGCCAATAAGGCAGCCACGCCATCCGGAGCGGAAAAACGATATGGGTCGTTATGCTCATACAGCGCATTCCAGTATAGCCAGCTCACGTAAGTAGCGTCCGCCGTCTCCTCGTCCATCCCGTCGACACCGACAAAAAAGCATGGAATAATAAGAAATAACCTCGCTCAAGCCTAAACGAAGCGGGCGAGCACGTGCCAAATAGAGCATAAGCCTAGATAGTGGTCAGCGCATTATGTGCAGACAAACAAACACGCAATAGCTAGCGTAATATATTAGCTCACCTTTCGTGTGTCCTCGTTGCACGCCAGCCATGGAAGTTCTGGCTATATTCGCGATAGACGAAAATCGAGGTTTTGGGATCAACAATCATTTACCATGGCACAATCCCGAGGAACTCCAGCATTTCAAGCGCGTGACAAAACATCAAGAACCTGGAGAAACACAACCAAATGCACTCATTATGGGGCGAAAAACATGGATGGGACTATCAAGCTTGCCCGGGAGGCTAAATATTGTCATTAGTAATTACCTCCAAGACTCTCGAACGACACCCTTTATCCGTGTCTCATCATACGAAGAAGCCATTCAAGCTGCCATCAATGTTGGCTGTCCACGAGCCTTTGTCATTGGCGGCAAGCAGACACTGGAATATGCCTTAATGAGGGCTAAATCACGACCGACCAAGGTGATAATGTCAATCGTTGATGGGAAACACGCTGCTGACACGTATCTATCAAGAGACGCACTACGCGACTATGAGTGCATCAGTGCCACGCGAGCGGGGGCCGCGTCCGCGTATAAAGTGCGTACGCTAGTGCTCAAGACAACGCCTACTCCGTAATGCGTGCCAGCGTTCAAGACAAGGAATCATCATTAGAACCGTTTATTTGACAATAAATGACACCAAAACCAATCACATGTTAATGCGTTACGGAGCCTTAGACAATCAGTCATTAAGTGACAATCGCGAAACGCGACTCCATCGAGTAGCCAAGGACAACAAAAGTCACGCGTCCTCGTCCTGATGAAGCTCCGACTCTTCAAGCGAGCCACTTCTCGCTGTCATGTAAATGCCCCCAGGCAGCCTCACGCGACGCGTCAAAACAGTGCACCTATTACACTGAATCACTTGGCGCGCGTCGTCGTTCTCACGAATACCGCGCATAGTGCACTCGTAATGAGCAAAGCACTCACAAGAATAGGGCTGCGAAACAATACCGCCCTCAATGCGCTTAACGCAAACACAGCACAATGACGGCACTTCGGTAATAGTCGTAAAGTCAATGGGCAATCGACTCTCTAGCCACATCTCAAAGCTCGAGTGCTTAATAAACGACCGATCAGCGCTAAAGTCCATCAAGGTGCGCATGCGCTCAGTAGACGGACAATGAGGACAAATATTTCCCAATACGCTCTCGCGATACGCTTCCAGACAAGAGGCGTGAAAAAGACCGCCGCAATCAGTAGCCGCAATATTGCCCGGTACCCTAAAGCGCCTCTCATCATCTCTATCGAGAAGCACATTACGCGGGCGATACGCCGATCGCAAAAGACGACGAGAACAAAGTCCACACGTCTCGGTAGTATTCACGTGGCACGGGCGTACCTTATGCGTATTGATCTTGGCCGTGTCTTCCAATGGCGAGCAGATAATAGTCGGCAGTGTCGTTGTCGCCTTTGCGCCGAGTCCGAGCGAAAACAACGTAACGCGAGCAATCGGTCCATCATCCGCAATCGGCGTAAACTCCGCATCGAACACGACCGACGAAGGGGAACGCATAGACAAAAAGTCGGCGACGGCGAGCATTTGTAGGCGCATGGCATAATTAGGCCAATTACTCATCGCCGTTCCGCCGATAAAGAAAGGGCGTCGTCTCCTAATGGGAGACAGTGGGCGGAGAGTCGGCACAGACTCCTCCCCTTTCAACAATTCAGCAGCCTATAATTAACGAAACGACCTAATTAACATTCACTCTTTGTCTAAGACCCTAACTAGACCACACGCAAAACAACGAAACGCAGTAACTAACAACAAGCGCTAACGAGCGGACTCTAACTTTTTTCTTACCAGCAGGAGATGGTCCATTCGTAGTCCAGCAGCGGCAACGGCAGCGTATCCAGCAGATTGGCGGCGTCCGAAGAGCGTGGTGGAATGACTGCCGAGCGCTCACTCTCCCTCTTATGCCAGTAGCCTAGCTCTCTCTGATTGGTCCAAATCTTGCAAAAACCCAGCGTCAGCGGACCACCTGAATAGGTCACAAAAATAAGCAACCAATCAGAAGCAAGGCCAAGATTATCACTAACGATACGGAGCCTTTGGTTCTCGTCGAAAAATCTTGGCAGTGGTGAAAAGATTTTGGCTGGAGAAATTACCGGGACAACAAAGGTCTCATTGTTATGCCTCGAGACGGAACAATAGAGCACGTGGTCTCGCGCGTCAGCCCAAAACTGCCTACGTCAGCAAGACCAAAATTACCGCCCTATCTTTCCCGATCTTGCACCCATTCTTCTCCTCGCGAAACTTGGCAGTGAATAAAAAAACGTGAGCGAACAAATTACCGGGACAACAAAGAAGCCATTATGAGGGTCTCGAGGGTAGACAAAAGATGTTGACGACACTCGAATCAGGTGAGAAAATGTTGTATTTGACACTGCATTTCAGTCAATCTCACGTGTACTTCAAAATCGTGCAATGTAGCGTTAATACTCATCAGAGCCATTGAATGCAATTCACCCATATCTCCTCGGCGTGCACGAAGGATGGCCCGCATGTAATGGCTGCGCGCCTTGCTATGCCCTGTAGTAAAGGGCACTGGGAAGGGCACGCCTGCCTTTCGAACCGCAAAAGCAAACAACAGTCGACAGAGGCGGCCGTTTCCGTTCTGAAATGGATGCAGGGTGATGGTCTCGTACATTAGACGGACCGGGGCGGTGATGAGCGTGCTAACATGGAGCTCAGCCATACTGCGGTTAAACGCTTCCACGATTTTGGTAAGAGCAGTGTGCAGCATATTTTGGTCCCCTATGGGGAACGTGTGGTGTCCAGCATGGCAGGCATGGTCACGAAATTTGCCAGCCATAATGGGATTACCATCGTCGTCAGTTGCGCCGTTCATCAGCAGCTGGTGGGTCTTCAGGACGGCATCAACGGTCAGCGGCATGTCGATATGTTCAAGTAAGTAACGAGCAGCTCGCATGTGCTGCAAGAACTGGGGGCGCACATTGTTGCCTTTGACGTCTCCATCAGCTGACCAGGTTTCGGTAGGAACATCCCAAAAGTTCTTCTGATTGCCTTCTAAATAAATTTCATCCAGAATGCGGCAGGCCTCTTTCTCACTAATTCCTGCAGGCAGCGTACTCTCTAATTTGTTACTCGTGTACACTAGAATCGCCATCATATGCTTTGAGAATGCCGACACATAGTGTCCGGACAGAAACCCTGCTTCATTACGTATCTTGTCAACAACTTCGCTGAATGTTTTCTCGGGACTATGAAGCATCCATCCCTTCTTCGCAAAGGTAGTCGGCCTCAATGCTCCAACAAGAGACATACTTGCTGCCAAAAACGTCAATCGCAAATAATGACGCATGATCATCGAAGAAAGACATAATTAGCACAATCACGTCACGTATATTGTCATCAGCATAATACAAATCAAAAGCTGCATAATCACGCGTGAACCCATACAGACAAATCACGCGAGCGTGCGCCTAATTAATAACGTAATTAGCGCTCACGATCGATGCGCTCGCGCCAAGTCTCGATGGATGACATAACTCAATTACCGGCAAGTCATCGTGCACAAGTGCCATTGCCTTACATCCGGCACACGTACGCAAATCGTCCGTCTCGGCACGTGCCCGAAGCGTGCACGCGTCATGAGCAAAACAATCGCAAGGAAATGGTCTAGATACGGGACCATTAATTATCACTTGTCCGCAAAGATTACACATTGTTGGGATAAAGATACTAGCACAAAAATCAGCCGGCAGTCGCAACTCGAGCCAATCATAAAAATCAGCCATCGAAACAAACGACATACAAAGCGACCGCGATAATGTCACGCGTCTCTCGGCCGATGGACACGCCGGGCAGCCCACGTGGCTCGCATCAAACAATATGCGCGAATAACACGTCTCGTGATACAAAGCGCCGCACGGTCGAAATACGACACACGACCCAACACCACCATCAGTATTAGGAGTCAACAACGGTAATTGACAGGCAAAACACCTGTCACCGAACCGTATCATGGCCGCGGTCGCCTTGTACGCAAGTAAACTGTATTTCTCGTCCGCGTCATGACAAAGCAATGACGGTAAAGTTAGCGTCGTCTTGCAAGAGCCGTTCAATGCTTGAATAGAAACCTCAACACCGCGACTACTCATGCCACCATTAACCACAACCGATAATGGCGAGCGAGTCGCCAGAAAATCGACCACCATGCCGAGAACAACGCGTGTCCTACTATCGTGCCAGGCATTCATAACAGATCCACCAATCATGAACGCACTTCTCGCTCGCTCGTCGATGTCCGCGCACGCCCCCTCCATGACGCCCTATTAACATTACCATAATTAATCTAGTAAAGAGATTGACACCGTCGTAGTAATGAATCTACACAACACTGACCAAAAACAGTGGGGCATTCCGGACACTTGAACGAAAAATTAAACCAACGCCGTAAACACTCCGCGTGAAAAGAGTGACCACAACGCGTCACCACGGAAAAATCATCGTTTAGCATAACGCCAGAACAAATAACACAAGGCTCTTCCATCCGCACTAAATTCAGCGGCAAAATATTGTGCAAAACTCTCGTTTCGGCCGTATCGTGCCAGCTCCACCATTTAATTCTTATTCTCGAAAACAACGAAAAACACCGCTCGCGTTTAGCCAAAGCCCGAATAAGGCGCCTCGTCACGTGTAACGCATCTATACAACATTGATCAAAGTCTTGCCGACACATTGGACACGTTGAAGATCGCTTTAGCCACCCAGACAGGCAAGTGACGTGGAAATAATGATGACAGTTTGTCACTGCTGTATATCGATCATTCCGCAGAGACTCGAAACAAATAGAGCACGGCGACGATAGTGTCACCGTGTATAATGCGCCCTCGTCAAGATGACGATCTTCCAGAGTTGGCACGATAAACCTTCGTACAGAGCCTGTCACGCGTAATCGCTAATACCTACAGCAACCACATACGCTAATTACAACAAAATCATTTTCCTCGTCACCTCAACGGCGCGCAAATACATTATCCGCGACATCATTCAGTAACCGTACCAGCTAATGCAGACACGTTAGCCTTATCGCGCGCATCGTGAATTCGCTTACACCACTCGCAAAAATAATTCGTATCATGGCGTGAAGATGCCGTCACGTCTCCACTCATGCCATGTAAGACCATCCCCGTGCGATGAAGCCACACTACCCATTCAGTTCCCGTCGATAAGCATCCAAAAATATTGTTAGCCTGATCAAGAGACGTCACGTAAAAAACGGGATCCTCCTTCTCCTCCTCCTCCTCAAGTCGAATCATCACGCTCGCCGGAAAAGATAACCATTCCACGATATGCGTGACCCCCGGACTCAACTGTTTAGTGCAAGCGCGATAGCAACTTTGGTGTAACACATTCCCGGCCAAAGTAACGACATGTCGCGCACCAACATCACGATGACAAATCTCACACGTGTCCATGTCTAAAAACACGAATGACCGACAACAGAATTAATCGATAGATTACGTACAAGTTTATTCTGGTATCGGCTCTCTCGGCTACATCACGTTACAGCTGCACTCGTGCGCCTGCACGACAAATCACGCACTGCTCAGTGCGAGCATGAACCCAAATAACGCGTGCCTCGTCCACGCACATTAAGTGATGAGCACCTCCTCCGGGCAAATACACAATCACGCTCTCACAAATATTCAACGCCAACAATTCCAAACGTAGAGTAGCCTGACCAGCCACGTTAATGCGTCCGCGTCGCGTATCCAACACAAAATCCTGACAAGACGCAATCGTACCCATCGCGTCATTACATCGCTCTCGCCAGGATCTACGCAGTGTCACAGCCTCCGCCGTCCTATCGGTAAGCGAAGGTACGGGTAGAGTCGTGCGACGAGCATAGTCGTAAGCTACAGGATACAAAGACACACGTTCCGCGGGCAAGAGCGAAGCCTCCTCGCTGAATTCATCTTCTTCGCATTCATCCTGCTTACTAAGCAGCGTACCACGACGACAGTCACTCATGCCTATAACGACAAGACGAAATAATCAGTTGTCCTTTAGCAAGCCAACCCACGTCTCCACCTCAACATAACGCGGCACCAGCCACTGCTCCAGTTGAACCTTCTTCACCAAATCGGGTATAGCTCGAAACACCACACGCTGATTCCGCAAATAATCAACACCCCAGTCACAATCAAAAAATGCACGCCGCTTCATGGCCGCCGCGACCGTCTCCAAAAAACCATCAGCTGGCGCATACAGAATAACTTCAATTTCCGCTTTATCAAAGCACATCAACTCCGCCGTTACGCGACAACACGTCGCCAACGCCATCCCAAACTCACGAGAATGATCCGCCAAAAACTTGGTCCACTTGCACAAAAAATCCTCATACCTCGACGTAAAGCCATCACATTCCCCAAGGCAGCATATGCCAGCGAACATAGCG
>JACCDY011211600.1_pt1 | contig 17912 bp, 18 predicted proteins | sample 7446391 | NCBI WGS metagenome assembly JACCDY01 (sample SAMN15323451, study PRJNA562643) | freshwater metagenome | isolation source: river surface water | place: USA:Blue River Watershed | collected 2017-08-18
TGATGCCGGATGCAAGCGGCATCGGTATAATGTAAGGTTTGCTACCGGCAAGAGCGACAGCAGCACCTCCGGGCCCGGCCAACTGTGCCATTCAGCGCACGACCCGCCACCTCACCGCAAGGACTGCACACCAAATGTTCGCCCTCCCCCCTTGCCACTGAGCTGCCGCCCCGCCCGGGGAGCCCTCTCACAGGGCCTCGCCGGGTTCCGCGCCAGCTTGTCTCCCCGCGCCGGGTTTCGTGGCGCGCTTGTTTGTATCCCTTGTGTCCCGCCGATCTTGAAGTTCCGGAGTGTCTCGTATGCCCGCACAGAAGAAGCCAGCCAAGCCCAGCAAGACTGCCGTGAAACCCGTTGCGAAGAAAGCGATCAAACCCGCTTCCGCCGCCAAGCCTGCTGTCAAGGCACCCGCCAAAGCCTCTACGAAGGTTGAGCCCAAAGCCGCCGCCAAGGCCGCTCCCAAGGCCAACCTGAAGGCGGTGCCCAAGGCCCAGGCCGCGGCCAAGTCCGCAACGAAAGCCCAACCCGTGTCCGCTACGAAAGCCAGTCCCAAGTCCGCTCCCGCCGCTGAAAAGGCCACCGCCAAGGTGAGCAAGGCCGCCGCCGAGCCCAAGAAGGCCGCCAAGGCCGCTGCCGCCGTCACCGCCGAGGAAGTGGTGGTCAAGAAGAAGCCGGGCCGTCCGCCCAAGGCCGCCGCCGCCGAATCCGACGCCCCGCCCAAGGCCCCTGCCAAGCGCGGCCGCAAGCCCAAGGCCGCCGCCAAGGGTGCCGGGTCCGAGGAGGACGACCTGTCCGACATCGAGGCCGAGTTCGCCGAAGAACCGGCCGCCGAGACGACCGAGAAGGTCAAGCCGCTGCGCATGAAGATCAGCAAGGCCAAGGAACGGGCCTTGATGAAGGAATTCGGCCTGGACGAGGCCATCCTCACCGAAGAGGAAATGCTCAAGCGCCGTCAGCGCCTGAAGACACTGATCACGCTGGGCAAGACCCGCGGCTACCTGACCCACTCCGAGATCACCGACCACCTGCCCGAGAAGCTGATCGAGGCGGAGACGCTGGAAGCCGTGATCACCATGCTCAATGACCTGGGCGTGGCGGTCTACGAGCAGACGCCCGACGCGGAGATGCTGCTCCTGAACAACACCACCCCGACGGCCGCCACCGCCGAGGAGGCCGAAGAGGAAGCGGAAGCCGCCCTCACGACCGTGGACAGCGAATTCGGCCGCACCACCGACCCGGTGCGCATGTACATGCGCGAGATGGGCACGGTGGAACTGCTTACCCGCGAGGGCGAGATCGAGATCGCCAAGCGCATCGAGGGCGGCCTGATGGCCATGATGGAGGCGATCTCCGCCTCCCCCGCCACCATCGCCGAGATCCTGCGCATGGCCGCCGAGATCCGCGAGGGCAAGGTCGTCATTTCGACCGTGGTCGACGGCTTCTCCAACCCCAACGAGGCCGACGACTATGTGGCCGAGGAAGACTTTGACGAGTTCGACGCCGACGACGACGACGACGGCAACGGCGGCTCCAAGGCGCTGACCAAGAAGCTGGAAGAACTCAAGAACCAGGCCCTGGAGCGCTTCGAGCGCATCGCCGGCCAGTTCGAGAAGATCCACAAGATCTACGACAAGGAAGGCTACGGCTCCCCCGCCTACATGAAGGCCCAGCACGCCCTGTCCGAGGAGCTGATGACCATCCGCTTCACGGCCAAGACCATCGAGAAGCTGTGCGACATGGTGCGCACCCAGGTCGACGACGTGCGCAAGAAGGAGCGCGAGCTGCGCCGCATCATCGTGGACAAGTGCGGCATGCCGCAGGACGTGTTCATCAAGGAATTCCCGCCCAACCTGCTCAATCTGAAGTGGGTCGAGAAGCAGGCCGCCGCCGGCAAGCCCTGGAGCACGGTGATGGCCCGCAACGTGCCCCCGATCCAGGAGCTGCAGCAGAAGCTCACCGACCTGCAGTCGCAGGTGGTGGTGCCGCTGGCCGAGCTGAAGGAAATCAACAAGCGCATGAACGCGGGCGAGACCTCCTCGCGCGACGCCAAGAAGGAGATGATCGAGGCCAACCTGCGCCTGGTGATCTCCATCGCCAAGAAGTACACCAACCGCGGGCTGCAGTTCCTGGACCTGATCCAGGAGGGCAACATCGGCCTGATGAAGGCGGTGGACAAGTTCGAGTACCGCCGCGGCTACAAGTTCTCGACCTACGCCACCTGGTGGATCCGCCAGGCCATCACCCGCTCGATCGCCGACCAGGCGCGCACCATCCGCATCCCGGTGCACATGATCGAGACCATCAACAAGATGAACCGCATCTCGCGCCAGCACCTGCAGGAGTTCGGCTTCGAGCCCGACGCCGGCATCCTGGCGGCCAAGATGGAGATCCCCGAGGACAAGATCCGCAAGATCATGAAGATCGCCAAGGAGCCGATCTCCATGGAAACGCCGATCGGGGACGACGACGACAGCCACCTGGGCGACTTCATCGAGGACACCAACAACACTGCGCCCATCGAGGCGGCCATGCAGGCCGGCCTGCGTGACGTGGTGAAAGACATCCTCGACAGCCTCACCCCGCGCGAGGCCAAGGTGCTGCGCATGCGCTTCGGCATCGAGATGTCTACCGACCACACCCTGGAAGAAGTGGGCAAGCAGTTCGACGTGACCCGCGAGCGCATCCGCCAGATCGAGGCCAAGGCCCTGCGCAAGCTCAAGCACCCGAGCCGTAGCGACAAGCTGCGCTCGTTCATCGACTCGCTCTGAACGCAGGGTTTACGCCGGGCGGGGGCCCACCAAGCCCCGCCTAGAATGACAAGGGCAGGCATTACGCCTGCCCTTTTCTTTTTGACGATGCTCGCTCAATCGATCGGACTTGCCACTCTGGTGTGCACCCTGGCGTCCCTGGGCTTCTTCGTCCTGGGCGGGACCCCGCTCCTGATCCTCGCGCACGACGTCCATATGGACGGCAAGTTCATCCGGCAGTTCTTCCATCACTGCTACCGGATCGTCATCGTCTTCTCCGGCGCGAGCGCCCTGGCCTATGCCCTCGCCGGCCGGCCGGACCTGGCCCTGCCCCTGGGCGGTGTCTGCGCACTGGCCCTGTTCATGCACCGCCGGCTGGTCCCGCGCATGGACACCCTGCGGCCCTTGATCGAAGGCGGCGACATCGCCGCCATCCGGCGCTTCCGGCAGCTGCATGCCGGCGGGCTGGGCCTCAACCTCGCCCAGGTGGTGGCGATGGTCGTCGGCCTCATGCACCTCAAGCTCTGAGGGCGCCCACCCTAGAAGCGCTCGCCGGCGGGCAGGTAGCACCACTGCCCGGCAGGCAGGCCGGCCATCGCGATGCGGCCCAGGCGGATGCGGCGCAGCGCCACCAGCTCCAGGCCGACCTGGGAGACCATCCACTCGATCCACTCCGGCGCGATGCCCTTGAGCGCGAAGCGCAGGCGCGTCTCGCTCTGCCAGCTCACGCGGGCCGGCGGCATGGCTCGGCCCTCGTAGACCAGGCCCCGACCCAGGCGCTCCAGGCCCCCGGGCGCGATCTGACCCCGGACCTCGGCGACGAGCTCCTGCTCGATGAAGTCCGCGTCCTCGGTGAGCTTGCGCACCACCCGGAAGTCCTGGCTGAAGACGCACAGTCCGCTGGCCGCCGCAGGCAGGGGCAAGAGCGCCTTGAGCCCCTGCAGGTGGGCCTTGCTGCGGCGGATGCCCGAGCGGTCCTCGGACCAGTGCGCGCCCTCCTCCAGCAGGGACAGGGCGGCCTCGGTGGACAGGCCCGCCGGCTTGTGGACCAGGAAGGTCGCGGGCGTGGCCGGCTGCAGCCGCGCCTTCGTATCGACCTCGACCCGCTGGCCGGCGGTCACACGCTGCTGCGGCGCGTCGGCCACCTGGCCGTCAACCTGCACCCGACCCTCGGCGATGTACTGCTCGGCCTCCCGGCGCGAGCAGGGCACCTGGGCGGCGACGACCTTGGCCAGGCGCTCGCCCTCGCCGGGCGGCTTCGCGTCGGCTCCGGCCATCTCAGGCCTCGTCCTTCAGCAGGCGGGCCTTGACCGAACGGCCCTTGATGCGGCCGCTGTTCAGGCGGCCCACCAGCTCGTGGGCGATGCGCCGGTCGACGGCGACATAGGTGGCGAACTCGTTGATGTCGATCTTGCCCACCTGCTCCCGGGTGTAGCCCAGGTCGGCGGTGAGCGCGCCCAGCACGTCGCCCGGTCGGATCTTGTCCTTGCGCCCGCCCTGGATGTGGACCGTGGCCATGGCCGGCAGCAGACGTCCGCCCGCGGTGGGCGTGAGCTCGCCAAGCGGATGCCAGACCGAGGGCCGGCCCTGCAGCTGCTCGATGCGCCCGACCGACCCCATCTCGTCCAGCGAGGCCAGGCTCAGGGCCAGGCCGCTCTGGCCGGCGCGGCCGGTGCGGCCGATGCGGTGCACATGCGCCTCCGGGTCGGGCGAGGTGTCCACGTTGATCACGGCGGCCAGGCCGGCGATGTCGAGCCCGCGGGCGGCGACGTCGGTGGCCACCAGCACCGAACAGCTGCCGTTCACGAAGCGCACCAGCACCTGGTCGCGATCACGCTGCTCCAGGTCGCCGTGCAGCGCCAGGGCGCTGTAGCCCTGGGCCTGGAGCAGTTCGACCAGCGCGCGGCACCGCGCCTTGGTGTTGCAGAAGGCCAGCGTGCTGGCGGGCCGGAAGTGCTCCAGCAGGCGGGCCACCGCCGTGAGCCGCTCGCCTTCGGTCACCTCGTACCAGCGCTGCTCGATCTGCTCGCCGCCATGCTGGGCCTCAACCTTGACCGAGACCGGATCGCGCAGGAACTGCGCGGCCAGCTTGGCGATGCCTTCGGGGTAGGTGGCGGAAAACAGCAGGGTCTGGCGCTGGGGCGGGCACAGGCGCGCCACCTTCACCATGTCGTCGACGAAGCCCATGTCCAGCATGCGGTCCGCCTCGTCGAGGACCAGGGTGCCGAGGGATTCGAGCGAGAGATTGCCCCGATCCAGGTGATCGATCACCCGGCCGGGGGTGCCGACGACGACATGGGCGCCGCGCTCGAGGCTCGCGGTCTGCCCGCGCAGCGGCACGCCGCCGGCGAGGGTGACGACCTTGACGTTGTCCTCCGCCCGCGCGAGGCGCCGGATCTCGGTGGTGACCTGGTCGGCCAGTTCACGGGTGGGACACAGCACCAGGGCCTGGGCGGCGAACTGGCGAACATCGAGTTTGGCGAGCAGGGCCAGGGCGAAGGCCGCGGTCTTGCCGCTGCCGGTCTTGGCCTGCGCGATCAGGTCCTTGCCCGCCAGGGCAGCGGGCAGGCTGGCCGCCTGGATGGCGGTCATCTCGAGATAGCCGAGGCGGCGAAGGTTCTCGCGGGCGGCGGGAGAAAGCGGGAGCGCGTCGAAACTGCGGGAGGCTGGAGCGGAAACGGTCATGCCCGCATCTTACGCAGGCATGCCGGCCTTCAGGCCACCGCCTCCAGCGCCATCATGCCCGCCGCCGTATTGGAGATGGGGATGTGGTAGTTCGAGGCCACCGTGCGCACCGGCCCGCCCACCGCGGCGCGGGCGGCCAGCCACATCACCAGCTCCACGCCCTGGGTGCCGGTCTTCTCCACCAGTTCGTGGATGGAGAACTGGGTGGCCCAGGCCGGGTCGCTCACGAGGCTGTCCATGAACTTCAGGTCGAAGGGCTTGTTGATGTGGCCCGCGCGCTCGCCATCGAGCTGGTGGGAGAGGCCGCCGGTGCCCAGCACCACCACCTTCTTGTCGCTGTCCCAGGACTGGATCGCCTCGGCCACCGCCTGGCCCAGGGCCATGCAGCGCTTGGCGCTGGGCATGGGGAACTGCACGGTGTTGATGCAAATGGGCACCGTGGTCACCGGGATGTGCTTCGGCCAGAAGAGTTTGAGGGGGATGGTGAAGGCGTGGTCCACCAGCATCTCCTGGCAGGTGGTGATGTCGAACTCTTTCTCGACCAGGTGCTCGATCAGGTGCCAGGACAGGTCGACCTCGCCCTGGAAGGGCGGCAGGGTCGGAATGCCCCAGCCCTCGTCGGCGTTGCGGTATTCCGCCGCCGCGCCGATGGAGAAGGTGGGCATCTTGTCCAGGAAGAAGTTGAGGCCATGGTCGTTGTAGAAAACGACGGCCACGTCCGGCTTGACCTGCTCGAGCCATTCCTGGGCCGGCTTGAAGCCGTCGAAGAAGGGCTTCCAGTACGGCTGGTCCTGCAGGCCCTTGGCGATGGCGCCGCCGATGGCGGGTACATGGGAGGTGGTGAGGCCACCGACGATCTTTGCCATGCTGTGTCTCCTGCTCAGGCGGTGTAGGTAGAAGGCTGCTCGTTGGCGCGCACGAGCTTGGCCTTGAATTCGTCCTTGCTCATGCCGGTCTGGAGGGCGCCCAGGTCCTGCACGTCCAGGCCCAGGATGCCGGCGAACTTGGCCAGGTAGTAGACATTGCCGCCCGCGGCGATCAGGCCCAGCACGTCGCGGCCGGTGATGGCGGCGGCCTGCTCGGCGTTCAGGCCGTAGCGGGCCATGTAGCCGGCCTCGTCGGCATGGAAGGCCGCGCGGTTCTCGGCCGAATTGAAGGAAAAGCACATGCGGTTCAGGGCGTAGCCCTTTTGCGCCTGCGTGCCGTCGAACACGGTGGTGCCCGGGATGGGGCGCCTGGCGGATGCGGGGGTCATGAAGGTCTCCTGGCCTTGACTTGGGTCAGGACCACAGTCTCCCGGAGGCCTTACAAAAGATGAACCGATGCTTCCTCATACCTTCCATGAGCCGTATTGATGGATCCGACCTGGACGGCCGGCTGCTCCAGCTGCTGCTGGCGGTGCTGGAAACCGGCAGCGTGACCGGCGCCTCGCACCGACTGGGCGTGACACAGTCCGCCGTGAGCCATGGCCTGGACCGGCTGCGCGCGATCACCGGCGACCCGCTGTTCGTCAAATCCGGCCGGGGCATCGTGCCCACCGCCCGGGCCGAGGCCATGGCCCAACCCGCCCGCGAGGTGCTGGGGTCGCTGGAGCGCCTGGCCCGCCTGGACGCCTTCGACCCGGCGCGGTGGAGGGCCACGCTCACCATCGCGGCCAATGACTTCCAGCGGGACCTGCTGCTTCCGCCCCTGGCCGCCCGGCTGCGTGAACGCGCCCCCGGCCTGTCGCTGCGGGTGGTTCCTTCCCACGTGCCCCGCACCGACATGCTGCGCAATGACGAGTGCCAGCTGGTGATCAGCCCGCGCCCGCCCGAGGGCGGCGATATCGTGCAAAAGCGCCTGTTCGAGGACCAGTGGCGGGTGTTCTACGACCCGGCGGTGCGCGAGGCGCCGGCCGATCTGGCCGACTACCTCGCAGCCGACCACGCCACCGTGGTCTACGAGCCCCGGCGCGCGCTGGAGATCGACCAGTGGCTGCAGGCCAAGGGGGTGGAGCGGCGCATGGCGGTGATGGTGCCGGGCTTCGCCGCCCTGCCCGCCTTCCTGCGTGGCACGCCGCTCCTGGCGACGGCGCCGGGGCTGCTGGCCCGGCAGACCCTGGCGGGGCTGGCCCATGTGACGCCGCCTCTCGCCTGCCCGCCGATGCCGATGTACGCGCTGTGGCACGCGCGCTACCAGCAGGACCCGGCGCACCGCTGGCTGCGGGAGCAGCTGGCGCAGGTGGTGGCGCCGGCGTTGGTGCTCAAGGAGCCCGGCGCGCTGCCAGTGCCTGCGTGATGCGCTCGCCGGTCACGTGGTAGCCGCGATCCTCGGCGTGGCGGCCGGCAGCACGCAGCAGGAGCGCCGGCATGCGCTGGGTGAGGCCGGCTTCCTTCTCGACCAGTTCGAAGCATTGCGCTTCGACTTCCAGCTTGGCCAGGAGGTGGGCCTCGCCCTCCTCCTCGCCGAGCAAGTCCTCCAGGCTCGCCAGCGCCCGCTCTGAAAACTCCGACTCGCCCGCCTCACCCGAGAGGACAAGACTCAGCAGACCTTCGACCGCATCGGCATCTCCGGCCTCCGCCGCACGGCTGAGGTCTGAGAAGGACACGCGACGACGGCCCCGGAGCCAGGGGCGCTGGCTGCGGGCGGGGAAAAGGCGCGTGGTGCGGATACCGAACATGGGGCAGGCGGGACCGGGCGGGGCAGACCGCCCGTGGGTCACGCGCCACCCGGCAAGGTTCCCGCTGCCGCGCTGCCCGATCAGGCCGTCGGGAACTGCTCGGTGTCGACCTCGGACTGGGCCTGCGCCGGATAGCGCGGACCCGACACCGTCTTCTGGTTGATCAGGGCTCCGGCGCGCGCCAGCAGCTCGGCGGGCACGGTGATGTCGGCCGCCTTCAGGTCCTCGAGCAGGTGGTCGACGCTTCGGGTGCCGGGGATGGGGATGATGTCGGGGCCCTGCGCCAGCAGCCAGGCCAGCGAGAGCTGGGCCGGGGTGCAGCCCGCTTCCTGGGCCAGCGCGCGGAAGTCTGCGAGCAGGCGCTGGTTGGCGGCATGGTGCTCCGGGGTGAAGCGGGGCATGGCGCGGCGGATGTCGCCGGTCACCAGGGCGCCGACGTCGTTCACCGCATCGGCCAGGAAGCCGCGGGCGACCGGGCTGAAGGCGACGAAGGCGACGCCCAGCTCGCGGCAGGCCTGCAGCACCGCGATCTCGGGCTCGCGGGTCCAGAGCGAGTACTCGGTCTGCAGCGCGGTGATCGGGTGCACCGCGTGGGCCCGGCGCAGCGTGGCGGCCGAGACTTCGGACAGGCCCAGGGTGCGCACCTTGCCCTCCTCGACCAGCCGGCTCATCTCGCCCACGCTGTCCTCGACGGGCACGCTCTTGTCCCAGCGGTGCAGGTAGTAGAGGTCGATCACCTCGGTCTGCAGGCGGCGCAGGCTGTCCTCGCAGTTGCGGCGGATCGTCTCCGGCCGGCCGTCGATCTTGCGCACCGGCTTGCCATCCGCGCCGGGCACGCCGGCCATGCCGCCCTTGCTGGCGAGGGTGAACTGGCGGCGGTGGGCCTTGAGCGTCTTGCCGACCAGGGTCTCGTTCGCGCCGAAGCCATACAGGGCCGCGGTGTCGAACAGGGTCACGCCGGCGTCGAGGGCGGCGAGCAGCAGACGCGCGCCCTCTTCTTCCGTCGGAGGTGTGCCGTAGGCATGCGAAACGTTCATGCAGCCCAGGCCGATGGCGCTGACTTCAAAGGGACCGAGTTTGCGTGTCTTCATGCGTGTCTCCTGAATGGAAAAGACCCGCTGCGTGTGGGCGCGAGCGGGTCTTGATGGTTGCCTGCTGGATCAGGCGAGTTGTTGCTCGAGCTGGTGCAGCACCTCGTAGCAAGGCAGCACCTGGGCCACGCTGGCATTGGGCTCGCGGCCTTCGCGGATGGCGGCGAAGAACTCGCGGTCCTGCAGTTCGATGCCGTTCATCGAGACGTCGACCTTGGAGACGTCGATCGCCTCCTCCTTGCCGTTCACCAGATCGTCGTAGCGGGCGATGTAGGTGCCGGTGTCGCCGATGTAGCGGAAGAAGGTGCCCAGGGGGCCGTCGTTGTTGAAGGACAGCGACAGCGTGCAGATCGCGCCGTTGGCGGCCTTGAGCTGGATGCTCATGTCCATCGCGATGCCCAGTGTCGGGTGGATCGGGCCCTGGATGGCGTTGGCCTTCACGATGGGGCTGCCCGCCTGGTAGGCGAACAGGTCCACGGTGTGGGCAGCGTGGTGCCACAGCAGGTGATCGGTCCAGGAGCGGGCCTGGCCCAGCGCGTTCATGTTCGTGCGGCGGAAGAAGTAGGTCTGCACGTCCATCTGCTGGATGTTGAACTCGCCCGCGGCGATCTTCTTGTGCACCCACTGGTGGCTGGGGTTGAAGCGACGGGTGTGGCCGCACATGGCCACCTTGCCGGTCGCCTTCTGCAGGTCGACCACGGCCTTCGCGTCCTTCAGGCTGTCGGCCAGAGGGATCTCGACCTGCACATGCTTGCCAGCCTTCAGGCAGGCGATCGCCTGGGCGGCGTGCATCTGGGTCGGGGTGCACAGGATGACGGCGTCGACTTCCTGGATCGCCAGGCTGTCGGCGAGGTCGGTGGTGACGTGCTGGATGCCGTACTTGTCGGCCACCTCTTTGGTCTTGTCGAGTTCACGACCGACCAGGGAGACGACTTCGACGTCCTTGATGTTCTTGATGCCGTCCAGGTGCTTGATGCCGAAGGCGCCGGCACCGGCGAGTGCGACTTTGATGGTCATTGTTGTTCCTCGAGGATCAGGTGGCCCACCGCGGTGTTGGAGGCGGGCACATGGTAGAAGCGGTGCAGGGGCTTGGGCGGCTTGCCGCCGGCCAGGTCGCCCATGGCGCCGCGGGCGATCAGCCACATCACGAGCTCGATGCCCTCGGAGCCGGCTTCGCGCACGTAGTCGATGTGGGGCACCTGGGCCAGGCCGGCCGGGTCGGCGATCAGGCGGTCCAGGAAGGCGTTGTCCCATTCGCGGTTGATGAGGCCGGCGCGCGGGCCCTGGAGCTGGTGGCTCATGCCGCCGGTGCCCCAGATCTGCACGTTGAGGTCCTCGTCATAGGATTCGATGGCCTTGCGGATCGCCTTGCCCAGGTTCAGGCAACGCTGGCCGGAGGGCACCGGGTACTGCACCACGTTCACCGCGAAGGGAATGATCTTGCAGGGCCAGGCCTCGGGCTGGCCGAACATGAGGGACAGGGGCACGGTCAGGCCGTGGTCCACGTCCATCTTGTTCACGATGGTGAGGTCGAAGTCCTGCTGGATCACCGACTGGGCGATGTGCGAGGCGAGTTCCGGGTGGCCATGCACCATGGGCACCGGGCGCGGGCCCCAGCCTTCGTCGGCGGGCGTGAACTGGGCTGCGGTGCCGATGGCAAACGTCGGGATGAAGTCCAGGCTGAAGGCGGTGGCGTGGTCGTTGTAGACCAGGAAGACCACGTCGGGCTTCTGGGCCTTTTCCCATTCCTTGACGAAGTCATAGCCCTTGAAGACGGGCTTCCAGTAGTCCTCTTGCGTCTTGCCCAGGTCGAGCGCGGCGCCGATGGCCGGGACGTGCGAGGAGAAGACGCTGGCGGTGATGCGGGCCATTACTTTTTCTCTCCGATGTAGCGATTGCCCTCGGCGGAGCGGCCGCCGTTGATCATCATGTTGCGGTATTCCTCTTCGCTCATGCCGGTCATGGAGCCCGCCATCTGCTGGAAGCTCTTGCCGTCGGTGGCGCCGATCTTGGCCAGGAAGTAGATGTTGCCGCCCAGGCCGATGCAGCGATTGAGGTCGCGCGCCAGCACCGCCTGCTTCTGGTCCTCGGTCATCGCCCACTCGTCGAGGTAGGCGCGCTCGTTGGCCTTGAAGCGTTCGCGGTTGGCGGCCTTCATCAGGCTCATGCAGAACTGGTTCAGCCAGTAGCCCTTGCGGCTCTGGTCGGCGTCGAAGATGGTGGTGCCTGGAACATCCAGGTAGGGTTTGTCGAGGGCCATGTCAGTCCTTCCAATACAGGCGCATCGGATTGTCCACCAGGAGCTTCTGCTGCAGTTCGGCGGTGGGCGCGATGTGCGGGATGAAGTCGACCAGCAGGCCGTCGTCGGGCATGTGGTCCTTCAGGTTGGGGTGCGGCCAGTCGGTGCCCCAGAGCACGCGGTCGGGGAACTCCAGGGCCACCTTGCGGGCGAAGGGCACCACGTCGCGGTAGGCGGCCTGCTCGCCATCCAGGGCGCGCGGACCGGTGACCGACAGGCGCTCGGGGCAGCTGACCTTGCTCCAGACGTTGGGGTGCTGGCGCATGAACTTCAGGAACAGCTCGAACTCCGGGCCGTCGATCGGCTTGGAGACGTCCGGGCGGCCCATGTGGTCCACCACCACGGTGGTGGGCAGCGCGGTGAAGAAGTCCCAGAGCTCGGGCAGGTCGACCGCCTCGAAGTAGATCACCACATGCCAGCCCAGGGGGGCGATGCGGGCGGCGATCTCCATCAGTTCGTCCTTGGGGGTGAAGTCCACCAGGCGCTTGACGAAGTTGAAGCGCACGCCGCGCACGCCGGCGGCGTGCATGGCCTGCAGCTCGGCGTCGCTCACGCTGCGCTTGACGGTGGCCACGCCCCGGGCCTTGCCGTTCGCGTGTTGCAGGGCGTCGACCAGGGCGCGGTTGTCGGCGCCGTGGCAGGTGGCCTGCACGATCACGTTGCGCTCGAAGCCCAGGTGGTCACGCAGGGCGAAGAGCTGCTCCCAGGAGGCGTCGCAGGGGGTGTACTTGCGCTCGGGGGCGTAGGGGAACTTGTCGCCGGGGCCGAACACGTGGCAGTGGGCATCCACCGCGCCCGCGGGCAGCTTGAACTTGGGCTTGCTGGGGCCGGTGTACCAGTCCAGCCAGCCGGGGGTCTTGGTGAAGCCGCCTGCGGTGGGCTTGTCGTTAGATTGGGCCATGGTGGTTCTTCAGTCGATGTAGCGCAGGCCGGCCTTCTCGAGGGGCTCGCGCATCTTGTACATGTCCAGGCCCAGCACGCCGGAGGCGAGCTTGGCGCGCTTTTCGCCCTCGTTGGCCTCGCGGGCGCGGGCGGCCTCCAGGGTCTTGGCTGCGTTCTGGCGCGGCACCACCACCACGCCGTCGTCGTCGGCCACGATCACGTCGCCGGGGTTGACCGACATGCCGGCGCAGACCACCGGGATGTTCACCGAGCCCAGGGTCGCCTTGATGGTGCCCTTGCTGGAGATGGCCTTGGACCAGACCGGGAAGTTCATTTCGGCCAGCGTCTTCACGTCGCGCACGCCGGCGTCGATGATGAGGGCGCGGGCGCCGCGGGCCTGGAAGGAGGTGGCCAGCAGGTCGCCGAAGTAGCCGTCGGTGCACTCGGCGGTGATGGCGGCCACGACGATGTCGCCAGGCTTAATCTGCTCGGCCACCACGTGCATCATCCAGTTGTCGCCGGGGTGCAGCAGCACGGTCACGGCGGTGCCGGAGACCTGGGCGCCCGGGAAGATGGGGCGCATGTAGGGCTTCATCAGGCCCACGCGGCCCATGGCCTCGTGGACGGTGGCCGAGCCCAGCGAGGCCAGGGCGTCGGCGGTGGCGCGGTCGGCGCGTTCGATGTTGCGGTAGACGACTCCGAGTTCAAACATGGTCACAGTCCTTTGGCTTTGAGGCGCGCATCCAGGCGCGAGAACACACGGCGGGTGTTGGCTTCGTAGATCTGGTGACGGTCGGCGTCACTGAGGATCGGGCTGGCCTCGATGTAGCGCTTGGTGTCGTCGTAGTAGTGGCCCGAATCGGGGTCGATGCCGCGCACCGCGCCAATCATCTCGGAGGCGAAGAGCACGTTCTTCACCGGAATGACGGTATTGAGCAGGTTGATGCCGGGCTGGTGGTACACACAGGTGTCGAAGAACACGTTGTTCAGGACATGGTCGGTCAGGAGGGGTTTCTTCATCTCCTGGGCCAGGCCACGGAAGCGGCCCCAGTGGTAGGGCACCGCGCCGCCACCGTGGGGGATCAGGAACTTCAGCGTCGGGAAGTCCTTGAACAGGTCACCCTGCACCAGCTGCATGAAGGCGGTGGTGTCGGCGTTCAGGTAGTGCGCGCCGGTGGTGTGGAAGCAGGCGTTGCAGCTGGTCGAGACGTGGATCATCGCCGGCAGGTCGTACTCCACCATCTTTTCGTAGATGGGGTACCAGTGGCGGTCGGTCAGGGGCGGGCTGGTCCAGTGGCCGCCGGACGGATCGGGGTTGAGGTTGATGCCCACCGCGCCGTATTCCTTGACGCACTTCTCCAGTTCGGGGATGCAGGTGGCCGGGTCGACGCCGGGTGACTGCGGCAGCATGGCCACCGGCACGAAGTTGTCCGGAAAGAGCTTGCTCACACGGAACACCAGCTCGTTGCAGATGGCGGCCCAGGTGGAGGACACGTTGAAGTCGCCGATGTGGTGGGCCATGAAGCTGGCGCGCGGCGAGAACAGCGTCATGTCGCTGCCGCGGTCCTTCATCAGCTTGAGCTGGTTGGTCTCGATGGCTTCGCGCAGGTCGTCGTCGCTGATCTGGAGGTCGGCGACCTTCGGCATGACCGACGGGTCCTTGATGCCGGCAATCTGCTTGTTGCGCCAATCTTCCAGCGCCTTGGGGGCGGTGGTGAAGTGGCCATGGCAGTCGATGATGAGGGACATGATTGCTCCTGGTTTTCGAGTGGAATGCGGTGGGAATGCGGTGGGAATGCGATGGGGGTCAGACGGGCTGCATGCCCTGGCGGCGCTTGGCCTCGGCCGCCTGCGGCGAGGCCATGAAGGCCAAGAGCGCCCGGGCCTGCGCCTGGCGCTCGCCCGCCGGGCAGGTCTGGGCCAGGGCGCCGGAGAAGACGGTGTCGATCGCGATGGAAGCCGGCAGCGGGCCCACGATGGTGATGCCGCTCACATGGATCAATTCGCTCAGTTGCTGGAAGCCCAGCGCCACCTGGCCCTGGGCCACGAGCGAGCCGACCGGGGTGCCGGGCGGCGGGGTGACGATCTTGGCCTTCACCTGCTCGGCGATGCCCCAGCGCTCGAACATCTTCGCCAGGGCCACGCCGCTGGGGCCGGTCGAATAGCTCACGCTGGGCGCGGCCAGCACCGCGGCGCGCACCGCCTCTTCGCTCGAGATATCCGGCAGGGCCGCGCCCGCGGGCACGGCCACCGAGGTGCCCGAGAGCACCAGGTCGACCCGGCTGCCGGGAACGAGGCAGCCGGCAGCTTCCAGTTTGGCCAGGGCGTCCGAGGCGAGGAACACCAGGTCGAAGGCCTCGCCGGTCTGCACCCGCTTGGCGGCGTCAACCCCGCCCACCGATTCAATCGCGGCCGGGGTGCCGCCACCGGCCTGCCAGTCGGCGACCAGCTGGGCCAGCAGCTGCTTGGTGGCCATGGAGGAAATGCCACGCAGGGGCGTGGCGGCCAGGGGGACGGAGGGCGCGTTCATACTGGCTGGAATTGTCCCCTCCCCCCAGGGGGTGTCCTAGGAGAGCGGCCCACTAGCAGCTATGCCGTAGCGGCATAATTGAGCCAAAGTTATTCCCGGAAGCACAGGCGATGGACCTCAAGCAGATCGAGTACTTCGTGCGCGTGGCCGAACTGGGCAGCTTCACCAAAGCCGCCACCGCCCTCCAGGTGGCCCAGCCCGCCCTGAGCCGGCAGGTGCGCCTGCTGGAAGTGGAATTGCGCCAGAACCTGCTGGTGCGCAATGGCCGCGGCGCGTTGCCCACCGAGGCCGGCAAGCTGCTGCTCGAACATGGCCGCGGCATCCTGCACCAGGTCGAGCGTGCCCGCGAGGAACTGGGCCGGGTGCGCGGCGCCTTGGCCGGGCGGGTGGTGGTGGGCCTGCCTCCGAGCATCGCCCGCACCCTGGCCGTACCCCTGATCCACGCCTTCCGCGAGGCCATGCCGGAGGCCTCCCTGTCGATCACCGAAGCCCTGTCCACCTCCATGCTGGAGTCGCTGGCGAGCGGTCGCCTGGACATTGCCCTTCTCTACAACGCCACGCCCGCGCCGGAGATCGAGCTCACCCCCCTCTTCGAGGAGGATCTGTTCCTGGTGCAGGCCCGGCCCGCGGGCAAGGCGGCCCCGGCCGAGGGCGCGCCCACGCGCGCGATGCCGCTGCGCGAGCTGGCCCAGCTGCCGTTGGTGATCCCGAGCCGGCCCAACGCGATCCGCATGCAGGTCGAGGGCGAATTGGCATCCCTGGGCCTCAAGCCCACCATCGCCCTGGAGGTGGACGGCGTGGCCTCCATCCTCGAACTGGTGGCCGACGGCGCCGGCAGCGCGGTGCTCGCCGGCCAGGCGGTGCGCAGCTCGGGCCGGCCGCGCGCCTACATCACCCGCCCGATCGGCTCGCCGCGCCTGCGAAGCAGCGTGAGCATGGCGGTGAGCTCGCAGCGTCCGACCACGCTCACGCAGAAGTCGACGCAGGACCTGCTGCGCCAGCTGGCGGGGCGCATCGCCCCAAGCTGAGGCATCGCGACGCGGGCCCCTGCCCGCCCCGCGCCCCAAGCACGTGCGTCTTGTACGCAATCGCACCGAAAGATTGCGTACAAAGCTGGCACGACCTGTGCGTAGTGCTGGGGCATGCAAGACCACGCGCCCCACGGGCCCGCCTCCATCGAACTGGTCGCATTGACCAAGGACTACGGCGGCGCCGCGCCCGCCGTCGACGCCATCGACCTGCGCATCGACATGGGCAGCTACTGCTGCCTCCTCGGGCCTTCGGGCTGCGGCAAGTCCACCACCCTGCGCATGATCGCCGGCCACGAGCAGGCGACGTCTGGCGACATCCTGCTCGGAAACCGCAACGTCACCCGCCTGCCGGCCGCCGCCCGCGGCACCGCGATGATGTTCCAGAGCTTCGCCCTCTTCCCGCACCTGTCGGCGCTGGAGAACGTCGCCTTCAGCCTCAAGATGAAGGGCGTCGCGCGGGAGGAGCGGCTGGCGCGCGCCCGTGAACTGCTCGATCGCGTCTCCATGGGGCATCTGGCCCAGCGCAAGCCCGACGAACTCTCGGGCGGCCAGCAGCAGCGGGTGGCGCTCGCCCGCGCCCTCATCACCCAGCCCCGGGTCCTGCTGCTGGACGAGCCGCTCTCGGCCCTGGACCCCTTCCTGCGCGGGCAGATGCGCGCGGAACTGCGCCACTGGCACCAGGAGCTGGGCCTGACCTTCATCCACGTCACCCACTCGCAGGAGGAGGCCATGGCCCTGGCCGACGTGATGGTGGTGATGAACCACGGCCGCATCGAGCAGGTCGGCAGCCCGCGCGAGGTCTACAACGCGCCGGCCAGCGAGTTCGTCGCCCGCTTCATGGGCGGCCACAACGTGATCCACACCGGCGCGGGCAAGCTCGCCCTACGCAACGACCACCTGCGCCTGGACGCGGCCGCCGCGGCGGTGACGCCGCTGCCGGCCCGGGTGACGGACATCGAATACCAGGGCAGCTACGTGATGCTGGGCCTGGCCGCGCGCGACGCGGCCGGCGACCAGCAGCTCGCGGCCATGCTGCCCGAAGCCCAGTACGCCCAGCGCCCCTACGCGCTGGGCGACCCCGTGCAGCTGTCGTGGGTGCCCGAGCAGGCGCATCTGCTGCCTGCTTGATTCCCGTCCCCTGTCACACAACCTTCAGAGAGGAAGTTCCATGTCCGAGAACAACGACAACACCCAGATGCAGCGCCGCACGCTGCTCAAGGGCACCGCGGCCATCCTGGCCACCGGCATCGCCCCGGCCATCCACGCCCAGGACAAGATCGTCTTGCGCTACCTGGGCACCGCGGTGAACCAGGACAAGGCCATTGCCGAGAAGTTCAAGGCCGACACCGGCATCGAGATCCAGTACGTGGCCGTCACCACCGACGACGTGACCAAGCGCGCGGTCACCGCCCCCAACAGCTTCGACCTGATCGATACCGAGTACTTCTCCCTGAAGAAGATCGTGCCGACCGGCAACCTCAAGGGCATCGACGCCAAGCGGATCAAGAACGCCGACAAGATCACCCCCCTGTTCACCAAGGGCGAAGTCGCCGGCAAGAAGGTCGGCGACCAGGGCACCGCGCCCAAGAAGGTGATGTACCTCGAGGGCGAGAAGAGCAAGAAGTTCTCCGCCTCGCCCACCCAGTTCATGTCGCTGATTCCCACCGTGTACAACGCCGACACGCTGGGCATCCGCCCCGACCTGATCAAGCGCCCCATCACCTCCTGGGCCGAACTGCTGAACCCCGAGTTCAAGGGCAAGGCCGCCATCCTGAACATCCCGTCCATCGGCATCATGGACGCCGCGATGGTGGTGGAGGCCAAGGGCATCCACAAGTACGCCGACAAGGGCAACATGACCAAGGCCGAGATCGACCTCACGATCAAGACCCTGATCGAGGCCAAGAAGGCCGGCCAGTTCCGCGCCCTGTGGAAGGACTTCAACGAGTCCGTCAACCTCATGGCCTCCGGCGAAGTGGTGATCCAGTCCA
>JACCDY010303471.1_pt1 | contig 17905 bp, 17 predicted proteins | sample 7446391 | NCBI WGS metagenome assembly JACCDY01 (sample SAMN15323451, study PRJNA562643) | freshwater metagenome | isolation source: river surface water | place: USA:Blue River Watershed | collected 2017-08-18
ATACTGGTATTGCGCATCTTGCAAAGCTATCGAATACACCGATTGTTACTTTATTTGGCCCTGGCTCACCTGTAAGTCATGGCGTAGGTAATTTTTGGAAATTTTTACATCATATAGATATTACGAAGTCTAATTTTAGTTGTCGCAATCAACCAATTTTATTCAGAAGAAAAATTGACTGGCTGAAGCGTTGCGGAAGAAATAAAAATGAATGTAACACTCCAGGTGCATGTATGAACGAAATAACTCCAGAGCAAGTCATGAAAGTTATTAGTACAAATGCTTTTATATAATTAATTGGGTAATAAGAAAATAATAAGAAGATTTTATTAAATAAATTTTAAGTATTCTTTAGCAATTCTAGTTGCTTCAAAACGCTCTAAATTTTTTTTGTCTATAGTTGCTGGTTTTGCAAAGAATTTCCTCATTTTTTTGGCAAGTGCTTTTACATTTCCATTAGGCACCAAACAATTTTGCATGTCATTAGCAAGAATTTCGTAGGGTCCTCCACAATTTGTTGATAAAACAGGGGTGCCAAGTGACATTGCTTCGACTAAAACATTACCAAATCCTTCATATCGAGAGGAAACTACCAAAAGACTGGCGTGTTTAATCCAAGGATAAGGATTTATTTGAAAGCCTGGAATCAAAACTTGATCATTTAAAGAGTATTTTTTGATTAATGTATGAATGATTTTTTCATCCTTTCCATTACCCAGTAACACTAATTTACATTTAAGTTTGGATTGTGAAAAAGCTTTAAGAATTAAATCTTGACGCTTCACTCTTATTGTAAAAGTACCCACATGAATTATATATTTTTTTGGTAATAAATCCCTATGTATGTTTTTAGATTTCGAACTTAGATATTTTATTTTGTCGAAATGAAACGGGTTATATATTGTACTAATTGAAGATGGCTTTATTCTTACATATTTTATAAGATCATCTTTTACCATTTCTGAGACTGCGATAATCTGACGACCATCATATATTCTTTTCATATGATACATTCTTGAAATTTTTTTATACCATGCATTACCTTGAATTCCACTTTGAATGGATAAGGGGCTATGTATGATGAAGTAAATACGATTGTCATTAACTCGAGACAAAATGCGATCCATACGAGGAAGTGCTGATAGAATTAAATTAACAGGACCTTGTTTTTTTTCAATGGAACTTAATTTATCTTTAAAGCGAATCGTATTTTCGTGATCTGTTAAACGGCTAAAAATTCGCGGGTATTTTCTCTCAGCTGGATTGAGTTTAAATAATTTAATACGTGGATCAATATCAAATTGAATTATTTCTTCATAAATGATAAGGCTTACATTATGACCTAATTGCAAAAATGCTAACCCAAGATCTACCGTAACTTTTTCAGATCCTCGATCTACGAGAGAGTCAATAGCAAGAAGAATATGAAATTTTTTAGTTAATTGCATAAAAAAATAGATTTAGAAGAGCATTTATGAGACTGATAAAAATATCTTCTACTCCCACTCAGTAAATTTATTGATTATTTTCATTAAAAATCAATACCTTAAAAAAATTGTGTAACTTTAGTGTAATTAAAAAATAACTAACTATCTGATTTAATTGTATTTTTTATATTAGAATTAGTAGCTTAATTTATTCGATGTTACACATTGCGTAGATGCTTGAAAAGCAATTCACTAAACTAAAATTATCGCATTTTTTCTTATATAGGTCATGGGTTTTGGAGAATAAAAAGCCACCCTAAGGTGGCTCTTTTGTTTTTTTATTCAGCAGCTTAGTTTTCCTCTTTGACTTCCTTTTCTGCTGGCGGAGTAGTCACATTACCGTGCGGCTCATAACCTTTATCCCCTGGCAACATGCCATAACCAAATTTAATACCTAGCTTGGCTCTCAACGCATCGAGTTTCTCTTGAGCCTCTTCAACTTTGTCATCAGGAATAATATTATTGCTAACATAGTTAAGCAGGGAATCTCCAATGGCTTCTGGTACATTAACAATCTGATTAACTCTCCATTGGCCTTCACCTTTGCGTGTAAGCAGGGCAATATCAAAGAGACACTCATCTTTTGATCTTCCAACAAAATCTGCGAAGATCTTAGTTGGTACTGTGATATCTGCTCCAGCACCTTTCGTTCTAGCTAATAAGACTTTTTTATAAAGAGATGCTTTTTTCTTGGCTATTTCTTTTTTCTCTTTAGCGGCTTTTTCGTTCTCAATAGTATCTTGAATCTTTGTAATTCCACCGCGGCCCTTGATATAACCTGCTAAATCTTTAGCAGAGATCTTTTCTTGGAATGCCACTTTAAGCACACGAGCATAGTTAAATGCTGTTTGGCGATCTGCCGGCACGATATATCGAACAATAATGGACTCCATTGCTGTGTTTTCTTGTAAAACGATCGACTTTTCCTCGCTTAGCCACTCACGCATACGCTTAAGGATGTGATCGCGATAGGGTGATTCATTTACAGTAAGCATAAAGCCATAGATGCCAGCTAATAACTCATAAAGCTCTTCATTGCCTTGAATAATATACTTTTGTTCATATTGATCATTCATAGATCTAAATGAATTGCCTTTTGCTAGCAAGCCATCAATCAATTCAACCATCTCTGGCGCTGGAATTGGGGAGAGTCCCATGTCTATATGTGGTTTGAATAGTTTTGCTAAATCAAAATCATCCAAATCAGTCATGCTGTCCTCATATTGATCGGCGTCAGTAATAATACGACCATTCTTTGGCACAGTTAATGAGGCTTTCCTTTGTGTTTGGGTTTCCATTCTGATCTCCTTTTTTGAAGTAAAAATGATTTCAAATAGCGAAATCATGAAAACATCATAAAAAAAGAAAATATTAATTTTTCGTTGGGGTAATGAAAATTAATTAAATATTTGGAGGTGACTATGATTCCTTGGTATATGGGGCTTTCAAGACAGTTCTATGCTTCAAAATTTTCAGAAATTCACGATGCGTGTAAAAGCGATTATCTATGGTGGATTGCTTTTTTGAGATTAAGTCAGGACTATTGGTGGATATGTCGAGAGCACGGACAATGTTTAGATGATAGGCTAAAAAAGGTCTGGTCAGTTATTGGCAATATTTTTCAATATGATAACTTTCAAAGCTGGTGGATTAGTCATTCTCAAACCGCTTTTGCTGAGCAGACTAAAGCACCCAAGGTCACAGACATTAGCATTTATTCGAAATTTATGGATATCACTGTCAACAACAGCTTATTAATTGATATTCCGCTCGATCTTAGCAATGACTCAATCATTGAGCAGTTATTAGATTTATTAAAACAATTTCCTAAAGAGGTTCGCTTTTACAAAAGTAGTGCCAATCTTGAGTTGGTTGATATTTCGACAAAGGAAAGAAAGCAGCTCCCAATACTTTACCAAGTGGCGTTAATGGATCGTTTAGTAGAGGCGCTCAAAATGTCAAAACGAAGTGATCTATCATGGCTCGCTAAAATGCGATTTTATGAGATTGGCATGGCTATCGAAATAAGCCCTAGCGCCAAACCATCTAAATTTGACTCAGCGGTTACTAGAACGGAAAAGCAGAATCGAGTGCGTTCTTTAGTATCACAGAAGAAAAAGGCAGCTGACTCTTTAATAGCTAATATTGAAATAGGAAAATTCCCTCTTAAGTCGAAGGTAAGCGTGAGTCCGAGATGGACGACAGATCAGAAAAGGCGCATGAGGCTAGCTATAGACAATGGAGAGTGGCTAAACAGCAATAGCATAGAAGGCGAATACTGTTTTTTAGGAAAACAGCTAGATCTATTTGATTCGAACAATCGAACCCGTGAGCAGACTTTGTCCGTTTTGAGATCATTTTCAAAAATTAATAACCTCTAGCCAAGGATTTTTTGAAAAATTAGTTAGGTAGTTTCAATAAAAATTGAATAATTTGATTGTAATAGAGGGATGTTAAAATGAATTTATGAAAATTAAAAAAATCCATCTCTTACATTTATTACTTATTCCTATATCGAGTCATGCTGCTCGCCCATTAGTAACTGATGATGCTCGTTTAACTAAAGCTGGCAGCTGTCAAGTTGAAAGTTGGCTTAAAACTTATAGTTCTGGAAATGAGTTTTGGGCTTTGCCAGCATGTAATCCTTCAGGAAATTTTGAGATTACTCTTGGAACAGCTATATCAAAACAGAAGAATGAACCTTCTACAGATGATTATATTTTTCAGGCAAAAACTTTATTTAAGGAGCTTACAACAAATGGCTGGGCTATTGGCATGGTTCTTGGCGCAGCTGAGCATCAAGACAAAAGATATCCAGGTCCAAATGGTATTGGTAGTAACTATCTATACTTTCCAATATCCCATTCATTCTTTGACGATAAGCTAATTACCCACATAAACTTTGGGTATATTCACTATAAACACTCATCACAAGATAGCGTTACTTGGGGGATAGGTAGCGAATACAAGATCAAAGAAAATCTACTTTATGTATTAGAAACATTCGGTGATCATAGAGTAAGTTCATACATACAAACGGGTTTAAGATATTCAATTGTTCCAGATATACTCCAAGTTGATACAACCATTGGGCGACAAAACAACACCGAAAACAGTAATTGGCTATCAATTGGTGTTCGATATACTCCTGATAAATTCTTTTGATAATAAATTTATCAGAGGCTTAACTCTAAATAAGCTCAATTGCGTTACGCTTAATCTCGTCATTAATGTCGATGTACTTTTGCGTAACAGCAATAGATTTGTGCCCAGCTAGACTTGCTAATACACGCACACCTACGCCTTTATTAGCTAACTGGGTAATCATTGTTCTGCGCCCTGAGTGGCTAGACGCATTATTCAGTCCTGCTCGCTTATAAGTCCAAAAAAACCACTGACACAGCGTATTCGCGCTAAAGCCTAGGCGATTGCTGGAGTGAAAGAATGGAATTTCAGGATTAAAGATTTGCCTAGTCTTAAGATAATTGGCGAATTCATTGCGCAACTTATCAGGAATGAAGACTACACGGCCTTGATCGCCTTTGGTTTGACTAGCCGACAGGCGAATTTCTGTTTTTATAGATTTGTCGCTGTTTAATACATCGCGCATCTTTAGATTAGCTATTTCGGCGACACGCATGCCAGACCAAAAACTAGTCAAAATGATTGTTCTATCACGAACAGCATATCTGCGTTTACTCACGAAACGGAGCACTTGATCTATTTCAGCTTGGGTAAGTGTTTTTGCTTGAGCCATTTAATACTCTCCTTTGATAAAGAAAAACTTAGCAGCAGCTTATTTTCTTATTTATCAAAGGACAACCGAACTTGGCACTAGCAAAAGGGCTAGTAAATACAAGCGGTTACAAAGGGAGGCGGGCATAGGTAAAGAAAATGTGAATAATCTTTATCTTTTTTCAAGCCGCCGTATTTGCTAAGTATCTAGCAACTTAAATATCTAAATTTATTTACAATTGAACTAATTTTATCAAGGGCGTATCATATTTCTGATGAAAGGCCTTAATTTATTTCTAGCTTTACTGCTTGTCTTTTTGCTTCCGCTGCAAGCCTTAGCAGCGTCGACAAATTCACTTTGCCATCAATTCTCTAGCGCAAAGCATACAACTCAAAGCTATGAAAAAGGTCATGCTTGTCACCAAGCTGTGAAGCATAGTCATAGTGACCATCAAAAAGAGAAAAACCACTGCGTTTCAGCCTGTGGTCAGCTCAACATCGCAGCTATTAATGTTTCTATTTCTGCTGAGTTAGTTGAATTAACGCCATCTTACGGGGTTAGTTCATCTAAAACCTATCACTCAGTATCACTCCCTAAGTTTCAGAGACCGCCCATTCAAATCTCTTAGTTCGATTTAATAGTCTAGGGGCTAATTAGCTCCTAGGTATTTTTCCATCTTTACTAAGAGATTTTATGAATAAAAATATCTATTTGTTGATATTCCTGTTGACGCTATTGCTGCGCCTAGAGCCAGCTTTAGCTCAAACAGTTGAATATGACTTGGTGATTTCCAAAGAGCGTATTGCTATCTTGGATACGCCAGCCGAAAGAATCACTGTCAACCACATCATTCCTGGTCCTACGCTTAAGTTTAGCGAAGGCGATGAGGCTGTTATTCATGTCAAAAATAACATGAATGAAGACACTTCCATTCATTGGCATGGGCTTTTGCTTCCAAGCGGAATGGATGGTGTCCCTGGTCAAGGCGGTTTCAAAGGGATTAAACCTGGTGAGACCTTCACTTATCAATTCAAGATTAGACAAAACGGCACTTATTGGTATCACGCCCACAGCAATGGGCAAGAGCAAGATGGTTTATATGGTGCTTTAGTGATTACGCCAAAGGTGTTCTCCGTTAAGCCCGATTATGATGAAGTAATTTTGCTATCGGATTACAGCAAAGAAATCTCTTCAGACATCCTATCTAACCTAAAAATGTCTTCTGATTACTATCAATACAACAGAAGAACGATAAGTGACTTCTTGAACAATGTTCATAACAAAGGTTTCAAGACAGCTTTTGAAGAGTCAAAGATGTGGGGGCAAATGCGTATGCTACCTACAGACCTATCTGACGTTTCTCAATATACCTTCTTGATAAACGGCAAGACCCCTGAGCAAAACTGGACTGGTAAGGTTAAGCAGGGGCAGATAACTCGATTGCGAGTCATTAACGGTTCAGCCATGACCATCTTTGATGTTCGTATTCCAGGGCTTAAGCTGAAAGTGATTGCCGCTGATGGTCAGCCTGTTGAACCGCTCGATGTTGATGAGTTTAGATTCGCACCAGGTGAAACCTATGATTTCCTGGTAACCCCTTCAGAAGATAAAGCCTATACCTTTGTAGCCGAGCCCATTGATAGAACAGGCTTTGCACTTGGAACGCTAGCACCTAGCCAAGGCATGCGTGGAGAAATACCTTCACAACGACCAAGAGCATTGCTCACGATGGCTGACATGGGAATGTCACAAGCTCAAAATGAGCCACAAAGTCATTCTGAACATGCTGGTCATCAAGGGCATGTTGCTCAAGACTTTGATACTGGCGTTAAAGGAAGTGGTTGGGTTAAAAATGGCGCACCAGAAGGGACGGTCGTTCTGCAATATAAAGACCTACGCTTTTTAGGTAATCAACCTGAATCCAAATCACCAGAAAAAGAGATTCAGGTTACGCTCAATGGCAACATGCAACGCTATATCTGGATGATGAATGGCAAGAAGTTTTCTGAGGCTGAGCCTATCAAACTCAAATATGGAGAAAGGGTACGTCTAAAGTTTGTGAATCAAACCATGATGGCGCACCCTATGCATCTTCATGGCATGTTTGTGCAGCTTGAGAACGGACAGCCTCCAAACAAGCTACCTAATAAGCACACCATCATTATTGCTCCAGGTGACACTTACTCAGCATTACTTACAGCCAATGAGCCTGGTGAGTGGGTTTTCCATTGCCACCTGCTTTATCACATGGCAAGTGGAATGATGACGAGTATTGCCGTCAGCCAACCATCAAGCAGTGGTCATGATGATATGCAGCATCATATGCATCACAGCGATATGCAACAAAATTCAACCCAAGTTGAGGAAGTAAAACCTTCTGAGACTTTAATTAACCAAGGAGAGCATCATGCGCATTAATACTTTATTAGCTTTAGTTTTATCAGTCTCAACATTTTCTGTGAACGCATTGGCACATGAAGGTGAAGATCATCAGCAGAAACATGATATGAAACACAGTTGTATGAAACATGACCATGACAAAAAAGATGGCAATGGATCAGAGATGAAACATGAGGGTTGTGAAGAGATGGATCATTCAAAAATGAATCATGAAGAGCATCAGCAGCAAGATCAAACGCCGAAAGAAGAAACAAAACATGAGCATCAACATTAAACCAATTATTTTGGCGGGCTTGGCTTTTGGGCTAAGCCCTTATAGCTTTGCTGATGACGCACATTCAACAGAGCATGGTAATGCTGTCTTCCATAAAGTTAGGCTAGAAGCAGCCACTGGTGAGGCTGATGGTAAGGGCTATAGCAGTTTCGATTTAGATGGCTGGATTGGTACTGATCAAAATAAGCTATGGATCAAGAGTGAAGGGCAACGCAACAACAGCAATACTGAGAAACTGAATTTATGGGCTTTATATAGCAGAAATATTGCTACTTTCTGGGATGCTCAGGTTGGTGTTCGTGTCGATAATGACCCCAAAGCCACGACTTACTTTGTTGCGGGCTTTGAAGGGTTAGCACCTTACTTTTTTGAAACTGAAGCGCACGCATTTGTGAATAAGGATGGCGATGTAAGTTTTAGACTAAAACAGCGCAATGACTTTCTTGTTACCCAGCGCTTTATTCTCCAGCCCTTTGTTGAGTTGAATGTGAACGCTCAAAGCGATAAATCAAGCAAGCAGGGGGCTGGGTTATCAAAAGGTGAGCTCGGCTTGCAGGCGAGGTATGAGATTACACGTAAATTTGCACCATACTTCGAGGTTAAGTATGACCGAAAATTTGGTCAAACAGCTTCTTTTGCTAAAGCCGAAAATGAGGATGTAGATGCCTGGGTAGCACAACTGGGCTTAAGGTTGTTATTTTAGTTAAACATTATTTTAGGAGATCCAGAATGTTAAAGAAATCATTAGTAATTTTATTGGCAACAACATTTATGACAGTTGCTTATTCAGCGTCCGCAGAAGATGCAAAAGTTGATACAGAAAATGTACAGCCAAAGCAGAATGAACAACGTTCTCATCATTCACATTCAAAGGATGCAAAAGGTGTTCCTCAAGCTGAAAAAAAAGAGGTTAAAGACACAGAAAACAAGGAAGACACTAAAAAGCACTTCCATCCAAGAGATGGAAAATAACTAAACCTAGGTATAGCTCTATGGGGCTTGAATAGCCACGTAGAGCTTGCTAATAATTAATTGGAAATAACTATGTCTCATCCTTTTTCAGACAAAAGTGTATTACCTGAAAATATTGCTACTCATCGGATTAGAGTTTTAAGTAATTCAGTATCAAGTGATTCGCTCAGGGAAATTGAATGTGATCTGCCAATCGAATTTATATATAACAGTGATACTCAAGAGCTAACTTTTTCTTATGATGGATCAAAAGTGAGTTTTACCCAGATTATTAATCAGCTAGAGCAGCGTGATATTCGTCCATTAAAAAACTGGTGGTTTCGAATTAAGGCTGCATTTTCTGACTTTACTGATGAGAATGTTGATAATCAGGCACATGCTAAACCCAAGGGCTGCTGTAACAAGTTGCCACACAATTAAATTATTAGGGACATTGAGGAATAACCATGGCAAAAGATCCAGTATGTGGGATGAATGTTGATGAGAAAACTAAACTTACCGTTACCCACTCGAAAGTAAAATATTACTTTTGTTCTACTTCTTGCCAGCAGGCATTCAAGACTAATCCTTTGCAGTATCTTGGGAGCAAGACAACATCGACTTCAGCACATCATAGCTCTCATCATCAGGTAGAGGAATCAAGTAGCCAATCAGATGCTTCTGAGAAAGCAAAAGATCCGATTTGCGGGATGGTGGTGAGCAAATCTACTACCCTAAGATCTGAACGTGCTGGGCGCACATATTATTTCTGCAGTGAAGGATGTAAGCGTACATTTGAGTCTCCAGAAACAGAGCTTAAATCTATGAAGACTCGCGTCATGATTGCGATGACAGGGGTTCTTGCCTTGGCAATCATGCGGGCGGGTGCGTTTCTAGCGCTGGCTACAGGGGCAACTATTGTTACTTGGGTGCCAATTCCAGCATTACCTTGGTTTACTTGGGCTGTCTGGTTGTTTTTGTTAGTGACACCTGTACAGTTTATTGGTGGGTGGGGGTTCTATAAAGGGGCTTGGAATGCCATTAAATCAAGATCCATTAATATGGATTTTTTGATTGCTTTGGGCACCTCTGTTGCTTATTTTTATAGTGTTGCAGTGATGTTCTTCCCCGATGTTCTGCCAGTTAAAGTGTCAGAGCGTGATGTTTATTTTGAAGTGTCTGCTGTCATTATTGCCTTTGTACTATTGGGCAAGTATATGGAGGAAATTATTAAAAAACATTCCTCTGCAGCAGTGCGTAAGCTATTAGACTTAAAGCCAGCCTCAGCTCATGTCATCAGAAACAATCAAGAAATGGAAGTGCCTGCAGATAGTGTCTCAATCAATGAGATTGTAGTTGTTCGTCCTGGCGAAAAAATTCCCACAGATGGCACTGTAACTGAAGGTAGTACTTCGATTGACGAATCAATGCTCACTGGTGAGTCTATGCCTGTAGAGAAAGCAATTGGTTCAGCAGTCATTGGCGGCACTCTTAATAGAAGCGGGATGGTGAAATATTTAACGACGAGAGTGGGGGCAGAAACAGCACTAGCGCAAATTATCAAATTAGTTGAAGAGGCTCAGGCTTCAACAGCACCGATTCAAAGATTGGCTGATAAGGTAACAATCTATTTCGTACCAGCGGTAGTGAGTGCTGCGATTCTAGCCTTTGTAGGATGGTGGATTGCTGGAAACTTTCCTCAAGGGCTACTTGCCTTCATCGCAGTATTAATTATTGCTTGCCCGTGTGCTTTGGGTATTGCTACCCCTGCGGCGCTTATGGTGGGTGTTGGAAAGGGTGCTGAAGCGGGGATTTTGATTCGTGGTGGCGAGATATTAGAACGAGCCAAAAATTTAGATACCGTTGTTTTTGACAAAACAGGAACGCTTACGAGAGGTGAGCCTGCACTGACCAATGTCATTGCACTAAGTGACCTCTCAGAAAATGAGGTTCTAACTTACGCTGCAGCCATTGAAGTGGGGTCAGAACATCCGTTAGGTGAAGCTATTGTGAAAGGTGCTCGTCAGCGTGATTTAATGATTCCATCACTAAGCCATTTTGAAGCAATCGCAGGTCATGGCATTCGTGGATCTGTAAATAACAAGGAAGTTTTATTAGGAAATCGCAGGCTATTTCAGCATGAGTCAGTAGATATTAAAGCTGCTGAGCACCTGATGATTAGCCTTGAAAGTAAAGGTAAAACAGCAATGCTGATTGGCTTAGAGCAACAATTAATTGGGATTGTAGCTGTGGCTGATACGTTAAAGCCCGAAGCGCAAGAAGCCATTTCCCAATTAAAAGGGATTAACGTCGAGGTTGTGATGCTAACTGGAGACAATCAACGCACAGCTGACTCAATTGCAAAGCAATTAGGTATTGACCGTGTGATTGCCGAGGTGCTTCCATCAGATAAAGCTAAGGTTATTAAGGATCTGCAAAAGCAAGGTAAGGTCGTTGCTATGGTGGGTGATGGTGTTAATGATGCCCCTGCGTTAGCTGCTGCAGATATTGGTATAGCGATTGGGTCGGGCTCGGATGTGGCAAAAGAGACGGGCGGGATTATTTTAATGAAGAGTGATGTCAGGGACGTTGTTGCGGGTATTAATCTCTCTCGTATTACGATGTCAAAGATTAAACAAAATCTATTTTGGGCATTTATTTATAACAGTGTTGGTGTGCCGATTGCTGCCTTTGGCTTTCTCAACCCGATTGTGGCAGCGGCAGCAATGGCGCTAAGTTCTTTGTCAGTGATTATTAATTCGGCATTGTTAAAGAGAGCTAAGCTCTGACATTTAAGATGAACTAATAGACTGTGCTAGCTGAGCATGTCCAGCCTTAATCTTCTGACGAGCTTTTTCAGCTTTAATCAACTTCTGAGTGTTCTTAACTTGACTCTTCATGGCCTCAATGCGAGCCTGATCAGGCGTTAGAGGCTTTTTAGGTTTAATGATGTTTTCGGCAAATTCATAATAGCGCATGGTAAAGATTCCTTCAGTGTTCTTTTATTTACCATGCGCTAGAGCTGCTTAAGATCTAATCTGCGTCGGCAGACTAATCACATTCTTAATGCCATACATCGCGTTTAATTGACCGCGTGCCGCTAGTGCGTTCATCGCGCTAACTCTTACTTTAGTTGATTGTGTACTAGTGCTGCTAATTGGCACTTTTACCCAACATTCATATGTATTCAAATCCATATCCGTCTCCTTATTTCTTAAAGTTGCTTCGAAGTGCGCCGCTAACCTGTTCGATTTGACTGTCCAGTTCGCCAGCTTCGATGGCTTGTTTCACAAGCTCTAATGTACTTATTAAATCTAAGTCACTCTCTACTTGGATACTAGGTTTGCCTTTAGCAAGCTCAATAGTTTTAGCGCCATACTTGATTGAAAAGCAAATCGAACCGTTCTCTGCGTTAAACCACCAAGGGCGTACACGCTTAGCCACGCTGATTGTTTCTGATTGACCAGTTTCAGCATTCTTAACTGTTTTGACTTTCTTTAGTTCAAACGGCTGATTAAGGAATGTAGATTTTGCTAATTGGATTTGTTCCCACATCTTGTTACTGAGCTTGAAGCGACGCTTCACAATCTCTGGCATTTGTTGTGGTTTTACGGCTGTAACTAACTTCAATTGACCTAATGTGCTCATGTGTAATCTCCTTATAAATGTTAAGAGCACAGTTAAATTAAACTCGAAAATTCGGTTTGGACAACCGAAATCTGCCATCAGGCCTCATTTTGGCTAAATCAATTTCACCAAAATCACCGTTTTTCACCAGAAAAAATATTTGTTTTCGTCTGTCAGGGATAAATATTTTTGTCGAGTCGCTTTGAGTTACTTCTGAGTGATGTCGCTGAAATAAGAAAAACGAGTTGAGTTAGTTGCTACTGAGTACAAATGGATAACTCTCACAAGCAACTCAGCAACAGCAACTTCTTTTCTTGGCCTCTGCGACTTCTTCTGTAACCCAGCAACCTCAGCAACTTTAATTTTGGAGAACAGAGAAATGAGTAATAGAGAAATAGCAGTAAGAGGATTTATTAATGAGAAGTTCGGCAAGACCTATGGCAGAAGTTTATTTCATTACGCCATCTATAACGGCACGATTGAATTAGCTAAACCCCACAACAAATACCTGATTGATCTCTTTGAATACAGCAGATGGGATAAGTCAGCTAACACAGAAGACCAGCTTGCTTGGTCTAAACAGCTATACGAAGCAGAGGTTCACCAAGCACCTGAGGCTCTGGTGTCATGGGTCAAGTACTACAACCCCGTTACAAAAGAGAAGCGATTGGTGAATGGCGTTTGTTTTTACTTACCCATCAGCCAAGAGCTTTATTTGAATATCAACGACCCAGAACATGATGTTGTAGATGAATGGGTACTTCAAACCAAGAATTGCGCTAAATCAGGGGACAATAAACCTGTGTTTATTGCTACCAATGTCGATTTAGCTGACTTCTAGGCACTAGCGCACTAGCGAATAACAAAAACATCGTTTAAGCGTTTATTTGGGTTTTGCTAGTGACGCGAGCATTTTGAGCTAAAAATAATTGAAAATTGATAGCCTAGCGTCAATCGTTGACTTGTTCGTGTGCTTCAGGCTCGATTAATCCGCCTTCGCGCAACTTGTAACCAGCCATCGCGTTTGTGCGCAGGATCTCTTCATTAAGGTGGTAGTAAGTGTTTTCAATCTGTGTTGCGCTAGTGCCGCACATATCTGAGATTTGACGATAACTTAATCCGCTCATAATGCGGCTTGTGATGAAGTAATGTCTGAAACTATAGGGTACTAAATCGCGGTTATCAGTTTCTATATTGGCAAGTTTCAATATTTTGATGAAATGAAGCTTCATTATCCGCTCATCAAGCATAGTCCTGCCATCATGACTAAAGACTAATGCTGTACCTAAATTCATTTCTTCTAGGTTGTTTTTCTTCTCGTGCTCTCTAATTTTCTTCCATTGTTTCTCTCGGAAGTCCTCTAGATAGCCGTTATCTCTAACCATAAAAGATCTGGTTCTGCGCACTTTACTTGTAACAGCACGAACCTTAATTTTTACTAAACTAACCTCATTGAATGTATCTTTGTGCTCAGTCCAAGAAACATCACCCCAAAGAAGTTGTCTTTGCTCGCCAGTTCTCAGTCCAGTTTTCATAGCGATTAAGAAGTAATAACAAGTAATAAATTGCTTAAAGTTATCCTCGTCGTCCAAATTCTTAGCTGCTTCAGCCGCATGTTCTAGTAGGGCGGTTTCTACAGCACCTATTTCATCAGGCTTGAAGCAGGCACGCCTAATGTCATCATCGCCTTTATCAACTCTAGGTAACTTCTTAAAGTCAAAACCATCAATGTAGACTTCATTTTGTCTAAAGAGATACTTCATCATCGCATTGATAGAGCTTTGCTCGTTAAGCACAGTAGATAAGCTGGCAACTTTTTTCTTCTTATCTTTATTGGTACGGAAGTAGTAATAGCCTTCGCAATCTGTTCTCGCTAAATCACGAATTTTTGTATCTTTTTTGATAAAGCTGAGCCAATGGTCAAGGTGGGTCTTGATTGTTCCTAGCCTGCCTTCAACAATTAAGCCTGCTGTTAGGTCTTTTTCACGGTATTTGATATACATCTCAACAGCTTCTTTAGTTGAGATAGAGAAGTAGGTTTTACCTTGTTGAACATTAGAGTGAATCTCTAAGTAGTAGGATTTTGCGCGGTCTAGCGCGGTGGTTTTGTTTTTAGTGCGAAGGCTTTTGCGAACATACTTATGTTCTTTTTCTAGCCACATGCGGAATTGCCATTGATCACCGCGCTTATAGATAATCGCGTCGTCAAATATCGGCGTTTCATCGTCTCTAAAAAGTTGTTTTTTGAGTGCCATAGTTTTTCAAAATTACAACGGTTAACAATAGATTACCTAAAGTGTAACTATCTGTGTAACTGTAATTTCAAAAACTATAAAAATCAACAACTTTCAAAAATTGTGAAATTATTGTGTAACTTTAATTACTAATAAAATCAATTACTTAAGTAGTAAAAACTACTCCCACTCGATTGTCGCAGGTGGCTTCCCAGAAATATCATAGACGACACGATTAATACCTCGCACTTCATTAATGATGCGATTAGACACTTTACCTAATAGCTCGTATGGCAACTCTGCCCAATGTGCTGTCATAAAATCAGAAGTTACAACCGCTCTTAATGCCACCACATACTCATAAGTTCTGCCATCGCCCATCACCCCCACTGATTTCACAGGTAAAAATACCGCAAAGGCTTGAGATGTTTTATCATACCAACCTGAGTTGATTAGTTCTTCGATAAAGATAGCATCAGCACGACGAAGAAGATCTGCAAATTCAGATTTCACCTCACCTAAGATTCGAACCCCTAGACCTGGTCCTGGGAAAGGGTGACGATAGACCATAGCTTTAGGTAAGCCTAATGCAATACCTAGTTTACGTACTTCATCTTTAAAAAGCTCACGCAAGGGCTCTAGTAGTTTTAAGTTTAATGTTTCAGGTAAGCCCCCCACATTGTGATGACTCTTAATCGTATGCGCTTTTTTTGTTTTAGTAGACGCTGATTCAATGACATCAGGATAAATAGTACCTTGCGCTAACCATTTAGCATTAGGTAGTTTTTTCGCTTCATTCTGAAAAACTTCTATAAACTCACGTCCGATAATTTTTCTTTTTTGTTCTGGATCCGTGACACCTTTTAGATCGCTCAAAAATTTATTGGAAGCATCCGCATGAATCACTTTGACACCCAAGTTATCTTGGAATGTTTTCATGACTTGTATCGCCTCATTCAATCGGAGTAGACCGTTATCGACAAACACACATGTGAGTTTGGATCCAATTGCTTTGTGAATCAGCGCTGCTGCAACCGATGAATCAACACCACCCGATAAACCTAAGATTACCTCATCATCTTTGACGGTGTCTTGAATATGTTTGACTGCTGTTTCAATGTAATTGGGCATCGTCCAGCTGGGTTGACATTCGCAAATGTGATTGACGAATTGTTTGAGGATATTAAATCCTTGTTTAGTGTGTGTGACTTCTGGATGGAATTGCACCCCATAGAATTTTTTTACTTCATGCATCATGCCGGCAATAGGTGTAGAAGCATTACTTGCAATGACTTTGAATGCTGGAGGTAACTCTGTCACTTTATCGCCATGACTCATCCACACATCTAAAAGCCCATGACCTTCTGTATTCGTTTTGTCTTGAATATTGTCAAGAAGAGGAGAATGGTTATGCGCTCTAATTTCAGCGTAGCCAAATTCACGTGTATGGGCATTTTCAACTTTGCCACCAAGTTGGGCTGCCATTGTTTGCATGCCATAACAAATACCTAAGACAGGCACACCTAATTCAAAAACGATTTGGGGTGCTATTGGCGTATCTGATTCGTAAACCGAATTAGGGCCACCGGATAAAATAATACCTTTAGGATTAAATGCCTTAATATCACTTTCACTCATGTCATGCGAATGAAGTTCTGAATAGACATGCATCTCACGCACACGGCGTGCAATGAGTTGCGTGTATTGTGAACCAAAGTCGAGTATTAAGATTTTATCCATAGGATTTAAAAAGCCTCCTTGGTCGGAGGCTTTTTGATTAAACCATTTAAATTAATCGACACGGTAATTCGGTGCTTCTTTAGTGATCTGGACATCATGCACGTGAGATTCCCGCATACCTGCACTTGTGATCTGAACGAAGTTAGCTTTATTGCGCATTTCATCAATGTTTCTAGCACCTACATAACCCATAGAAGCACGAAGTCCACCCATCAATTGATGAATGACATTAATGACACTACCTTTATAAGGTACACGGCCTTCGATACCTTCAGGGACTAATTTATCTGCATTGTTTTCAGAATCTTGGAAGTAGCGATCAGACGATCCTTTTTGCATCGCACCAATCGAACCCATACCGCGATAGGATTTATAAGATCTACCTTGGAAGAGTTCAACTTCACCCGGTGCTTCTTCGGTACCTGCGAACATCGAACCCAACATCACGGAATTCGCACCTGCTGCAATCGCTTTGGCAACGTCACCTGAGAATCGAATGCCACCATCACCAATAAATGGAATATTAAGTTTATTTAAGGCTTCCGCCACATTACTGATGGCTGAAATTTGTGGAATACCAACACCTGCCACAATACGTGTGGTACAGATAGAACCTGGACCAATGCCAACTTTTACACCGTCAGCACCTGCATCAACTAAAGCCTTTGCAGCATCTGCGGTAGCGATGTTGCCACCAATCACTTCAATATTCGAGAAATGTTTTTTAACCCATGTCACGCGATCTAATACACCCTGTGCATGACCGTGAGCGGTATCTACCACAATCACATCAACATGTGCTTCAGCTAACAATTCAACACGTTCTTCCGTACCTTCACCCACGCCCACAGCCGCACCTGCACAAAGTCTACCTTTGTCATCTTTACAAGCGAAAGGATGGTCGGATGATTTCTGGATATCTTTAACCGTGATTAAACCCTTTAACACATCATTTTTATCAATCACTAGCACACGCTCAAGACGATGGTGATGAAGGAGTCGTATTACTTCCTCTTTGGATTCACCTTCTTTGACGGTCACCAATCGGTCGCGTGGTGTCATGATATTTTTAATAGGCTGATCGAGATTGGTTTCAAAACGTAAATCTCGGTTGGTCACGATACCGACAATCTTGCCACCATCTATCACAGGCAAACCTGAAATTTTATGAAGTTGAGTGAGATTCATCACATCGCGAACCGACATATTAGGTTCAATCGTAATAGGATCATTCACCACACCCGACTCAAATCGCTTCACACGTGAGACTTGGTAGGCTTGTTCTTGTGGTGTCATATTTTTATGAATGATACCGAGCCCACCTTCTTGCGCTAATGCAATCGCTAAGCGTGATTCCGTCACTGTATCCATGGCTGCAGACACAATGGGAATATGAAGCTTAATTTTCTTAGTTAATTGCGTGGTTAAACTAACTTCGCGAGGAAGTACGGTGGAA
>JACCDY011054347.1_pt1 | contig 17903 bp, 13 predicted proteins | sample 7446391 | NCBI WGS metagenome assembly JACCDY01 (sample SAMN15323451, study PRJNA562643) | freshwater metagenome | isolation source: river surface water | place: USA:Blue River Watershed | collected 2017-08-18
AGTGTTGGAGTTTTCGACCTTAGGGTTGAAAAAACCTCCGGGATGTAGCGCAACTTGGTAGCGCACCTGTTTTGGGTACAGGGGGTTGCAGGTTCAAATCCTGTCATCCCGACCAGTTACTGAGTAGCCCACCTATCTCACGGAGAAACGTTGAAAACTAACGTAGAAAAGCTCAACCCAACGCGCGTCAAACTCACCATCACGGTTGAGCCAGCAGACTTCAAGCCAGCTCTGGACGCTGCCTACAAGACAGTCTCCGAGCAGGTGAACATTCCTGGTTTCCGCAAGGGCAAGGTGCCTGCTGCTGTGATGGATCAGCGAGTCGGCAAGGACATGATCATTGCCCAGGCAATTAACGACGGCATGGATGACTTCTACCGTCAAGCGCTAGCCGCTGAGAAGCTTGTGCCACTGGCTACTCCTCAGGCTGACGTCCTGCAGGCCCCATCCGCGGCGGAGCCAGATAAGGATCTCAAGATTGAACTTGAGGTCGAGGTCCGCCCAGAATTCAAGCTTCCTGACTACAAGGGCATGAAGGTGAAGGTTGATGCCCTAAAGGTTGCCAAGCTGGATGTTGATACTGAACTTGATGCGCTGCGCGCTCGGTTCGGAACCCTAAAGACCGTTGAGCGCCCTGCTCAAAAGGGTGACTTCACCTCAATCGACCTAACGGCGAACATTGACGGGAAGACGATTGACACCGCCAAGGACATTTCCTACGAGATTGGCTCTGGCCAGCTGTTGGATGGCATTGATGAGGCTCTCGAGACCCTTACCGCCGGTGAGAGTACGACCTTCCGCTCAAAACTTGTGGGCGGCGAACTTGCCGGCCAGGAGGCTGAGGTTTCCGTAACCCTGAATGCCGTCAAGGAGCGCGAGCTACCGAAGGCCGACGATGAGTTCGCTCAGTTGGCCTCCGAGTTCGACACCATTGCTGAACTCAAGGCTGACATCGAGAAGAAGCTTGAGGTAAACCTGGCTCGTAAGCAGATTCTGCAGGCTCGGGACATCATGATCGATGAGCTTTTGGAGAAGGCCAAGATTCCAGTTTCTGAGGAAGCAGTCAAGCGTGAGGTTGAATCCCACCTTGAAGGCGAAGGTCGTCAAGCTGACGATGTTCACCGCAAGGAAGTTACTGAGGAGACCGAGAAGAACTTCCGCACTCAGCTGCTGCTAGATGCAGTTGTAGAGGCCGAGGGCATCAAGGTCGAAGACCAAGAGCTCATCGAATACCTAGCCTTCACCTCTCGCAACTACGGTATGGATCCAAACGAATTCATCAAGCAGGTTGCTAATGCGGGTCAGGTTCCAGCATTTGTTGGCGAGCTAGCTCGTCGCAAGGCTGTGGACGCCCTAGTTGCAGCTGCTGAGATTGTCGACTCAAAGGGAAACAAGGTTTCGGCTGAAGCCAACAACTAACGCCTTGGGCGAACATGCCCCAAGGATTTAGTTTGCCTGACTATCTTTGTTTCAGATAGCTAAGGAGATACCCCTTATGTCCATGCCACAAATGGAGCGAAACGGCGTTTTTGATCGCCTACTGAAGGACCGAATCGTTTGGTTGGGCAGTGAAGTTCGCGATGAAAATGCGAACGAGATTTGCGCCAAGATCTTGCTGCTGGCTGCGGAGGACTCCGAGCGAGACATCTTCCTCTACATCAACTCCCCAGGTGGTTCCATAACCGCCGGTATGGCGATCTACGACACCATGCAGTACGTGCCAAACGATATTGTGACTGTTGGTATCGGAATGTGTGCATCGATGGGGCAGTTCCTGCTGACCGCAGGAACCAAGGGCAAGCGCTATGCCACTCCAAACACCCGAATCTTGCTCCATCAGCCTCACGGTGGCTTTGGTGGAACCGCAAGTGACATCAAGACCCAGGCCGAATTGATTGTCTCCATGAAGCACCAGCTCGCTGCCATCACGGCAGCCCAAACCGGAAAAACTGTTGAGCAAATCAACCAGGACGGCGACCGCGACCGATGGTTTACTGCCCAAGAGGCACTTGAGTACGGATTCATCGATCACATTCAAGAGTTTGCGAATCGCTCCACCGGAGTAGGAAAGGTCGACTAATGAGCTACCTAGAATCAGCGGCAGGTCGAATTCAGCTTCCTCAATCGCGCTACATCCTCCCAGAGTTTGAAGAGCGCACCTCATACGGTTTCAAGCGCCACAATCCATACACCAAGCTTTTTGAGGATCGCATTGTTTTCCTTGGCGTTCAGGTGGATGACGCTTCGGCAGATGACATCATGGCCCAGCTTCTGGTGCTTGAGTCACAGGACCCAGATCGAGACATCACGATGTACATCAACTCACCTGGTGGTTCGTTTACCGCGCTCACTGCAATCTACGACACCATGCAGTACATCAAGCCTCAGATTCAGACTGTATGTCTTGGCCAGGCAGCTTCTGCCGCCGCCGTTTTGCTGGCCGCAGGTGCTAAAGGCAAGCGCCTTGCGTTGCCGAACGCCAGAGTGCTTATTCACCAACCTGCAACCGGCGATGCTGGTCGCGGTCAAGCCTCTGACATTGAGATTCAGGCGCGAGAGATCATGCGCATGCGCGAATGGCTCGAGGAGACCCTAGCCAAGCACTCCGGGAAGCCAGTGGCACAGGTAAACAAGGACATTGATCGCGACAAGATTCTCACCGCCCAAGAGGCTTTGGAGTACGGCTTGATTGATCAGGTGCTCACCAGCCGCAAGGCCTAATCCCGACACGCCTAAGGCAAAAAGTCTTCAGGTAGATATAGGGTTTTGGCATGACCTTGTCAGAGACCTCTGAGCTTTTGAAATGCACTTTCTGCGGAAAGAGCCAAAAGCAGGTTCGAAAACTAATCGCTGGACCCTCGGTCTACATCTGCGATGAGTGCATCGAACTTTGTAATGAAATCATCGAAGAGGAGCTTGGCAACGCTGTCGCTTCCGAAGCCGAGAGCATCGATTTGCCAAACCCCAAGGAAATCAAGGCGTTTCTGGATGAGTATGTCATCGGTCAAGACGGTGCTAAGAAACAGCTTTCGGTCGCGGTCTACAACCACTACAAACGAATCAGAGCCAAGGGAACCCTGACTAGGTCCGGCAAGAGCCACGATGACATCGAGATTGCCAAGTCCAACATCTTGATGATTGGCCCTACCGGTTGCGGCAAGACTTACCTAGCGCAGACTCTGGCCAAGCGCCTGAATGTCCCATTTGCTGTTGCAGACGCCACGGCACTTACCGAAGCCGGTTACGTTGGCGAGGATGTTGAAAACATCCTTTTGAAGTTGCTTCAGGCCGCCGACTTCGATCCAAAGCGTGCTGAGACTGGAATTATCTACATCGATGAGATCGACAAAATCTCTCGCAAGGCAGAGAACCCATCAATCACCCGCGACGTATCCGGTGAGGGTGTCCAGCAGGCACTGCTGAAGATTCTTGAGGGAACCGTGGCTTCTGTGCCACCTCAGGGTGGACGCAAGCACCCGCAGCAGGAGTTCATTCAGATTGACACCACGAACGTGCTGTTCATCGTTGCAGGTGCGTTCGCGGGACTTGAAACCATCGTTGGGGAGCGCACGGGCAAGAAGGGCATCGGGTTCGGATCTCCGCTCAAAGAGAAGACAGACTCGAGCAATGTCTTCAAGCAGGTCCAACCTGAGGATCTCAGAAAGTTTGGGCTGATTCCAGAGTTTATTGGGCGCTTACCTGTGATCGCCACGGTTGAGGAGTTGGATAAGACGGCCCTGGTCTCGATCCTCACGGAGCCTAAGAATGCTTTGTTGAAGCAGTACCAGAGAATGTTTGAGATCGACGGATTCGAGCTTGAATTCGAACCTGAGGCAATTGAGCTAATTGCAGACCAGGCCTTGGAGCGCGAAACGGGAGCACGCGGACTGCGCGCAATTTTGGAAGAAGTTCTCGGTCCAATCATGTTTGAGCTACCGGGTTCAGATGAGCATGGTCGCGTGGTTATTACCGCTGAGATCGTGAGGACCAAGCAGCTTCCCAAGGTGCTGCCGATGCAGCAGCGCCTCAAAGACAAGACTGCATAGGAAGCCTAAATTAGCTCTCAGCGCATAGTCCCCTTCCTGGCCGGAACCGTTGCTTCCACTACCGGTTCGGTAGCCACTTTTGGGGTCGCGATTGCTGGATTGACGGCGATGGGGGCTTCACAAGCTCAAACCGCCACAGCCCTAACTGTGATGCTTATTGGCTATGGAGTTCTCTCTATTGGGCTTTCGGTATGGTTGCGAAAACCGGTGAGTGTTGTTTGGTCAACCCCAGGTGCAGCGTTTCTTGCCTCTTCCTCAGCGCTCGGAGTCAGTTTTGACCAGGCTGTCGGGGCGTTCTTGCTTGCTAGCCTGCTGATAGTGGTAACTGGGGTCTGGCCCTGGCTTGCAAGAGTCGTGCGGTTGATTCCGCCGCAAATTTCGGCAGCCATGTTGGCTGGGGTTATTTTCCCCTTCGTAATTGCGACCGTTCATGCCGGAGTAGATTTCCCAGTCTTGATCGTTCCAGTGTTGGTGGTTTGGTTCCTGCTCAATAGATTTGCGGCTGTATGGGCTTCTCCAGTCGCCATCTCACTTGGCTTCTTGCTGATTGGGCTCAGCCCTGAAGTCGGCGAGTTGGGTCGGATCACACTCTGGCCTGAACTTGGCCTTATTGCACCGCAATTTGATCTCACTGTAATGGTCGCTATTGGCATACCGCTATACCTTGTGACAATGGCATCCCAGAACCTACCTGGCCTCGCCATTATGCAGTCGCTGGGCTTTCCGCTCCCTGTTCGTCGGGTCTTCGTCAGCACCGGCATCGGTTCGGCAATAACTTCTTTCTTTGGGGGTTTTGGGCTCAACCTGGCGGCAATTACTGCAGCTCTTAATGCTGACGCGGGAGCAGCGAAGGACCCCGAGCGGAGGTGGATCGCCTCGAGCTGGGGTGGAGTTGTCTACATCCTGTTCGCGGTTTTCGCGGCCCCATTTGCCGCGTTCGTATTGGCAGTGCCGAGAGAGCTACTGTTGGCGCTGGCCGGCATTGCATTGCTGAACACCTTTTCAGGCGCGCTAAAGACCGCGATCTCAGACGACTCCATGCGTTTAGCCGGGGCCGTCACATTCCTGACCGGAGCCGCCGGCATAGCGATTCTCGGCATCGGAGGCGCTTTCTGGGCGTTGGTCTTCGGGGTGCTTGTCCTGCTGCTACAGAAGTCCGCGGCGGCGAAGTAGCGGTTCAATCTTTGGTTCGCGACCTAGCAGCTCACGAACGAGAGTCATCGAATCCTTTGAGCCACCTCTTGAGAGAAGACCCTCCGAGAACTTCTTGCCGTTCTCTCTAGTCAAGCCACCGTTTTCCTTGAACCAGTCAACAGACTCTGCATCGAGGATCTCTGACCAGATGTAGCCGTAATAACCAGCTGAGTAGCCACCGGCAAAGATGTGTGCGAAGTAGTTTGTTCGGTATCGGGTGGGAACGGGGGAGTAGTCGAGACCATACTCCGCAATAGCAGCAGCCTCAAAGGCAGTCAAATCTTCCGGGGTGCTCTCTTGGGAGTGAAGAGCCAAGTCCAAGATTGCAGCCTGGAGATAGTGAGTGGTCTCGAAACCTTGGTTGAAGCCCTCGGCGGCAGTTAGTTTCTCTACCCAGTCAAGAGACAGCTTCTCGCCGGTCTTGTAATGCACTGCGTAGTTTTGAAGCACTTCAGGCCAGAGCATCCACATCTCGTTTACTTGAGATGGGAACTCGACAAAGTCGCGTTCTACTGAGGTGCCGGAGAATCTTGGGTAGTGGACGCTAGATAGCAATCCATGAAGAGTGTGTCCGAACTCGTGGAAGAGGGTGTTCACTTCATCCAGCGTCATCAACGCTGGATCACCATCAGCAGGCTTTGGAATGTTCATGTTGTTGACCACAACCGGTAGCTTGCCAAGCAATCGTGACTGGTCAACCAGGTTGTTCATCCATGCCCCACCGCGCTTGGAAGGTCTAGCAAATGGGTCGAAAAGGTAAAGGCCACACTTCGAGCCATCCTCGAAATCAACCTGGTAAATCCAGTTGTCTGGGTGGTAACCAACAAGGTCATCACGGCGAGTGAAGACCATGCCGAATAGCTTATTTGCGGCAAAGAAGACGCCGTCCTCAAGCACCTTTCTCACCTCGAAGTATGGCTTAAGAACACTGGTGTCGATGCTGTACTTCTTGGTTCTGAGCTGTTCGGTGTAGCGAGACCAGTCCCAGGCTTCGAGACTTCCTGTGGTTTCCTCATTCATCAGTTCCTGCAGCAACGCACCCTCGCGTTCTGCGTTGGCTCGGGCTGCTGGAGCGATCTTGCGCAAAACGCTGTGAACGTTTGCCCCGCTACCCGCGGTTTGTTGAGCGGTTACGTAGTCAACGTAATTTGAATATCCAAAAAGCTTGGCCTTTTCTCTGCGAAGGTCAAGAAGCTGCTTCAACACATCTGAAGTGTCATTGGCGTTTTTTCTGCCACCCCTTGAAAGTGTTGCCTTGAGAATTTCTTCTCGCAGCGAGCGGTCCTCAAGATTCGCAAGCAGCGGGTGTCCGGAGTAGTTCAGTAGCGGAATGACATAGCCGTCGAGATTTCTCACTTCGGCAGCCTTCTTGCACGAAGCGATTTCAGCTTCACTGAGTCCCGCCAAACGAGAGGCGTCCGGTAGATGGATCGCGAGGTCATTGCTGTCAGCAAGGAGGCGCTTGTCAAACTCCGCCTCTAGCCCTGAAATCTTCTCGTTGATCTCGCCAACGCGCTTACGCTGCTCAGCTGTCAGTTCAGCGCCTGCAAACTTAAAGTCCTTCTGATACTTGGTTAGCAACCAATCGCTCTCGGCATCAAGACCCAGGCTGTCTCGTCTTGACACAAGTTCTTGAATTCGGGCGAAGAGTTCGGGGTTCAGCCTGATGGAGTCCATGTGAGCTGCCAGACGCGGCGCTATTTCAGCCTCAATTTCCTGAAGTGTCTCATTGGTGTCGCTCGAACTCTTGTTGTAGAAAACCATGAGCATTGAATTCAGCAGGTCACCAGAGCGTTCCATCGCGACTATGGTGTTCTCGAATGTCACATGTGGATCAGCGAGAATCGCTGCAATCTCCACGTTGTGCGACTGCACGGCATGTTCGAATGCTGGTAAGTAGTGCTCGTCCTTGAGCTTGGCAAAATCAGGAAGTTCGTATGGAAGAGTTGATCGGCTCAGTAGCGGATTAGTCATGTCACCAGCTTATTCGGCTGGTGCAAACTCAACTTTCCTAAGCTCAAGATCTCCGACGCTAATCGAAAGGTTTGCAATCTTTCCTACGGCCATCAGGTCTGCCTTCAGCTCGACTAGTTTCTCTGGTCCTGAAATCTCAGCAGTTGTGATCTCGGCCTTCATCGAAACCTTGGCATCTGACTTTGCTTTGCGGACCAAGATCAGTGCCTCGGATGCGAGGTTGTAAAGATCGGAATTGTCAAACTCGGCAAGTTCATCATCCTGCGGCCAAGTAGCAAGGTGGACGGATCCCTCTTGCCACCAGCTCCAAACTTCTTCAGTTGCGTATGGGATGAATGGGGCTAGAAGTCTGACTATTACCCCCAACGCTTTGCGTAGGGCCAGCACGGCTGAGCCGATCTGGGCCTGAGTGAAATCACCTTGTCCATATGCACGCTCTTTCACCAGCTCTACATAGTCGTCAGCAAAGGTCCAGAAGAATGTCTCAGTAGTCTCCAGGGCCTTGGTGTGGTCGTACTCATCAAAAGCTTTGGTTGCGATTGCAACCTGTTTTCTCAGCGATGCCAGCATGGCGCGATCAACCGGCTCGGAGATTTCCGTTACTCCAATAGGTAGATCGAAGGTGAGAGCGAATCGCGCTGCGTTGAGAACCTTGATTGCCAAACGGCGACCAATCTTCATTTGACCTTCGTCAAAAGCAGCATCGGTTCCAAGTCGAGCGGAAGCAGCCCAGTATCTAACTGCATCCGAACCGTGATTCTCCAAAAGCTCGTTAGGCACCACAACGTTGCCCTTGGACTTAGACATCTTCTTGCGGTCGGGATCGAGAATCCAACCAGAGATGGCGGCGTTCTTCCAAGGCAGCTTTCCGTGCTCCAGTTCGCTTCTTAGCAGAGTGGAGAACAGCCAAGTGCGGATGATGTCTTGTCCCTGAGGCCTGAGGTCAAAAGGAAAGACCTCTTTGAATAGCTCGGGATCGCTGATCCATCCACCTGCGAGCTGCGGGGTGAGAGAGGATGTAGCCCAGGTGTCCATGATGTCGTGTTCACCGATGAACCCACCCGGCATGCCACGCTGCGACTCCTGATAGCCCGCCGGCACGTCAGTCGATGGATCCACTGGCAAGGCTTCCAAGTCAGGGGTGATCACGTTGTCAAAATCAGGATTTCCATCCTGATCAAGTGGATACCAAACTGGGATTGGAACGCCGAAGTAGCGCTGGCGAGAAATTAGCCAGTCTCCGTTCAGGCCATTGATCCAGTTCTCTAGGCGAACCCTCATAAAGTCTGGGTGGAAACCAAGGTCTTTCCCTAGTGCAATCAGGCGGTCGGCCAGGTCTCTGTCCTTACCACCGTTTTTGATGTACCACTGTCTGGTGGAAACGATTTCCAGCGGCTTATCGCCCTTCTCGAAGAACTTGACTGGGTGAGTGATTGGTTTCGCTTCTCCAACCATTAGGCCGAGCTCTTGCAACTTGCCAACTATTAGTTCTTTAGCTGAGAAGACGGTCTTTCCCTTGAGTTCCTCGTAGAAGTCGCTCGCCGCTGAGTTTGCAATCACATCGGGAGCTTGAGAGATGATTCGACCGTCGAAACCGATGATCGCGCGGTTCGGTAGATCCAGCTCTCGCCACCAAATCACGTCGGTGACATCGCCGAAGGTACAGATCATGGCAATGCCAGACCCCTTGTCCTTCTGCGCTAGGCGATGAGCGACGATCGGAACCTCCACGCCAAAAATAGGCGTCTTCGCTTTTTGACCAAACAGTGGCTGGTAACGCTCGTCCTCCGGGTGAGCGACCAACGCAACGCAGGCTGGGATGAGCTCTGGTCTAGTGGTCTCAATGAAGATTGGACCGTTTGGACCATCAAACTGAACCCTGTGGTAGGCACCTGGCTGCTCTCGATCCTCCAACTCGGCCTGGGCAACGGCCGTGCGGAAAGTGACATCCCAAAGGGTTGGTGCCATCGACTGATAGGCCTCGCCTCGGGAAAGATTGTTTAGAAATGCCTGCTGGGAGACCCGCTGGGCATCCTTAGAAATCGTGCGATAGGTCTTAGCCCAGTCAACGGATAGACCCAGGTTGCGCCATAGGTTTTCGAAGGCCTTTTCATCCTCTTCTGTGAGCTTTTCGCAAAGCTCGATGAAGTTGCGTCTCGAGATCGGAAGCTGATCCGCAGCTTTGGAGGATTTGTTGTCTCCACCTTCTTGCGGTGGGGTGAAGTCCTTTTGATATGGCAATGTCGGATCGCAGCGAACCCCGTAGTAGTTTTGTACTCGACGCTCTGTTGGAAGACCGTTGTCATCCCAACCCATCGGGTAGAAAACCTTGTATCCGCACATGCGCTTATAGCGAGCTACAACATCGGTGTGGGTGTAGGAGAAAACGTGCCCAACGTGCAATGAACCCGATGCGGTTGGTGGGGGAGTGTCAATCGAATAGACCTCTCCAGTGCCCTGATAGCGGTAGGTGCCGCTCTGTTCCCAGGTTGGAACCCACTTAGCCTCGAGGCCATCAACCGTTGCCTTCTCAGGTACGTTGGCCAAGCGATATGGGTCAGGCAGATTTGCTGTCAATTGGAATACTCCGAGGTTCAAAACTTCTCTAGGTTAACATTGTTAAGTTCTAGAACCCATCGAAAGCAAAGATGTATCCAAAGCACAGGCCCAACGCTGCCGGCGTAACACCATCTCCCTTCTTCCCAGATGTGGAGAAAGAGGTGCTGGCGCACTGGGCACAAGATGGCACATTTCAAGAGTCCATCGATCAGCGAGTAGCGTCTGGCGCGGATGAGTTTGTCTTCTACGATGGCCCACCATTCGCTAATGGATTACCTCATTACGGTCATCTACTCACTGGATACACCAAAGACCTAATCCCGCGTTACCAAACCATGCGCGGCAAGCGCGTGGAGCGCCGATTTGGGTGGGATACCCATGGTCTACCCGCTGAGGTTGAGGCCGAGAGGCTGCTAGGTATTTCCGGGCGTCCGGAGATCGAGAAATTCGGTGTTGCCAAGTTCAATGAGTTTTGTAAGACCAGCGTCCTGAAATATACGCAGGATTGGCGCACCTACGTAACTCGCCAGGCTCGCTGGGTTGACTTCGACAACGATTACAAAACCCTCGATTTGAACTACACCGAGAGCGTGCTCTGGGCCTTTAAGCAGCTGCACAACAAGGGTTTGATCTACGAGGGCTTTAAGGTGCTGGCCTATTGCTGGCGCTGCGAAACTCCGCTTTCAAACCATGAGCTTCGTATGGATGACGAGGTTTATCGCTCCAGGCAAGACCAGTCTGTGACGGTCGCATTTCCGCTTATCGCGCCGGGAACTGACCTCGATGGCGTAAAGATGCTGGCCTGGACCACAACTCCTTGGACGCTGCCAACTAACTTCGCTCTTGCTGTCGGGCCTGAGATTGAGTATTCGGTAGTCAAAACTGAGACCGGTTCGTACCTACTCGCCAGCTCCCAGCTTGGTAGCTATGCCAAGGACCTGGGTTTCGAAAGCGCTGAGATTGCCATCAGTGCCGTCAGCAAGACCTATCTCGGACACGAGTTGGCTGGCATTCGATACGAACGCCTATTTGATTTCTATGCCGACCAAGAGAAGTTTGATGTCCAAAACGCTTGGCAGGTATTAGTCGGTGACTATGTTGCCGATAACGAGGGAACAGGAATTGTTCACCAAGCGCCTGCCTATGGTGAAGATGACCAGAACCTATGCAATGCGGCCGGAATCCCGACCTATGTATCAATCAACGAGCGCGGTCAGTATCTTTCAACGATCCCGCCGTATGAAGGGATGCATGTTTTTGATGCAAACAAGGTGATTACGCAGGATCTGAAGGCGATGGGCAAGCTCCTTCGCCAGCAGTCCTATGAGCACTCTTACCCGCACTGTTACCGATGCAAGAACCCACTGATTTATAAGGCGGTTAGCTCGTGGTTTGTTGAGACCACCAAGCTTCGCGACCGCATGCTGGAGCTTAACCAGGAAATCAACTGGGTCCCAGAGCACACCAAGAACGGTAGCTTCGGCAAGTGGTTGGAAAACGTTCGCGACTGGGCAATCTCCAGAAACCGATTCTGGGGGGCACCGATTCCAGTCTGGAAGAGCGATGACCCAAACTATCCACGCATTGATGTTTACGGATCGCTCGATGAGCTAGAACAAGACTTTGGGGTGCGGCCAAGCGATTTCCACCGCCCCGAGATTGATCAGCTTGTTCGACCAAACCCAGATGATCCAACTGGAAAGTCGATGATGCGACGAGTCCCAGAGGTTCTTGACTGCTGGTTCGAATCAGGTTCCATGCCATTTGCTCAGGTGCACTACCCGTTTGAGAATCGCGACTGGTTCGATTCTCATTTCCCAGGTGATTTCATCGTCGAGTATGTGGGTCAGACCCGAGGCTGGTTCTATACGCTTCACGTGCTTTCAACGGCACTATTTGACCGTCCAGCATTCAAGAATGCTGTCAGCCACGGCATCGTGCTGGGTAACGATGGGCAAAAGATGTCAAAGTCCTTGCGCAACTACCCGGATGTAAACGAGGTCTTCGATCGCGATGGCTCAGATGCGATGCGTTGGTTCTTGCTTTCCAGCACCATCCTCCGAGGTGGCAATCTATCCGTCACGGAGCAGGGTATACGTGAGGGTGTGCGCCAAGCGCTACTGCCACTGTGGAACAGCTACTACTTCTTCACGCTTTATGCGAATGCATCAAACTATGTCGCTAGCCCATCGCACAGCTCCCAGCAGCTGCTCGATCGCTACATTCTCTCGAAGACAGCTGACCTGATTCGAGACCTGGAGCGGGACCTGGATGCCTTCGATAGTTACAGCGCATCTGCAAAGGTGCGCGATTTCGCAGAGATTCTCACCAACTGGTACATCCGTCGATCCAGAGATCGCTTCTGGGAGGGCGACAAAGACGCCTTCGACACCCTCTACACCGTTCTAGAGGCCGTGCTCAGGGCAGCTGCACCATTGCTGCCACTGATTTCGGAGGAGATGTGGCGAGGCTTGACCGGCGGCAGAAGTGTTCATCTCGAGATGTGGCCTGACGCCTCGGAGTTCCCTTCGGATGCTGACCTAGTCTCCGACATGGACACCATTCGCGAGGCAGCATCCGTGGGCCAAGCATTGCGAAAAGCCGCCGGATTGCGAGTGCGACTACCGCTTGCGAACCTAACCATCGCGTCAAATTCGAGCGGCCTAGCACAGTATGCCGAGCTGATTGCTGATGAGTTGAACGTCAAGGCGGTTGAGGTTGTTGCGGCTAACGATGAAATCGCAGCACGATTTGGAATCAGCAAGTCGTTGACTGTAAACGCCAGGGCACTGGGTCCTCGAGTCGGGGGTGATGTTCAGCGAATTATCCGCGAGGCAAAAGCTGGAAACTGGCAGCTAGTCGGCGAGCAGGTTGTTGTCGATGGCACTGAGCTATTCGATGGGGAATACGAACTCACTATGACGGCCTCGTCCGATAACCCTGACTCCAAGGTTGGCATCACATCGTTTGGTTTCGTACTGCTGGACACAAAGGTGACTGCAGAACTTGAGCGTGAGGGTGCTGCGCGCGACGTAGTTCGCCACATTCAGCAGGCTCGTAAAGATGCTGGGCTGGATGTTTCAGATCGAATTGCGCTGAAGATTTCTGTTGACGTGGCAAGCATGGAGGCAATCGCCGAGCACCAGAAGTTCATTTCAGATGAGGTACTTGCGCTCGAGTTTGAATTCTCCGAGGGAGCCGGCGAGCTGTCGATAGGCGAGAGCGGAACGCTCGGAATCGAGCTTCGCAAAATTGGCTAGCGACTACAGCCAACAGATGCGCCACGTTCTTGATGAGCTCTACGGCCGTCAGCCCGAGAACCAAGTGAGACCCAGGCTGGAACCTACCCGTCGCGCTGCCCAGTTACTAGGCGATCCGCAGCGCAATTACGGAATCATCCACATCACTGGCACGAATGGAAAGACCTCAACTGCCCGAATCATCGAGCGAATTTTGCGCGAGCATGGCCTAAGAACCGGAAGGCTAACCTCCCCGCACCTGGTTCACTTCAATGAGCGAATCGCCCTGGATGGCGAACCGGTTAGCGATGAAGTGTTTGTTGAGACCTATAACGAGTCCAAGCCACTTCTTGATCTACTTGACGGTCAGCTGATTGCGGAGGGTGAGCAGCGGCTTACGTTCTTCGAGGCCATGACGGTACTGGCGTTTCAGGTATTCTCCGATGCCCCCATCGATGTCCTGGTGCTTGAGGTTGGCATGGGCGGCGAGTGGGACTCGACCAATGTCGCCGATGCCGATGTTGCGGTCTTCACGCCCATAGATCTAGATCACCAAAAGTCGCTTGGCGAAACAGTCGCTGAGATAGCACAAACCAAAGCCGGGATAATCAAGCCAAACTCCTCTGTTGTTAGCTCAAAGCAGAGTCAAGAGGCAGAAGAGGTGCTTCGAGAGCGAGCCGAAGTGGTTTTCTCCGGCCAGGATTTCGGGGTATCTGACATCAGTGTCGATGGCTATGGGATTAGGTTTTCCGTTCAGGGGCTGGCAGGCGAATACCCACATGTTTGGATGCCGATGCTTGGTGAGCACCAGGCGGAGAACGCAGCGACCGCTATCGCCGCGGTTGAGATGTTTCTAGGAGGCGGGAAGCGTGCCATAGCGGATGAGGTGCTGCGCCAGGCTTTGGCAGACGCAGTGTCACCAGGACGCCTGCACATAATCGAGAAAGAGCCGCTGATTATCCTCGATGGTGCTCACAACCCCCATGGCATTAGATCGCTGCGACAGGCTCTCGGACTTCACTTCCCTGGTCGTGAGCTAGTGGGAGTAGTTGCCACCCTGGCCGACAAAGACTGGCACCAGAGCGCACAGGAGCTGGCGCAAACCTTCAATAAGTTGATCATTACCCAGGCACCGGGTCCGAGGGGGCTTAGAGCGGCGGAGTTTGCCACCGCGTTTGAAGACCTGGATGCCGAGGTTATCGCAATAGAGCCCGATCCGAGCGTTGCGCTCGAGCTCCTGCGCGGAGCCATGGAGCAAGATTCCGTTGGAGTTATCACCGGCTCGCTCTACATGGTGGGAGATGTGCTCTCGGCAGTGCGAGAGAATAGTGAAGATGAATAAGCCAAAATCCACCAGACGCGCTCTCAGCGCGATCGTGCTTAGTTTTGAATCTGTAGTGGTTTTCTTCGCAACACTTACTGCTTTTGGTCTAAGGATCGGGCCAGTTGAGTGGGTTTGGGGGATTGGCCTTACGGTGTCGATACTGATGATCCTCACCCCTGCAATTCTTGGAAAGCCAGGCGGTTATGCGATTGGGTGGGTGCTGCAAGCGGCCTTGTTGGTAAGCGGGTTCTGGCTCTGGGGGATGTTCGTCATTGGCAGCATTCTGGTTGGGATGTGGATTTGGGCTCAGATTGCCGGCGGGACCGTGGATCGAGCTCGGACTAACTATCTGAAATTGAAGGAGCAAAATGACTGAGTCAACTTTGGTTTTGATTAAGCCAGATGGCGTGAAGAGAAACCTAATTGGCGAGATCATTCGTCGATGTGAGCAAAAAGGCTACGTCGTAGCAGAGCTAAAAAAGATCGCTCCGTCCAGAGAGTTGCTCGCTCAGCACTACGCCGAACACGAGGGCAAGGTGTTTTATGAGCCTTTGATGGAGTTCATGCTCTCCGGTGAAATCGTTGCAATCCGCCTCGAGGGTAATCGAGTGATCGAAGGCTTCAGGGTGCTTGCCGGCCCGACCGATCCGACCACTGCCGCCCCTGGGACAATTAGGGGAGACTTGGGTAGAGACTGGGGCACAAAGGTAGTCCAGAACCTAGTTCACGGTTCAGATTCAGCCGAGTCGGCTGCTAGAGAGCTAGCGCTCTGGTTCTAGAACAAGCTTGGCCAGTAGTCCCAGAACTGAATCAGAATCGGGATTATCAAGGCTAGGTAGGTCAAGACCACAATCACCCAGGCCCACTCAAACATGACTGTGCCAACCGGCTTGGCCTTTTCTCCGAACACGCCTTCCTTGAGTGTGAAGCCCAGAGAAGCCCAGAACAGCGGGATGGTAGCGCTCCAGGCAACCATGCAGTAAATGCAGAGTGCTCCAATTTCGTAAACGCTTTGGCTGAATAGCCAGACCACGAAGACCATGGCCAGTAGGTGGCCGGCCACAAATAGTTGCCAGAACCAGGGCTTGAATCGCGCTCCAGCCAAGATGGCAAATCCGACAACAACTGGAGCAAAGAAAGCCGCTAGACCAATCAGCGGATTTGGGAAACCAAACAGCGCAGCCTGCTCGCTGAGCATCACCGACTTGCAGCTAATGAAGGGGGAGATGTCGCAGGAGGTCATGGCGGCAGGATCAGAGGCCACCTTGATTCGCTCAAGAGTAAGTCCGAAGCTTGCAATCCAACCAAGGATTCCAAAGCCAATTAGTGAAAAAGGAAACAGCACCAGCTGATTATCGCATTTTGATAACAGCCGTGTCATACTTCTACGTAGATGCGAACACACTTGCATCAAAGGTTTTGGAGTCAATGACTCCACTCATACAAAGGATTAGATTCAGGTTGCGGCTTGAATCACGACATAAAGACACTGCGGGTGTGTACCAGTGCATTAGGTAAAAAGTGCCGAAGAAAAAAGAAGAACCGGCAAAGCCGGCAGCAATCCAACTAATTTTCCAAGCCCCGGATTTGCCAACTCCAAAGGTCAATCCGCGATCGGGCAAGCTAGCGGTCGAGGAAGAGGCACCAGCTCCTAAGAAGGAGCGAGTGGTCAAGGAGAAGGCTCCCAAAGAGAAGCCGCAGCGCGAGAAGCCAGAGCCCGAAGAGAAGGACTCCGGATCCACCCGGGTTGATGCAAAGCGTTCTCGTCGTCGCGACACCAGAGATAACTCTCGTCGCAGGTCCTCTGTTACTGAGAGTGAATTCCTCGCTAGGCGCGAATCAGTAGAGCGCACCATGGTGGTGCGCGACAAAGACGGTCGAATTCAGATCGGTGTCCTAGAAGATGGATTGCTGGTTGAACACTATGTAGCACAGTCGCAGGGCGGCTCCCTAATTGGAAACGTGTATCTGGGCAAGGTTCAGAACGTGCTTCCCTCTATGGAGGCGGCATTCGTAGACATCGGCAAGGGCAGAAATGCCGTGCTCTACTCAGGTGAGGTTGACTGGGAGGCTGCCGAGACTGGAAATCAGCCAAGAAGAATTGAACTTGCCCTGAAATCTGGAGATCAGGTCTTGGTGCAGGTCACCAAGGATCCGGTTGGGCAAAAGGGTGCCCGACTGACCTCGCAGGTTTCCCTCCCTGGTCGCTTCCTGGTCTATGTCCCCGGCGGAAACATGTCGGGTATTTCCAGAAAGCTCCCTGAATCTGAGCGTCAACGCCTGAAGCAGATTCTCAAAACCGCGCTTCCAGAGGATGCTGGCGTAATCGTTAGAACTGCCGCCGAGGGAGCCACTGAGGAGCAGTTGATCCACGATGTTGAGCGACTTAAAACCCAGTGGGAAACCATTTCAGAGAAGGCCAAGGGTAAAGCACCCGCGCTATTGCACTCAGAACCAGACTTGCTAGTCAAGATCATCCGAGACGTATTCAACGAGGACTTCCAGTCTCTCGTGGTCTCCGGTGAAACCGCCATGGTCACCATTCGGGAATACCTAGAGTCAGTAGCTCCGGATTTGGTGGAGCGCCTCAGCGCCTACACACTTTCCGAAGATGTTTTTGACCACTATCGTCTCGGCGATCAGATTGCCAAGGCTCTAGAGCGCAAGGTATACCTCCCATCTGGAGGATCCTTGGTAATAGACCGCACAGAAGCAATGACGGTGGTGGATGTTAACACAGGAAAGTTCATCGGTTCAGGCGGAAACCTCGAGGAAACCGTCACCAAGAACAACCTGGAGGCGGCTGAGGAATTGGTTCGCCAGCTGAGACTGCGCGACATTGGTGGCATTGTGGTCGTTGACTTCATCGACATGATCCAGGAATCGAACCAAGAGATGGTTCGGCGCAGGCTGCTTGAGTGTCTTTCCCGAGATCGCACAAAGAACCAGGTCAGTGAGATTACCTCGCTCGGTCTGGTGCAGATGACCCGCAAGAAGATTGGCGTCGGGCTTTTGGAGACCTTCGGTGAGACCTGTGAGTGCTGCGGCGGTCGTGGCCTTGTCGTTCACGACGAACCTCGTTTCAAGATGCCTGAGGAGAATAAGTCTCAGAAGCAGTCCAAGAAGAAGAAGGACAAGCCAGAGGTTGTCAAGAAAGTTGTGACTCCAGAGCAGGCTGATGCCTTCAAGAATGTCGTCAACAAGATTGCTCAGGCGGCAGTGGCCGAGGAGGAGCCAAAGGCAAAAGAGCCCGAGGGGAAGACCGAACTGTTAAACATGGTGCTGGATTCGTTGCCAGAACCTGAAGCCAAGGCAAAACCTCGCCGCCGCCGGGTTAGCGCCAAGGCAACCAACACCGCAACAGACTCGGCAGAATAATCTGCTTGGTGGTTGACCTAGGCATCGGTTTTTACTAAACTAGGGCGCTGTTGCTCGAGGGATTCCCTCAATGAGCTCAATCCGAAGAAAAGATAGGTTTTCACGTGGTTTACGCAATTGTTCGCGCTGGTGGTCGCCAGGAGAAGGTTTCTGTTGGAACCATCGTGACCATGAACCGTATCGCAGCGA
>JACCDY010780021.1_pt1 | contig 17898 bp, 28 predicted proteins | sample 7446391 | NCBI WGS metagenome assembly JACCDY01 (sample SAMN15323451, study PRJNA562643) | freshwater metagenome | isolation source: river surface water | place: USA:Blue River Watershed | collected 2017-08-18
AACAAAAAACAACAAAAAAGAGATACATAAATAGATAGACAATACAAAAACAAGAAAAAGACACGGAAAAGTATTACTGGCTTAGGTCGGTTGTATTTTTTTCATATGCACACAAAAAATTGAAAACACGGACAGTGTTAATTGTATAGTCCCCCTCTCCCACAACTTTTACAGCGTTCGACTACAATGGCACCAGATATATACAATAACAATAGAGAGAATGATACTATTGAAATCGATGTTATTACAATCGAACACGACAATGATATAGATTTATGGGATGAAGATACATGGACAGAAGCTGCTCGAAATGGTGAACTTAACTTACTCAAGTATGCGTATGAAAACGGATATCCATTAAATACATTCTTATGTTCCCAAGCAATTGGTTTGGAAATGAAAGATTATTACAAAATATTAGATCGAGGAGATGATATTAGTTCATATACACGCGAAAATATATCAAATGCACTTCATGATTTGAGAGAATGCCGCGATTATATATATCATATTAGTGATTAAATTATAATGGTGTATATTATATACATACTTTTTAGTCTTATACTAAAAAATTGAACGTGTGCCCTGTTGTATATCTATAGTCCCCCCTCTCCCACAACTTTTACAGCGTTTGCCTACAATGGCATCTACTACCTGTGCAAAGTGCATCCGCATTCTCGAGACATGTACTGCAAAAGTCAAGTGTGACGACTGCCTCACCTGCCCAAAGTGTATCAGCATTCGCCAGAACTGCAAGACCAAAACCACCTGCAACAAGTGCAAGGAAGGCGCAAAGGCCGAGAGGGAGAAGATGAAACATGCAGCAGAGGTTGCAGCACTCAAAGAAGCAGTGAAGAGGGATCCTACTGCTCTCTTCAGATCAGGTGACTGCTGGTCTGAAGAAGCCATTCGCACAGCCGCTGCCGCAGATCCCACAATTGCTGAGAGGGTCCTGCAGATCTACCCTACAAAACGATGTCATACAGTGCACACGGCTGAGAAGCGCGCTGCGCTCATTGCATTCCTCGAAGAGCAAAAGAGTGCTGCCCATGCTATCTTGCGTACCAGATTCATCGACAATCTCTACAACAAGGCGAACCAAATTGGGTATAGAACGATGTATTCATATATGGAACAGAGTTCTCGCTGGGAAAATCCTACCTACATGCAGTACGACGACTGGCTTGCAGCTGTCCAGAGGCACCCAGGCATCTTGGAGTTCGTTCCATTGTCTCATCGCACCTACAGTCTCTGCCTGGCTGCAATGCGCTCCAACGTCGATGCAGCAGTTGCACTGTACCATACAAATGGGGATAACTTCCCGCTGCGCCATGTACCATTTGAACATCTTACAGAGGAGATGTGCCTAACAGCGACATCGTGGTGCAACAGGGCACTCTGGTTCTGGCCAGGCAGCCTCAGGACGCTCTCCATGTATGTGAGGGCGGCCATTGCAAACCGCTCTGTGGTCGACACAACAATGCCACAGCCCTTCAATAGGCATCCTGATGTTCTCGCAGCCATTGGAAGGGGGCCCGCAATTGAAGACTATCTGCCTACAGAGGAGGACGTCAAGGAGTCGTTCGATTGCTCCATCTGCATGGAGGAGTATACAGTGGGACAGGAGGGCGTCTGCAAGCTGTCGTGCAAGCATATCCTTCATCGTGTATGCATCGATAAATGGATGCAAATGAAGAGCAACTGTCCCATGTGCCGTGCACTACTCTAAGGGCTCAACAAAAAAAAGAAAAAACAAATATACAATACCATAATAACACAAAGAAAATAATGGAAAGGATGAAAATCTTTTTCTAGTAATGTAGCATTTTATCCATGGTACGAACATACAGTATTAACAGTATCACAGCAGAAGCAGCGAGCACATGATGTATATCCCCTGTGAAAATCACATACATGATCACTGTATCCATAACAACCACAGGGAGCAGATGCATCTGATGTAAATAGTCCTGTTAAAATGACGTAGTTGTTATTAGGATTAGCTGCCTGTTTTTCGAGAGTATCTTTTAATAACTGTATACGATCCTCTTCTGATACACAATTATATGCTTCAATCACAATGGCATCTTCAGGATACTCTACAATATCCCTCTGAGACATGGGAGTATGGATGATGTAAAGCATTTTATATGAGTATGGGGTGGGTATATCTAGCAATACATACTATATGCAATCAATTTTATTATGACTACAAATATTTAGTTTAAAGTTAAATGTCGTTATATTCATAATGTGGAATAAGATTACAATGTGGAATAAATATATAAAAATAGCTAACGATGAAATAAGTAGCGCAATTGATAATGATGGAATAAATGTTGCAATTGATGAAATTACTGTTGCGAATAAAGCCGCTGACTTTATTTTAACAGAGACGTCGCAGAAGGATGCAACACCCCCAGATAATACAATACAATTGTGGCCGCATCAAGAAGCAATGCTACATCGGCTTCGTCATATAGAAAAAACGAAATATCTCTGTAAAATAGAACCCACTGAAGCATCTTTTGCAAGATATATGGATAAGAAGGAAGTACCGAGAGGATATGATGTTTGTTTAGGAGTCATGAATGATCCACCAGGATCTGGTAAAACATATGCGATTTTAACACATATTCGTACAGATGTGGCTCCTGGAACAACTATTATAATTGTACCGCAAAATATTTATGGACAATGGCGTAAATCGATTGAGACTATTTTCGAAAATTATCGCGGAGCATGCAAGTTCTCCACATCATATGCGGATATTATGCATTTATATACGGATCCTCGTACTGTGGGACGTTATAAAATTATTCTATTATTGGACGCATTTGCAGAGGCATATATGAAGGTTCTAAATGATAATAAAATAAGTGTTCGTCGTATTGTGGTGGATGAGATTGATATTATGGATAAATATTTATGTTCATCTGTTAATGTGGAATTTGTATGGTTAATGTCAGCATCGTATTCGAATCAAAAACGACTTGGGCCCTATTTCATTGGAGATCATACGCGAGTTATATGTAAATGCGATGCAGCATTTGTCCAAAAATCATTGAATCTTTTACCACCTACAACGAAAACTATCGTATGTGACGATGACCATATACAATTATTTAGGGATATTTTAGATGATAATCAAATGACTGCATTGAACGCAGGTGATCATAATATTATAAATCGTATTATGAATAGATCTGGATCAATTACACCTCATATATATGGTGATGCTTCTAAAAAATATGCGGAATATTTATTGAAAAAGGCTGATCAATTACCTGAATTAGAGGAACAGATGAAGAATTTTAGAATTACAGACGAGGACTCTGAAAGAGAATATAATCTTTTGAAAGATCAAGTGACACAACTACGAGACTGTAAACATAAAGGCGATCTTTTACAGGAGCGCAGTAAATCGCTCACTGACACCTTCTTACCGAACTGTAAAGAATCATATTTGGAACAGGATTTTATTAATGACATGAAATCTGATATTACAAGCAAATGGTTAATCTTCAATGATAATGGAAATGTTCTTGTTAAATATCAGGACATTCTATTAAGGCACGGTATTAAAGCAGTCATGTTGGATGGTGGAAATCATGCATTGATTGATAGAACGCTGCGCAATTATAAGGAAGGTGATGTACAAGTTCTACTGTTGAATTCAATGATTGAAGGAGCTGGTATGAATTTGGAGAATACTACGCACCTTTTGTTTATGCATAAAACGGAGGAGAAATTCATTGAACAAGTTATGGGACGTGCTCAGCGTTACGGGAGAAAGGGATCACTAAATATCATTATATTGGCCAATAAACACGAATAAGGGCGTCGATAAAATTGAAATGACTGTGGCTTGGGAGTTATTTGTATCGATAGTTACAATGGCGGTTACTGCAATCACATTCATTAATCAGAGTGGTCTCCCTGTTATGGTGGAGACATGGCAGCAAGTAACATATGGGCTGAATACACTTGTCAGCAAATACGTTGCAGCAGGAGAAACTGTGGTTTTGCACAGCATAACAGGTGAATGGTCGTTGAACTGCATGTTTGATTGTTCAACGCATACAAAAGAATGGCGTGACCAGGGATTCAATTACATTACATTGGGGAAGTTTAGTAATGAACCATATATTGATGGGGAGTATGGATATATGGATCAGGATGATTTCTTCATTAAATATGATAACAATACTGCGACATTTATGAAACTATAAATTAAAAATATGGGGTGGTGGCGCATTTTACATCTTGGTAAGTATGCGGTGTATCATGAATAATATACACAACGCATACCATATTCACGAATACATTTTTCTAGATGACACTTACAAGTATGACACGGTTCAGAATTTACTAGTTGACGCGAACCTTTTGCAACACGAATAACAATCATATATGATCCATCTAATTGGCGAATATCACCTAGTTTTTTAATGACGGCGCGTTCTGCATGTATTGAATAATGATCGTATCCACAACCTTTTGAACGTGTTCCAATAGAGTTGACAGCGCTTTCAATGATTTTTCCTCGTTTTATAATGAATGCTACATGGATTTGTGTGTTATGCCGCTGTACTAATGTATCTAACGCATATGTCTTATTGATATAATCATATGCATCATTACGCGTTGGTTTCATTTTAGTTTATTATAGGAAGGTAGTACATCTCTACCAATTTGCTAAAATTCAATTTTATACTGTCCATACATCTAGAAAAATTGAATCATTATATACCCTTGTAATAAATACCATAAATGCTGACTGCTTCAAGTAATACAATGGCGTTTGCATCATATCGTTCTATTCTTCTTCGCGGTGTGAAATCGCAACTCAATCCCTATGCAGCAGAGTGGAAGCCGTCTCATATTGCTACTCCTATTCAGAATATAACATATTGGAATACTCCTGAGACAGTTCAAGAAGAATTCTGTACATATAACAATGAAAAACTAGAAAATCCAGCATATGAGCACTATACAGCACTTCTTCGACTTCGTACAAACCCCATTTTCCGTAAGAAATTTGCGGTGTTTGCAGAAAATATGCTTTGTATAACGAATACTGACACTGAAAAAGGTCTTCGTCTTGCATTGCCTTGGTGGAATATAAAAAATTATAAACAACGGGGAGGACAAAAGAAGAAGTATGTTGGTCTTTATCTTGAATACAAACAGGATGATTTCATTTGGCAAATTGCATATGAATGTGATGACATAGATGATCCTACTACTGGATGGTTCATGCAATGGTTTCATAGAGAAGAATGCTGCGGCTTTTCATGTGATTATTATGGATGTCATACTAATTATAAGATACCAAAAACTTATATGAAAAATCCAACAAAACGACAGACATATATTAGAAAACTAATAGATCAATAAATCATACTCTTTCAACACAATTTTTTAATGCTTTATATGTCTTCTTTCATATATTATTACATTACTAATAAATTGTAATTATAGTATCCATATCATTTATATATACTTTATCTACGATGATCTCTTTCAATGGATAGACAATTGTCATAATATAATCAATCCAAACAACAATCGTATCTTGCTGAGGCTCCATTTATTCGCACTGTATGTGTACTAGTGATGCAGCAAAAATGTATACTGTATTTGTTTCAATTTTTCTTCGACATTACTTTTTATTTGAAGGAGGGCCTATAACTGCGGTAGTAGATGTAACTGACTTCGCGGAAGATTTTGTTGAAGGAGCGACAACTGCTGTAGTAGATGTAACTGATTTTGCTGAAGATTTTGGTCGAAGTTCTGCATTCTCTTTCTTAAGGGCTGCAACATCCGCTTTGAGTTCCTTAATAAGATCTGCCCAACCATTGAAGGTTTTAATGAAATCATTTAGCTTTGTATCAACAATTGCAAGACCTGAATTTAATTCATTAATCCGTTGATGTGCTGTAGTGACACCTACAGTTGCATCAATTATATCACTTCTATATACATTTTTGAATATTTTCAAATCAGATACATCATTACCCATATAATGTAAAGTATTATGTACATCTGCTGCATTTCGTTGCATATCATTTATATCAATCTTCACTTTCATTAATTCATTATATATTGTCGCCATGTTTCCACTCATTTTATATTACTGTGATTTAGTACTCACTGTGACAAGCATGATTCAATTTTTATAATTTGTATATTATAAATAAATGTATTGGATGTATTGTGTCTATACTATTGCATTTTTATTAAAATATGCTTGAATTCTTGTAGGGTGAAAGGGAGGATAATAGGGTTCTAAATAAATTGATTTAATACGCGTTGCATAATAAAACCAACACGCCGCTACACATACTCCAGTAATACTTGGAATTACAATTGTTAGAGGAAGACGCTTTCTCCATAGAATCTCTTTTACCAATATTTCCTTATTTGATGCAACCAATCCCATTTTATGAAGATACAATCCATTCTTATAATTATAATAGTCTGCCTTTAAAGGTAATTTAAATGCTAATATATCTCTTGGAATATTATAATATTTAAAAGTCTTTATAACAGCCTCATAAGTATTAATATAACTTGTGCTTGTCTTAGTTAATTTTATGTCTTTTTTAGTATTAACTTGATAACAGTCCAAATACTCTGTTTTCTTATCTTTTGAAATATGTTTTGATATAAACCGTTTTTCTACTTTATTTATACCTCCTCCAACTGGAACAGCAAGATTATTAATGTGTATATATATTGGATAATCTTGTTCATTATGGAAATCCCATATTTCAACTCCATCCATTTCTTGTTGTTCATGTTTAATCTCTTTTTCTAGATCAGACCTCAACTTGGGAAATAACCAGATGTAGTTAAGGCATGGATATAGAAAGGCTGCAAGAAATGGTATTTCTAGCCCAATAAACATTCTGCATATATGTATGTTTGCAATCTAGTGTATAAATTGTATACATCATATTCTATATGATCAAATTTTTATATCATATTCTATATGATCAATTTTTTATATCATATTATAATAAATCATGCAATATACAGGGTGGTCTGCTGCGAGCACTTTCGAATTAAAAAATTCCAGCCAGATCCGTTTTCTAAATGAATCCGATTTTCAAACATATCTTGAACAAATTGCTCATATTATATACCATCAATCATCCGTGCAAAATAATTCTGATCTTGATGACCGACGTAACTTCCGAAAATGTGCCGATGCAATCGATACAATTGATGATATTGTAGCGATTATTACTGAAATGGATATGAAGGACTATATGATATATACTGAATTTAATGGGAGTCGGCTTGTAGGGTTTGCTATCATACGTTTTCAAAAGGATGCAGTATATATACAGCTTATATGCTCAATTGAACGTGGTATTGGTGCTAAAATTATGGGATTGGTTGAACAGTTAGCAACTTCTAGTGGTTACAAAAGGATTGAATTACATCCTACGAAGTCTTCTATGGAGTTTTATAGAAAGCTAGGATACAGTAAATTACATAAGAATAAATACACAGGTACTATACTATACAAAAATATACAGTAAGACAGGAAGACAGGAGACAGGAGACAGGAGACAGTACATAGGCAAAGCAGGTAAAAAATTGACAGTACATCATATATTATATAACAGGCATACAGTAACCATGGAAACTTTAGTCAGACTACTTAAAGTCCAGGAGATGAACCCTGATATTGCACAGGATAATGGATATTTCAATCAAAATACACCAGAAATGCAAACAATTGTATCCCTTGCAACTGAACTACTAATAAATGATCAAGGACAATGTAATTGGGATAATATTGCATTCCTTCAAGAAGAGGGATTCTATGTATTTCCTGGTGAACGTGACAGATTTGGATGGCTCACAGGATGTATTGGTATGATGAATGGAACTATTGTGTATGGTTAGCACCACTATGAACTTCATTAATTAAATACGGATAATAAGACAATACATACTCTACTAGCTCCTGTGAATGTTCACGGATAAATGGGAAACACTTCGGTTCACATCGTACAGCTTCCTTACATACTTCCAGAGTTTGATTCCAATCTAAAATACAGGTAGGATCATTCTGAATAAACTGCCTAATCGCCCCAATTGGTGGAGTAAATCGCGGCGCCATGATAATATGATTATAATCTATATAATACTATTATCATTTTCCTACAGTTTCAATTTTTCTTGGCGTTAGTGAGTGCATTCTTCAACTCTGCAACAGCCGCCTCCCATGTATAGCCCAGTACAGTATCTCGTGCAGCTATACCATGTGCTTCACGCAAAACAGTATCCAATAAATATTTTTCCATTGCATCACATACAGTATGTGGATCTACTACATGTGCCTCTCCGCCCACAGGACATTGCGCAGTCGGTAAATAGTATCTCCATGCAGGTTCGATCAACAGTGAATTCGCAGCATTACAGTATTCAGTATAACCCCCAATAGCAGGAACAATCTGTGGAACACCTACACCCATCTGTTCAAAAGTACACAGTCCAAAACCCTCTCCCTCAGCACAGGAGACACCTATATCTGCTGCATTGTAGAACATATTGATTTCATCATCCGTGAAAATCATATCACGACTCGTCACCATTAATCGAGACCCATACAATGAAGGATCCACTCCACGCAGCTTCAGTTCACGTACAAAGATCTCAAATAACCACCAACCACCTTTCTCACCTTTATCAGTCACACACATTAGACCAATATTCTGTTCAGGATGTCGTACAAGTAGCTCAACAAATGCAATAATAAGGAGATCCAATCGTTTTCGTGGTTGATTACGATTCACACTCATGATTAGAAACATATCATCCGCAATACCTACTGTCTGTCGTATCATCTTACGTGGCATTTTCGGAAATTGTAGGGGATCGAAACCATGTTTTATAACATTTATTGGTGGTCGTGTAACTCCCTGTTGTTCTAAGCAGCTCTTCCATCCTCCTGTGAATGTAAATATATGATCTGCCTCCGTGTTTATTAGATTGATATAACCCATATGTTGCATTGTATAGACTTGATCAATATATAACCATAGTTTGAAGGTGCTGCGATTTACTGCCTGTTTTTTCATGGCATCGATGAACTGTGCAATAATGGAGAGATCATTATATATAAGTACAATATCTGGTTGCTGTTGTTTAATTACATCTGCTAGAACAGTAAAACCAAAACCACCTGTAGGAACTGTTTTATCGAGTGCAGACACATCTATTTGATGTATGTTTGCTGGTAATGGACGTTTATCAGGAAGTACTCCATTATATTTCTGGAAAGCAAAATGTGTTACTTTGAGCCATGGAATGGTTGAGAGCTGTTTAAGAATATTATATGCAACTTTACTGTATCCTGTGACTTGATGAGTATGAGTAGCTGCAAAAAGGAGATGCAGCTGTCCTGTCTGCTGTGCTCCTGCTGTTGCTACTGTGTCTTGTCCTACTGTCTGATTTAGAACTGCCTGCAAATTCTTCATATATATTTCTCTCTCTATTTCAGTCGGCATCTTATTATATATCATATATAAACTATATATTAAATACCCTATAACCTAAAAAAATTGAATCTATACATCCTGTTACTGTTATATTACCCACACCTGTGTATAATAACATCGTATAAAATGGCATCAACTGCACACATTCGTTCTCATAATAATCAGGTTCATTTTATAGGATACATTAGTCCAGCTATCCAAGATGCATTTATTGAAGAACTACAAAATGCAGCAACTTATTCTTCAGAAATCATTGAACTACATATTTGTAGTCCTGGTGGAATAATTGAAACAACGGAAAATATTCTCTATGTTATGCGCACTATTGGTAAACCCATATACTCATACATTCATAATACACCGTTCTATAGTGGTGTAGCAAGCGCTGCATCAGTAATTATAAGTAATACACACCATCGTTATATGGATAGTGATGCAACATTCATGATTCATCATGCACGTATTGCAGGTAACGTCATAGAAGATGAAGATGACATTCTATATTGGATGCAGCATACTGACTATGATTATAATGTGTTGAATGATCTTATTAAGAAGGAAAAAGAATTATCTGCAACTGAGACGCATCAACTAGGATTCGTGGATGAGATTATTTGCGGATGAAAGACTAGATGAGGTTATTTAATATACGCACACTATTCAAACTCAATCTCATCACAATATAGTTCATCATGATCCCCTCCACAATGACAACATGTTTTTTTCATAATAGGATATCCAGGAAATAGTGATCGATCAAAATCGCGCCAAGGTCCATACCCTCCTCTACATTTAATACATTTTACAGCATATATTGTTGGATTTTTGCTACCTAATGCACATCCTGCAAAACTTACATATTCATATGTAATAGGATGTTGACATTTATCGCATTTTATATTAGTAATATCTGTATTTTTAGGATAATTCATATTATATTTAAATAAAAATGGATTATACTTAAGTATTCAAATAATCCTTCTAAGTAAATGTGTAAATATAATATTATTGTCCAAGACGCTGTCTATTGACTTCAGTCACTTCTTTATAGTCTTCATATCTGAAAGGAGGATACCGATTGTATTTTTTCGATATAAATCCTATCTTCTTTATCATTCGAATTTTATCTACATATGTAAATTGCATATTATTTAAATCAACCATATAATTATTAAAGTCCAACTTTTTAATATCATCATATGCTATATCTTTGTCGCATTTTAGGATAATATGAGCTCCATTATATCCAATAACCTCCGTTTTATGCACCATTGTTTTACAATCAAATAGTCTATCAATAATATCGGATAACATTTTAATATCATCATCCTTAATGACTGATTCAATAGATAATGATTCTTCATCTGGATGAAGCAGCTTTTTAATCTCTTTTCCACCATCTGTTTCAGCAAATCGTTCTTTGATTACATCATATCTCTTCTTTGCTTCTTGAAACTCCTTATATGCTGCCAAATATTCTTCAAAAGCTCTATTTGCTTCATTAGATAATATAATTTGTGTACCTTGAGGATTTCTATAATTTTTACTAAATTGATCCGCAACTAATTGAAGCCTTTCATCTATTTCAACTTGTTCATCTGGGAATACTAGATATCTTGCAGTACCTGGTCCAGATCCTCCCATATAACTGACCCCAATCTTTCTTAGAAATACTTGTTTATCCATTTTTAGTCAAATACTCTTATAACTCTATAACTATAACTATATATATTAGTCAATTTTTTAGTCAATTTTTTAGTCAATTTTTTAGTCAATTTTTTAGAACATGCATGGTTTCAATAAAAATTGAAAACATATATATAATAAATATTATAGCACATACAAAATGGCAGCAGAATACATCATAGAAAAGGACGAATATAAAGATGCAAAAGAAGACACGTATACATTTGTAGAAAATTATTATACTCCTGATCGAATATTGTCAAAACGTATAACAAATAAGATAATATCACATAAATTACGCATTGAAACTATTGAACTATTTGCAGATAATATGCTATCATCTATTAGTGCAGATATATATGATAATGATATACATACAGAAGGAACCACACTATATTATTTCCCCAATTCATCGCAAATAAAAACAAATGTGACAACGAACTGTCTAGCGAAAATAACAAATATTATAAGTTATTATCCTAGCGGTAATATTCGCGGTAAAATAGAGCATCGTAATGGTGTTGTACATAATACATTGCGATTTAATGATCAATAATAACATATCAATAATATAGTAAATTTGATACAATTTTTACTGAACTATATAGTCTAGACATAAAATGGATAGTCTTCCAGTTTGCAAGACACGTATAGATGAGGATCAACAATTTTATAGAAAGAATGATTATAGTTATAATGAACTCATAAATAATATACACAAATATATTAAAGGGGATTGTTGGGCAATTGTAGTGAATGATGAAATAATATATAATCAATATGATGATAATAGAACATGTAGAGAACGATTAATGCAGCGCACATTTCGACAACAAATTATGGATAATATACACGAATCACTACTTATTGATTTCATTAAATCAAACGATGATTCAGTATTAGATATTTATATGAACAATCCATATCATGTATATATGATTCATATATATTATAATCCAGATCATTCACTGTTTTGTATGTCGAAGTATGTTCGGTAGTATATGTATGTAATATAATATAATTTTTTAATACATTGTATAATATAATTTGATAATAGTCTCAAAAATTTGAAAAGAATACTATGTATGATATTTGTGCCATTGATAGATAAGATGTTAGTCACATTCCTAAGATTCTTTAAAATGAATAAACTACCAAATACATATCTCGGTCGTTGGGGATACCATTGGGATAAAACAAAAATGAATACTTATTATGACTAATAGTTATTTACTGTTAATTAAATTATTCAAGATCAATTACATTATTTGAATATATTTGAGAAGTTGTTTTATTAGAGTCAAATAGTATAAGTTGTTCTTCTAATGAATAGCGTTTCTCATTTCTTTTAAAGCTGAAATATTTATTAGATAATTCTACAATATTTACTCTTTTTATATGTACAATTGGAATATTTCCTACTATATTAGAGGATTGTGTATTATGAAGAGATCTTAGAAGATACTTTCTAGTTGATGACATTATGAGAATTTAATAAATAAGAGACTGTATATATAACCAGGATATAGTATAAAATCAATTTTTTTATAATATGACAAAAATTGAAACTAGCCTATGTAAACTGTATTTATAGAACAAAGAACATTACAACAAAATGTCGGCGACACAGTACATGATTCTACTAGTGGGTATGCAGGGTTCCACGAAATCCTCATATACTAAGAAACATCTTCTGAAACGGTATCCAGATGCTGTCGTGATTTCACGGGATGTTCTAGGAGGAACAGTGGCACAATGTATGAAGGCTGTAAAGGATGCCATCAAAACAGGGCAGTCAGTGATTGTAGATAATACAAATGCTACGCGTGCCGTTCGTGCTCCATACATTGCATTGGCACGTGAATATGGAGCTACCGTGAATGCAGTATATATGGATACGACGATGGAACATTGTCAAATCCGTGTATTACAACGTATGTGGGATTGTTGTGGAAAGATATGTATGGATGGTGTAGCTACTCCAGATATTTCGCAGGAAGACCGTGATGCGGCTCATATATTTCCACCAATGGCTTTGTTCAAATTCCGTAAGATGTTGGAGGAGCCAGAATTCGATGAAGGGTTCGATGAAATTGTGGTGAAGCGTGTAGGAGCACCGCGATGGAGTGGAACAGGGAAAGCACTATTCCTTGATATTGATGGAACTGTTCGTGCAACGGAGCATTTACCGAATAAATATCCTACATGTCCAAAGGAAGTGACCCTTCTTCATGATGCAGCTGCGATGCGTCGGCAGTTGAATGGTTGGATTGCGGATGGATACAAGATTATAGGAGTATCTAATCAATCAGGAATTGCAAAAGGAACTGTGTTCTTGAAGGATGTAGAGGCCTGTTTCCAGGCGACCTGTGCATTATTAGGGATTGATTTCCCTATTCTATACTGTCCTCATCGAGCTGCACCTGTATCCTGTTATTGTCGAAAGCCGCAGTCAGGTATGTTTGTTCAGGCCTGTATGCAGTGGGGTATTGATCCTACACAGTCAGTGATGGTTGGTGATATGACAACAGATAAAACAGCAGCGGCGCGTATGGGCATTAAATATATTGATGTAGCCGACTTCTGGAAAATTTGATTGTGCGGTAGTTGTAATGTATAGATTATAAATTTTATATTCTCCTATAGAATGGATCTATTATCAATGAATATTATGTTGGTTGCATATGGTATGACTATATTTGGTCCAACTAATAAAATTAGATATATAGGATATATAATTATTATAGGATATACAATATATACTACATTAATTATGAATAAATATAAAAAGAACAATGATTTCAAAATAGAATATTATTAATATTGTTGGTGTATGTATAGAATATTGAAGTGCATATTTTTAACTTCAAACATGAAGGCATATAGTTAAGAGAAAAATTGAATTCGGTCTAGGAATATTAGATGCTTGTATAAACCCTGAAGTTGTCATCATGGGTACATCAGGAGCAGCTGAAATTATTTATAAGGGTAAATCACTTGGGTTTACATACTTTGGTCATGATGGCTTTTACCTGTATGAACTCGTAATGTACCTTCTTCTAGACACAATAGAAAAAGTTGGCTTAGAGTCAGTTCACGATACTTTAGAAACATGGACTGTAAGATCTAGTTTTAATGGTAATATTTATTTGGATGAAGGTGAACATGCAAACGATTGTGATATTTGCGGAGACATTGATATTACCGAATGTATTGATATTCTTGTGCAGATCCAAGAATGGGTACAAACAACTGCTGCAAATATTTTAACAGATAAATGGGAGAATCTGTATCCAACACATACATTTCATAGTATGTCTGAATTCATAACGTGGGCAACTGTTCAACTTGCCCGTCCTCAAATAAGTATTTACTTTACCATTCCAAGTCATATAGAACCACACCGTGTAGATCTACGACCTGCTATTCGTATTATATTTCCCTCTGCAGCCGAGGAAACTGTAGAGCGACTAAATGTTGAGTTGAGTTTACTACCAGCACTTTAGCTATTTACCGATTTAATAGATAACCTTCTTTATTTTTATATATGACCCAAAGAATAACTTCTAAATAAAAAGTGAAAGAATATTTAATTATCAAATGTATATTTTCATTGAATAGAGCACATATCTGTTATTGGATTATATTCTGTTATTTTATGAGATTCTTTATATTTATAATAATTTTCTAAAATCGATTGTGGATTTGAGTAATCTGGAGTAGATGTTATAATATAAAATAGATCTTGCTCTAATTCGACTACTGATGGCATTTTTTCAACACCCATAGAAGGCATATAATACGTTGGTTTCGTTTTACGCCATTCAATTAATCGTTTAAATAAATCTATTGATATTCTACGTATTTTTGGACCGTTTACACCTAATGCTAGTGGTATAGTGCCAGATAGAGAAGTTGTATTCCAGTTATCAAAATCATCATCCATTGATTCTAAATATTTAATAAAATCATATTCTGATATTTTTGGATGAGACATATAATATAAAAATTATAAATTTTTTTAAGTATTATATTTTTTCTTAATAGCAAGGAAAATTTGAAATTTGAGGGGAGTACGAAGGGATTGTATAGTAGTTGTGGTGATGTGTATCAAAATGGCATCCTGGACTGTAGCAGATTGCAAGCGCGTTACTGTAGAGGGCGATAATGGCCCATCAGTATATAAGTTGCCTGACACAGTTCGACAGCGTTTTGAGGAGCGTCTTGAATCAGCACTGAATCGTTCAATTGAGGCGCATGTACCGCGATTTGATTTTGCAGCATTCAAATCAGTGTTGCAGACAGTTGGAGGGATTCTGGCAGGTGGTTCAGTACTACGTGCTTGTTATGACAATATTCCATGGGACATTGATACAACACAGAAATCTGATGTAGATATCTATGTGAATGTTCGTCATGTTCCTACAATGAAGAAGGCTCTTGCAGCAATTCTTTCACCAGCAGCGGCCGGTTCAGGTTTCGAAGTACGTAAGTCGAATCTCTATTGTAATTCCTTCTTGGTTCGTAATCGGATTCGTGAAGTATTGACGGTTCCTGGGAAGAACATTGATATTGTATCTGTGCGTAATGCACGGAATGTAATGGATGTTGTGCGTAATTTCGATCTCACAATGTGTCAAGTATGGTATGATGGATATAATATTTATGCAACGCATCCTGCACACATTCATGGAATGCGAGGTGTGCTTCAGGGGGATTATATTCCACTCTATAAGGCAAATAATCGATTCCTACATGCGCGTATTAATAAATATAGATCACGTGGTTTCACAATTGAAATTGGAGATAATATGATTCAGAGATGGATTGCAGGTATTATCGCCTTTGGTGTATGGATTATAGAAGTAGTATTTGGAAAGTCACAGAAGCCAACTGCAATGAGAAAGCGTGGGCCACTATATCCCATCTTCCAAGAGATGTCCGCGAATTTACAAGATGATATGAGTGGATATGATAGTGAAGATTATAATACAATGGAAGAGTTGCATATAATGTATGATAAATCGCGTCATTTCCATCGATTTAATGAATATATTATGAATGCACTGGATAAAACATATCATAAATCTACTGGGTCATCACAGAACAAGAAGAAGTATGTGGAGAAATTTCGTATGCTTGCAGACACCGTGAAGCAGGATGTAATGAATGTGAAGGAGGTGTCGCAGGTGCTGCATGATAAGATTGAATTCATTAAAAAGACGCGTGAGTATATTGCAGCGAATGCACCGAAGTATACGGATATGGAGAAGACGCTGGCAAATATTGATCGTGATGTGGAGGAAAAGACGGAGATTCTTATTCAGTTGAATGGTGGTGAAGCGACCAAATAAAAATCTGAGCATAGTATAAGAATGAAAATTAATGTATTGGAGATCCTAATATTAACAATAATTTTTGCTGCGTTAGCTATATGGACGGATGTATTCCGAGATGGTCATGTAATGGGGTTTATAACGAATCATGTGATTGCATTGGCTGCAGCATTAGTTGTGGCACGTATTGTATATCATTTTAGGCGGTGAGAGATGCTTTAAGTCCTCTGCACGCAATACATAGCATATTGTAAGAGATCTGTGGGGGCTTCCACGGTTATTGGAAGGTGTTCGACAAACTGTATAGCACGCAGGCGTGCTTTCAAAGGAATATGTGTAAATGATTCAATAGTATCTATTAATAGTTTATTATTTGGATTTTCTAACGATTCTATAGTATATGCTGCAATTAATACAATAATTGCAATATATATTGCTGGGGGTTTTATGGAGTGTTTTTTCATTAAAAATGTGTTATATATACATAATTGTTCTAGATGTGGTGTCATATTATTTTAATAAATGTTTATATAATTTAGATATCATCAATATTAAAATCATCTGCAACTGTAGGGAGTTGTTGCTGTGCACGTTTGGATACTTTATTACGTTTATCGACAATAGCATTATCATCATCGCCTGTAGACCCATCATCTGCTCCATGATCGAAGATCTCATCATCATCGCTCGCATTTGCATCTGGGATTTTATCATCGCCGCCTGGACCATACTTGAGCATCCATTCAGGCATTGTACCATCTTTAACGAGACGAGATGCATCTTTTTTAGTGAAAATTGCCAAAACATCATATACATTACGTTCCGTTGCTGCACGTGTTTCATAATCACGTACATTAAGTAATACAATATCACCAACATTAACCCATGTCATTTTATGTGCAATGAGTGCAAGACTTTCAATGCGCTTTGTATCCACAATACGAAATTGACGATTACCTAGTGATTTGATAACAACACCATATGTACATCCATCGAGTTGTCCACGAAGTGCAGCATCAACACGATTATTATTTTTGGACTGCTTTCTGAGTGCAGTGCGAGTGATATCCTTGTTATTTTGGGGCATTCTGAGGGACCAAGGATATTTTAGTGAAGGGGGGATTATATTTACTGAGAGCACAATACAATCAATTTTTTACACATCTTAAATTATATTGACAAAAATTGAATAAATTTTAATAATATACAGTGTATATAAGAGATATAGTATATACACTGTATATAGAACAAAAATGGATTTCAATAAATATCGTGGATTACTAATCGAATGCATTTCAGATTGCTTACCAGCAGAGACTATACCAAAGAGATTTAATCAAAATATGTCTGATATT
>JACCDY010832925.1_pt1 | contig 17897 bp, 18 predicted proteins | sample 7446391 | NCBI WGS metagenome assembly JACCDY01 (sample SAMN15323451, study PRJNA562643) | freshwater metagenome | isolation source: river surface water | place: USA:Blue River Watershed | collected 2017-08-18
GGCGGTCGTGGGTGTAGGGGTGGCGGGATTTCCCAAAAATGCGGCCGGCAACTCCTGGGCTTTTTTGCAGTGGGCCACCGGTTTGCGGGAGCTGGGCTGGGAGGTGTGGATGGTCGAGTCCCTCCAGGCCAAGGAGCTCATCGATCGCCAGGGCCGGCCGTGTCGATTGGGGGAAAGTCTCAACCTCGCCCACTGGAAATCGATCCTGGGAGATCTGGATTGGAATCAGCAAGCCACCCTGTTGGTCGAGGGGGAGACCGTGGAGGAGAAGGGGTTGAAGGAATTTGCCCAAGGAGCTGATCTTTTTCTCAATCTTTCCGGGCATTTCAAAAGGCAAGATCTGGTCGCGGATCCGGCCGCGAGGGTTTATGTGGATCTGGATCCGGCGTTCACGCAGATCTGGTCGCAGGTGTATCGCAGCCCGATGAATTTCGAGGGCCACAATGCCTTTTGGAGCGTGGGTCTTTCGATGGGGCGGGGGGCAGTGGTGCCGGATACCGGCCATGATTGGAAGCCGGTCCTTCCTCCGGTTTGCCGGCGGTACTGGTCGCCGGAAACGGCCGCAGAGGGGTCCGGTCCGGCCGCGGAAAAAGGCCGGGGCCATTGGACCACGGTCACCCACTGGTATGGATACGCAGCGGTGGAGTGGGACGGCAAGAGCCACGGTAACAAGGCGGAGGAGTTTGAGTCCTTGCGGAACTGGCCGCGAGAGACGGGATTGCAGCCCAGGGTGGTGACCGATCTCGGGCCCGGCGAAGAGAGAAGCCGGTTTGAAGCGGCTGGCTGGCAGTTTTTGGAGCCGGCGGACATCTGCTCGGACTGGAGAGCCTACCGCTCCTTTTTGGGGGCCAGCCGGGGGGAGTTCTCCCCAGCCAAGTCCGGGTACATTACGGCCAAGACCGGATGGTTCAGCGACCGGAGTGCCATGTATTTGGCTTTAGGCCGGCCGGTTCTTTTGCAGGAGACCGGTTGGTCGAAATGGCTGCCGGAGGGGAGAGGCCTGGTGGCGTTTCGGACTCCCGAGGAGGCGGCCGAGCGGGCCCGGGAGATGGAGGCGAGTCATGGACAGCAGGCCCGGGCGGCAGAGGAAATCGCCCGGGACCATTTGGCGGCCGAAAAGGCGATTGGGCAGGCGTTGCAGTATTTGTGATGGGTTGAGGTCCGTTTGACTTGGCGGACGAGGTTTCTAGCTTCAGGAAAATGGCGACGGCGATTACGCGAAAAGTGCTGCGGCCGAAGGTGGACTGGTTCCGTCCAACCACGGAACTGGAGGCGGAACTCCGCCAAATTGAGGCCCGCATCCTCCATCAGGCCTCGCAGTTTGATCCCGGGGCGGAGGGATATGTCCGCTATGCGCTGGAGGGCGGGGGTAAACGGCTCCGGCCGGCGCTGGTTCTGCTGGCCGGCAAAGCGGCGGGGGGATGGACCGATCCGATCCGGGATTTAGCGGTGATTGTGGAGCTGGTCCATGTGGCCTCCTTGATCCACGACGACGTGTTGGATCGGGCGGAGTTACGCCGCTCCCGGGCGACCTGCAATGCGAAGTGGGGCACGGAACTTTCCGTGCTGTTGGGGGATGCGCTCTTCGCGCACGGGTTACAGCTGGCCACCCGGCTGGAGGACGCGGAAGTGGCGCGGAAAATCGCAGAGGCTTCCCGCAATCTTTGCGAGGGCGAGATTCTGCAGACCCAGCGGCGTTTTGATCTGAAGATGACGACCACGGATTATCTGCATGTGATCGGGCTCAAGACCGGGGCTCTGTTCCGGGCCGCGGCGGAGGTTCCCTTCCTGTTGCATCGGGCGGCGGAGGCGAGGCGGGAAGCGGCCCGTTCTTTTGGCTACCAGCTGGGCCTTGCCTATCAGATTTATGACGATGTGCTGGATCTCGTCGGCACGGATGCCGAGAGCGGTAAAACCTTGGGGACCGATGTCCGGAAAGGAAAATGGACGCTGCCCATTTTGCATGCGCTCCAGACTCTGCCGGCGGCCGAGGCGGAAACCCTACGTGCCCAGTTGGTGGAAGGAGAGGCGGATGTGGTGGGCAAGGTGCGGGCCGCAGGGGGAATCCGGTTTTCCATGCGCAAGGCGGTGGAGTTACTCGAGCGGGCCAAAGCCGACCTGCAGGTTCTGGGGGATCCGGAGGGAGAGCTCCTGGGTCTGACCGGCCGGTTACAAAATTTTTTGCGGCAGATGGAGGGATAGCTTCCGGTAGGGTTTGGAAGGGGATTTTGGTCAGGGAAAAAGTGGTCTGGCCGACCGGCAAAATATCATCACTTCAAAATATGTCCGACTAAGGGTAGGGTGACTGGATGTCGGCCGAAACGGTTTTACCTCCCGATCTGGAGAACGGGCCGACGGATGAGGAGTTGGTGGCTTCCACCCTCAAGGGGGATCTGGGGGCCTATGACGAGCTGATCCGCCGGTTTCAGGGGCGGTTGTACGGGGTGATCTACCACCTGACCTCCAACCATGAGGACACGAACGACCTACTGATGGAAGTTTTCGACAAGGCCTACCGGAGCCTGCCGACTTTCCGGGGGCAGTCCTCGTTTTACACCTGGATTTACCGGATCGCGATCAACCGGAGCTTCAACTTTTTGGACAAGAGAAAGAGGCGGCAAGGAGCCATGAGCCTCAATGAACTGGATGAGGATGGTTTACCGAAGTTCGATTTGGCCGATATTTCGCCCCAAAACAACCCGAACAAGTCAATCATGCTTAGTGAGTTACAAAATAAATTGAACGAATCTATGCTTAAGCTGTCGAAGGAACATAGAACCGTGGTAACTTTATTTGATATTCAAGGACTTGCGCATGCCGAGATCGCAAAGGTCATGGGCTGTACGGAGGGAACTGTCCGTTCCCGCCTACATTATGCTCACAAGCAGTTGCAGAAATCTCTTGGCATCTACCTGAAAAAGTAAAACGATAAGGATCCCCCAAATGACTCCCAAAGACGATTTCACAGACCTACAAAAGCTCCTCCAATTGAAGAGGCTGGAAACCCCCGGCCAGGAATATTTCGACCGTTTTGTGGATGCCTTCCACACTTACCAGCGCCGTGAGATCCTCCAGGAGGAGCCCTGGTACGCCAAGGTGGTCGAAGTTTTGTTTGAGCCTTGGGTGGCGGGAGTTCCCCGGTTGGCCACCGTGGCGGCTTCGGCAGCCTGCCTGTTGGCTGGAGTAGCTTTCTTCCTCGGCCCCATTCAGTCCGGCTCCGCTCAACTGGCGGACGGCAAAGTGGCGCATCCCCGGGGAATCGTGGTGGCTTCAGTCCAGAATGATGAGTCACTCCAAATCCAGCCTGAGCTGATCGAGACAGCCGCCGGTGGGGACACGACCGAGATTCAGCCCCTCTATGTGAACGGGCACGGTGCAGTGGCTTATGATTCCCGGCTCGCGTTCTAAGTTTCTTTTCTCCTCGCTTCTCATTCTCGGCTTGTTAGTGGCCGGGTGGGTTGCCTTCCGCGGAGTTCCCAAAAAGGAGAGCTCGCTTCAACCCGTGGCGGAAACCGTGGTGGTGGAGGAGGTCGAGGTCACGGAGGTCCGAACCGCGCGGGATGAGCCCTCTTCCGCCGCGGCCGCCCCGGCGTCAGGGGTTTTTGACAAAATCGCCTCGGAGGTCAGCGGGGTTTACCAAAAGGCTGCCCCCGCGGTGGTTCGAATCCGTGCTTCCGATGGGCCGGAACAGCTGTCCGGCACGGGCTTTTTCGTCGACAACCAAGGCACCATTTTGACGGCTTACGCCGTGGTGGGGCAGGCCAAAGAGGCAACCGTGGAAACCGGCGGCCGGACCTATACGGCCAAAGTTCTCGGGCGGGATCCCCGCAGCGGCGTGGCTCTGATGAAGATTAAGGCTGGGGAGACCCCTTTTCTGCTCTTCGGCGAATCCGGTCATCTTCGGCCGGCGTCCGCGGTGGTTAGCGTGGCTTTCCCGTATGATCTCAAGGCGGAGCCAACTTTCGGCCTGGTGGCCGGTTTCGATGTCAAATACCTCACCCGTTTCTTTGCCACCACGCACATCCGGGCCAACCTGCCCATTAAGCCCGGCCAGATCGGGGGGCCGTTGCTCGACAGCCAAGGCAAGGTGGTGGGAATTCTCATGCTGGAAATCGACGAGGGCAAAGCCTGCTACGCTTTGCCGGTCGAGGCGGCGGCCAAGGTGGCGGCAGACATTGAGAGGTTCGGCGAGCCGCGGCACGGATGGATGGGAGTGGGCGTGATGCCGGACCGCAGCCGGCCGGAGCGCGGAGCGCCAGTCTTTGTGGACCGCCTGTACAAGGGGACCCCGGCAGAAAAGAGCGGCCTCAAGGCGGGGGATGAGGTTCTGACCATCGGGGACCGTCCGGTGCGCGAACCCTCCGACGTTTTGGATTCGGCCTTTTTCGCAAGCGTGGGGGAAAAAGTCCCGGTCAAGGTGCGGCGGAACGGCAAAGAGCAGACTTTCACCATCACGGTGGCATCGAGGCCGGACAGTTCGCGTATTGTGGAGCCCGCACCGTTGTTTCCGGATTCCCAAGGTGGACCTGCACCGCAGGCGATGCCGGTCCGCGGAAACCAATAGCGACACCGTCCCGCGGATAGGGGTTCGCCCTATTTTGGTAAAAGGTTGAACTCCGGCGGAAACGAAAGTCCGATTTCCTGTTCCAAGGACTCCTGTTGCTTTTGCCAAGCGGAAGTCTGAGAAATTTGGCTTTCGCCGGGAGAAGTAGCCTCGACCTGGCCGAGAAGAGAGCCATCGGGATTCCAACCCTGCCAGGAGATCTTTTGGGAGCTGGCATCGAAGCGGGCCGAACTGAGCGGCTTTCCGTCCGCATATTGCAGAAGGAGTGAGCTCACCTTGCCCGAGTTGCCCACCACGGGGCCAAACTGACCCAGAATTTTTCCATCCGGGTAAAGCAGCCGGCCACCCACGAGCAGGTCTCCATCGTATTGGCATTCGGCAAAAGGTTTGCCGTCGGGATAGTGAAGCAGGAGAGAGCCCGATAGTTTGTTGTCACGGAACTCTCCCGAGGTGGCGAGGGAGCCATCGGCTCCCAAGCTTTTAAAAGGCCCGTTTTTTTTGCCCTCGCGGAAAGTGGTCTCCAGGCGGAGTTTTCCATCCGGGTAGAATTCCCGGACGAAGCCGTCGAGCTTGTCCTCCTTCCACGGTTCCTCGATCAGCAGAACTCCTTGGTCATTCCAAGTTTGGGCGGGACCGTCTTTTTTGCCGCCGACATAGAAGGCTTCGGAGCGTTTGGCCCCTGAGGCGAAATACTCGAGCGAGGGACCCTCCAATTTGCCGGCCTTCCAAATGGCGGTGTAGCGGGGAGTGCCATCGGGCCACCAGCCCTGAGCAGGGCCTTCGAGTTGGTCGCCAAGGTAGTTGAGATTGTCCGAGACCGAGCCGTCGGGGTGGAAAAGTGTTGCGGGACCTTGGCGGCGACCTTCGACCAAGGTGTTGAAGGAGCGCTGCCGGCCATCCGGACCAAAGAGGATTTGCGGACCGGTCATTTTGCCGGCCTGCATGCGGGTTTCAGCGCTCAGTTTTCCGTCCGCCGAATAGAATTGCCAGTCTCCCTCCGGTAGGCCGCCACGGATGGGGCCTTCGGCGGTCCGATTTCCTTTTTCATCCAGATCGACCCGCCGACCGTCACGCCGGTCGAAGCGGACGAACTCGCGCCGGGAGATGGAGCCGTCCGCCCGGTAAAAGATCAACTCCACTTGTCCTTCCGGAGTCTGCCGAGCACTGAGGACTAAGGCGCCGGAGATGTTGCGATAAGGTCCTCGGCGGAGGACTTCCACGGGAACAAGGGAGGATTCCTCATAATCCCAAATGGGATCGCCGGGGGGCTGGCCGGGCGGGTTGGGAAACTGGGAGGAGTTTTCCGCGGATCGGCGGATGGCCTCGGCGGTCTGCAATCCCTGCAGGATGACATTGAGAATCAGGCCGACTTCCGATTGCGCCCCGGCGCGAAGCGGGGAAAAGACCAAGGCTAAAACCAGAGCATAGCCGGCGCGCATCAGGGTTAGTTTAAGATGAAGATGAAGATTAAGGAATCTTGGAGCGACGGGGACTTTGGCGCGGGGCTGTGTTAGGGTTTGGCATGATTTCAAGTGTCCGGCGGTGGGCGGAGTTTATTAAATTTGAACATACGGTGTTCGCCCTGCCGTTTGGTTTGGCCGCCATGCTGGTGGCAGCAGGGGGTATGCCAACGGGTCGGGTGTGGCTGGGGGTGCTGGTATGCCTGGTGGGAGCCCGAACGGCGGCGATGGCCTTCAACCGGTTGGTCGACTGGCAAATCGACATGCAGAACCCGCGCACCGCGGCGCGGTCGACCCTCGTAACCAAAGCGATGGCCTGGCTCACGGTGCTGGCCGGGGTCGGGGCGTTGGTGGGTGGGGCGTGGTGGCTGAATCCGCTTTGTCTGATTTTGAGCCCGCTCGCCCTCGGCATCGTTTTTTTCTACTCCCTGACCAAGCGATTCACCTGGGCATCTCATGGATTCCTGGGGTTGGCCTTGGGGACCGCTCCGGTAGGGGCATGGTTGGCGGTGAGGGGCGGATTTGATTCGTGGGTGCCGATGGTATTGGGAGCGGCGGTGGGGTTGTGGGTAGCGGGATTTGATCTGATCTATGCCCTGCAAGATCGTGAGTTCGACCAGAGACAGGGGCTCAAGAGTTTTCCGGCCCGGTTCGGGGAAGGCAGAGCCCTGCGCATGGCGACCGGGCTGCATGTGGGGGCGGCGATCTTGTTGGGGGTGTTTGGCCTGATGGCCGGGTTTGGCTGGCGATATGCGGTCGTGTGGGTGGCAGTAGGCGGAGTCTTGGTGGCCGAGGCGATTGGGGCAAAAAACGAGGGCAGACGGCAGCAAGCGTTTTTTCACGCAAACGCGACGGTGAGCCTGCTGGTGCTGGGGGGTGTGGTGTGGGAGATTTTCGGGCGATGAACCGCTGGAAGGAGATCGGCCAAAAGGTGGAAGCCGGAAAGCGGTTGGGTTCCGCAGACGGCGCTTTTCTTTTTGCCGAGGCGGATTTGCACCAGCTCGGGCAGTTGGCTGATCAGGTGCGGGAGAGGAAGGTGGGGAAGCGGGCGAGTTACGTGCTGAACCGGTATTTGAATTATTCCAACGTGTGCATTTTGAGCTGCCAGTTCTGCGCCTTTGCCAGGAAGAAACGGGATCCAGGGACGTTTGAGTTCTCCGTGGAGGAGATGACCGAGGTGGCGAGAAAGTCGGTCGAACAGGGGATCACGGAGATCCATATCGTGGGGGGGCTGCACCCGAGTCTGCCGTATTCGTTTTATCTCGAACTGTTGCGGTCGCTGTCGGCTTTGCAGCCCAGGCCGACGCTGAAGGTTTTTACGGCGATTGAGATCCGGCATTTGGCCGAGCGGGTCGCAAAGAAGCCGATCGCGGAAGTCTTGGGGGATTTGAAGGAAGCGGGGTTGGGGTCGTTGACGGGCGGTGGAGCGGAGATTTTTGATGCGGGGGTACGGGACCGGATCTGCCGAGGAAAGGAGACGGCGGAGGAGTGGCTGGAGGTACACCGGATCTGGCATGGGATGGGAGGGAGGAGCACGGCGACGATGCTGTATGGCCATGTCGAGACAGCTGCCCAGCGGGTCGCCCATTTGGAAAAACTGCGGGCGCTGCAGGATGAGACCGGTGGCTTCACGGGGTTTGTGCCCTTTGCGTTTGAGCCCTCGCAGACGCGTTTAGCCGATTTGGGCAAGATCCGGCGGGCCAGCTCCCTTGAGGAGCTGCGGGTGATCGCGGCCAGCCGGCTGATCCTGGACAACTTTGACCACATCACGGCGTACTGGATCAGCACGGGTCTACCCTTGGCCCAAGTGGCGTTGAGCTACGGGGCAGACGATCTTCACGGAACTATCGAGGAGGAGAAAATCTTTCACATGGCCGGGGCCCAAACCCCCCTGGGGCAGACCCAAGGAAATCTTGAGCGGGCGATCCGGGAGGCAGGAAGGGAGCCAGTGCAACGGAATACCTTTTATGAGCCGGTGCCGACTCATGCCTGATCGCATGAGAATCGGATGCGTTCCGTATGGGCATGCCAAGCCGTTTGCCGCTGCGTGGGCGGGAAAAAAGCCCGACTGGGATCATCCCAAAGAACTGGCCCGTAAATTATGGCAGGGGGAGCTGGATCTGGCACTGGTGCCGGTCTGGGAGGTTCTGACGAGACCCGAATCCCGGGTGTTGGACGGAATCGCGATTGGTTCATGTGGGCCCGTGCGGAGTGTGGGAGTGTTTCACGATCTTCCCTTGGAGCAGTGCCGCTCCATCCAACTGACGCCCCACTCCGTCACCTCCGTCCAGCTCTGGAAACTCGTGGCTGCCCAGAAGGGGCTGGTTCTAAAGGAGGATAAATTAGGGGAAGCGCGACTGTTCATCGGGGACGAGGCGCTAGCGGAGTGGAACCGTCGAAACGGAGCCGGGGTGTTGGATTTGGGACAGGCTTGGACGGAGTGGACTGGGAAGCCGTTCGTCTTTGGAGTGTGGGCCCTGGGGCCGAAGGCGGAAATTACGAAGGAGGAGCTGGATCGTTTCCGCGAGGCCTGCCGGCAGGGGATCGCCCAACGCGCGAGCCTGGCGTCGGATGAGCGGGAAAAGGAGTATCTCACCGGCTGTATTCGCTATAACTGGGAACGCAGGAAAAAGCGGGCTTGGACGAGTTTGGCTCCCGCTCCGGATTGCAGCCGATGAAGATCCAGTGGGTTTAGAAATCCCCGGTTGCGAGTGACGCGATTCGGGTAGGCTAAAAAACCTGAGCACGAAAATGAACGCCTTGGCGGGGGAGGTCAGCCCTTACCTTTTGCAGCACGCCCGGAACCCGGTGGCATGGATGCCCTGGGGGCCGGCGGTATGGGAAAAGGCCCGGGCGGAAAACAGGCCCGTGTTCCTCAGTATCGGTTATTCGACCTGTCACTGGTGCCACGTGATGGAGCGGGAGTCGTTCGAGAACGAGAAAACGGCGGAAATTCTCAACCGCGAGTTTCTTCCCGTGAAGGTGGATCGGGAGGAGCGGCCTGATGTGGATCGGGTGTACATGACCGCGGTGCAGGCGATGACCGGGCAGGGAGGATGGCCGCTTTCCGTTTGGCTCACCCCTGAGGGAAAGCCGTTTTACGGCGGCACTTATTTTCCTCCGCACGGGGCCTATGGTCGCCCGGGGTTCACCGATGTGCTGCGGCAGATCGCGCAAGCGTGGAAGGAAAGAAAAGGGGAAGTGGAGGGATGGGCCGAGGAACTTTCCGGGCGAATCCGTTCCCTGGGGGAAGGAGAAGGGCGTGCGGGGGAGATTCGCGATGCGGAGAAAGTGTTACGGGTGGGCGCCGACGAAATGGCGGCGGAACATGACCGGAAGCACGGTGGATTTGGCGGAGCACCCAAGTTTCCCCGTCCGAGCCAGCCGTGGTTCCTTTTGCGCAGGTCATTTGCCGAAAAAAGTGAAACCCTTTTGGAAATTGTCCGACATGCGGGGCGGGCGATGGCGGCGGGCGGCATCTACGACCAGGTGGGGGACGGATTTCACCGCTACGCGGTGGATGCAGGCTGGGCGGTGCCGCATTTCGAAAAAATGCTTTATGACAATGCCCAACTCATGGGGCTGTACGCCGAATTGGGGGCGGCGACCGGGGAGGCTTGGCCGGGGGAGGTGGTGGCGGGGATTGACCGATATCTGCAGCGGGACATGAGGATGGAGGGCGGTGGGCTGGCCTCGGCCGAAGATGCGGACAGCGAGGGCGTGGAAGGAAAGTTTTATGTCTGGAAGCTGGCCGAGGTGAAGGCCTTGGCCACGGAAGAGGAGTGGAAGGTGGCGGGGGAGATTTGGCAAATCAGTGACGAGGGAAATTTCATGGACCCTCACCATCCCGAGCGGGGCTGGAATGTGTTGGCACGGAAAAAAATCCCCTCGCGAGAAGAAGCGAAGCAGTTGGAGTCGTTGCGGGCCAAGCTGGCGGCGGAGCGGGTGAAAAGGGTCCGTCCCGGCAAGGACGACAAGGTGCTGTGCTCGTGGAACGCTTTGGCGATTTCCGGTTATGCGCGGGCGATGCGCTGGGGGGGCGGGGCGGATTACGGGCGCAAGGCGAAAGAGATTTTCGGCTTTTTGGAAAAAGAGATGACCCGGGCTGACGGTACCCTCATTCACCGGTGGAGGCTGGGTCGGAAGGATGAAGTCCGGCTTTTGGAGGACTACGCCACATTGATACAGGGGTTGGTGGATCTACACCAAGCGACGCTGGAAGTGCACCCGCTCCGCCGGGCGGTGGAGTTAGCCGACCGAATGCTGGAGCTGTTTGAGGATAGGGAAAGAGGGGGGCTCTGGTCGACCGCCGACCGGAGTCTGGTGGCACGGATGAAGGATGATTATGACGGGGCAGAGCCCAGCGGGAATGCCACGGCGGCTTTGGCCTTGGCGGAGTTAGGGCGCCTGACCGATGACAGGCGTTGGACAAAGGCCGCTTGGGGAATTTTGAACTGGTTGGGGGAGCGGATGCGTCGGTTGCCGCAGGCGGTTCCGCACGCCTTGTTGGCGCTTCAGCGAATCCACGAATCCCCAGCGCGGCTGGTGTTGGCGGGGCCTTGGCCCGATGAGAGGTTGGAGGAGTTCAGGAAGGCGGCGGGAACGGTGTACCGGCCGGATGTGCTGCTCACGCGGGCGGATGGGAAACATCCGAGTGAGTTTGTCCGCTCCTTGGTAGCGCAGGCGAAGCGTCCGACAGCATTTTTGTGTGAAGGGAACGCGTGTCGGCAACCGGTTTCCGATCCCGAGGCCCTGGTCCGGGAGTTGAAGGCCGGAACTTAGGCAGGATTATCCGCGGGGGCCGAGCTCTTCCTGCTCGAAGATGATCAGGTCGTCCAAGGCGCGGGCGAAATCTTCCATCCCGCTGGCCGGCATGATAATTCGATGCCGGCGCCCCCCGACATCCTCGGTGATCCGCAAAAACCGGCCCCGGTCGTTTTCCTTAAGATCCAGAAAGAAGGTTTTTCTTTCGATCTGCACTTTTTCCGAACGCAAGGTTCTTTCCCCTTCACGATCCATATTAAGTCCCTCCCTTTCGTCCCATCCTATTGCCAAGAGATGGGAAGCTCAATCTCAAGTTGGGCGGGAGGTAGAAAGCGGGAGGAGGTTTTAATCAAGATTGCGCAGGGTGAGGTCGTCCTCGTCAAAGCCGAGGAAGTGGCCGAGTTCGTGGAGGTAGGTCGTGCGGACTTCTTCGGCAAAGATGTGGGGATCGCCTTCGGCCAGATCCCAGAGGTTGTCGAGATAGAGGATGATGCGTGGGGGCGGATCGGAGGCGTGGGGGTCAGCCTCCAGACGGTTGGCTCCTTCAAAGAGCCCAAGGAGGTCCGGTTCAAATCCCTGGTCGAGAACCGTTTGGTCCGGCATGGTCTGATAGAGGGTGACTACGGGTTCCGAGGCGGTGCGGAGTTCGGAGGGAAGACGGGCGCGGATGCGTTGGACGGTTTCCGAAGCAAGGTGATGGAGGTCGGGTTTCAGGCAGCGGTGACTTTAAGTGGAAGGGGAAGAAAGAGCACCTTCGGAAAGGTTCTCGGCCACGAAAAGGAGGTAAGATTGCGCTTAATTTTACCCCCTAGGCAGGCATTCTGGAGGATATGCGCGGGGCGGTATTTTTTATCATGGGAGTCTGCAGCGTTGCGGGGGTTTACGGGCAAGGCAAGTGGGGGATGGTCGATATCCATGGAACCGTCCGGATTCCCGAGAAATACGATGAAATTGGGGTATTTCGGGGCGATTTGGCCAAAGGACTGCCTTTGCCGGAATTTTTACCAGGGTTGAAGGGGGCCAAGATCGTGAAGTGGCTCAAAGCGGAAGGTCAGGAGGTGAAAAAAAATGAGCCGTTGGCCGAGGTGGAGTTAAAGGAGCCTTCCTTGCCGGTGACGGCTCCGGTGAGCGGAATGCTGACGAAGATCGGTGTGCCGGTGGGTGGGGCGGCGATCCCCGGGGCCTCGCTGGGAATCGTCCGGGTTCTGGGCACGGTGGATCTTTTTGCAAAAAAGCAGTTTGAGGTGGAGTGTCCCAGTTTTGGACCGAACTCCGGGTCGGCCACCGTGGTGCGATGGATCAAGCTGGAGGGGGATGCGGTGGTGAAGGGGGAGACGATTGCCGAAATCCGGCCAGCCCAGGCCATGGCGGCAGTGCTTTCTCCTGGGACGGGAACCTTGGTGAAGATTGAGGTCCCGGAAGGGGCGGAAGCCGCGACCGGGCAGAGCATCGCGCGGATGGGAATCGGGCGGGTGCCGGTCCGGCAGGGACGGGACTGGTTTTACGTGGATGAACGGGGCAACCGGGCAACGCCGACCCGCTTTGACCAGGTTGGCGTGATGCAGGGCGGGATGGCTCCGGTGCGTTTGGGAGACCGTTGGGGTTTTGTGGACGGGGACGGCAACCTGATCGGGAAAGCGGACTTTGACGAGGCGCGGGAGGTTTGGGGCGGTTTGGCGGCGGTGAGAAAAAAGGACCGTTGGGGATTCGTGGCCTACCATGAGGGAGTTTTGAAAAACGCGATTCCCCCGAGATTTCTACGTGCGAGGGACTTTGCGGAGGGGCTGGCGGCCGTGGAGGAGAGTGATGATGCGCCGGTGGAAGATGAGCCTGAGCCGAGCCTTTTTGGAGGGAAGGAGGAGACCCAGAAGCCGTTGGGGCCGGTCTTGTGGGGTTATGTCATTCCGAGCGGAAAACTGTGGATTCCCCTGCAGTTTTCCGAGGCGGGAAAATTTTTGGATGGGCGGGCGGCGGTGCGGGCGGAAGGAGAGGGTGCGCCCTGGGTCCTGATCGACAGTAAAGGGAAAGTGAGAACGACCGGACTTTATTCCGGATGGGTTTCCGTCGGGGAAAAGCGCGTCGCCTGGAAGCGGGAGGCAGGCTGGGGATTGATGGATTTTCAGGAAAAGCCGATCGAGTTGGCGGCGGGAAGTGAAAAACAGGATATCCTCGCCTCGATCGGGCCGTTTGGGGATGAGCGGGCCCCGGCCAAGGATGCGAACGGCAAGTGGGGCTATTTGGATCCCCAGGGAAAGTGGGCCATTCCGGCGAAGTTTGAGCGGGTAGGGGTCTTTCGAAACGGTTTGGCCCCGGCGCGGGAAGCGGGAGGCAAGTGGGGTTTTCTCAAGCCAGACGGCAGCTGGGGAATTGAGCCGAAGTTCAGCCGGGTCCGCAGCTTTTTTGACGGGCTGGCCGCCGTTGGGGAACAGGGAGAAGTCCAAGCGGGTTCGGAGCCGGAGACGGGGGGAACCTGGGAATGACGGAGTACAAGGACTACTACGAAATTCTCGGTGTGGCTCGGACGGCCACACCTGAGGAAATCCGCAGTGCCTTCCGCAAGAAGGCGAGGGAGTACCATCCGGACGTGGCCAAGGACAAGGTGCAGGGCGCGGAAAAGTTCAAGGAGGTGAACGAGGCCTACGAGGTATTGAGCGATCCGGCCAAGCGGGCCAAGTACGATCAGATGGGGCGAGAGGTGCCGGGGGGAGGCTTTGGCTGGCAGGGAGCCCCAGGCGGGGCTGGGGCTCCGGACATGGAGGAGTTTCACTTTGGCGGAACCGGATACAGCGACTTTTTCGAACATCTTTTCGGCGGGATGGGTGGAGAAGGGGGATTCCGGGGACCTTCCGGCCGGCGCATGGCTCGGCGGGGCTCGGACATTGAGGGCGATCTGATGGTCACGCTGGAGGAGGTCCTGAAGGGCTCCACTCGGGAGGTCACCTTACAACGAGGGGGAGGCAGGACGGAGACGTACCGCGTGAAAGTTCCGGCGGGGGTACGGGAAGGGCAGCGAATCCGGTTGGCGGGCAAAGGCGAAGCCGGTCGCAGCGGGGGAGGGTCCGGTGATCTTTACCTGAGGGTGCGCTTGGCCCGGCATCCCGACCTCCGGGTGGAAGGAGCCGATTTGTATGCTGATCTTGAGGTGGCGGCATGGGAGGCGGTCCTGGGGGCCAGTGTGCCGGTGCCCACGCTGGATGGGGCGGTCACTCTTAAAGTTCCGGCGGGTTCAACGGCCGGACAGAAACTGAGGTTGCGGGGGCAGGGGTTGCCGCGGGAAGATGGGAGTCGTGGTGACCTCTATGCGGTGCTGGAAATCGCGGTTCCCGCGGAAGTTGGAGCGGAGGAGAAAAAGCTTTGGGAAAAGCTGGCGCAAGAGAGCCGGTGGCGACCAGGGAGTGGGAGATAGAGGTTGAAGGCGAAACGAGTTCAGCTGGCGCGGGGAGTTTGGGTGGAGTCACCCCGGACTTTTGCCCTGGAGGAGTTGGCGCGGATGGCGGAAACAACTGTCGAAGTCGTCCAACAATATTGTGAGTGGGGACTTTTAGGGGAGGAGGGTCGGGAGGGCCGTTTTGGGGAAGGGACGCTGTTTTTGGTGCGTCGGATTGAGCAGCTTCGCGTCGAATATGGCATGCCGGCGCAGGGGGCGGGGCTGGTGTTGGACTTGGCGGCGAGGATTGAGGAACTGGAAGGGGAGATCCGGGCCTTGCGGGAGGCCATGGGCCGATGAGCGCTCCTAGGCGTCAGCCGATCCCTGGTTTGCGTGGCCCGCGGGAAGAGGTGGAGGGTCTGGTGTATTTCGGGCGTATGGTGGACAAAATCCGTCTCGAGCAGGCCGGGAAACTCCCCCCGGATTATCAGGAGAATCTGGGAAAAGGTTTCGACGGGTCCTGCTGTGATTTTCTCGGCGTGGCGTACGCAAAACTGCGCGACCGGGTCCGACAGGGGGGATCCGACCGAGAGCTACTGGAGTGGTGTCAAAGCCACGGAAAAATACGAGATGCGGCCGACCGGGCGGTTTGGAGCGCCTATTTAGGCAAGCGTGGTTGGCGGGACGACCTCTCGGATCGTCTGGTCTTTCGTAAAAAGGAGGCCGGTTGGAGCGGGCGGGAGGAGATCCAGACCTTCTTTGATTACATTGATGCGGACGAAGGTCGCGGCTAGCGGGATCCGATTGCCAACAGGAAAACGGCAAGACATTCTCTCCCCATGAAAATCACACCCCTCCTCCTTGCGCTCTCGGTTCTGGCAACTCCCCTATCCGCTTTGGCGGTTAGCAGTATGGAGGAGCGGATCGAGAAAACGATCGATGTGCTTGAGGAGTACGGAAAAGCCCAAGGCGACAGCATTCCCCGTCAGGTTTTTCACGAAGCCAAGGGGTTGGTGGTCATGTGGGTCATCAAAGCTGGGTTTTTGATCGCTGGGGAAGGAGGCGATGGGCTGGTGGTCATTCGGAAGGGAAATAAATGGTCCTATCCGACGGCTATTTCCGCGGCCGGCGCAGGGGTTGGCTTTCAGGCGGGGGGGTCGTCCCAAGATTATGTGCTTCTCCTCAACACGGAGGAGGCGGTGGAACAGTTCTCCAAAAAGGGCAATTACACGAGCAGTGCCGAGGTGGAGGGAACAGCCGGACCCACCGGGCGGGAACTCTCCGCCGGTGTGGCTACGGTGAACGCCCCCGTCTACACCTACAGTTTCACCAAGGGTCTCTTCGGGGGCGTTTCTTTGTCGGGCTTGGGCTATGGATCGGCGGATGACACCAACGAGAATTTTTACGGCGAGAGGCTGACTCCGAGAGAAATTCTGGACGGGAAAGTGAAAAAAACCCCTGAGGCGGTGAAGAGACTTTGGAAAGCTCTGGAGGAGCTGGACAAAAAGCCCAAAATCGAAGGCAAGACCCCGCCCAAAAGTAAAAAGAGCTAATTTTCCCCATTCCTTCCATGCCTGATCCAACACCGCCTCCTTTGCCCAGTCCGCTGCCCAAGGGAAGTCTGCCCACTTCGCTGGGCCCAACCGCCGCGCCATCTGTCACCAAGGCGGCCGCCGCGGGTGCCGCCAAAACCGTGGCCTCCAGTGCCGCCACGGTAGTGGCTTGGAAAACAGCTGCCTTGGCCACAGCGGCCGTGCTGGGTTTGGGTGGCGGTGGCTACTATCTTAACCGGGACCTGCAGGCCCGGACCCAGCTGACCGAGGCGGAACAGAAAGTTTCAACCCTGGAGTCGCGTCTCAAGGATGCGGAGGGTGCCACGGAAGCGATTCGGGCCCAACTGGATCAAGCCAAGGGGGAGGCGGATAAGGCGAAAAAACTCGCCTTGGATTTGGAACAGACCAAGGCGGAGCTGGCGAAGTTGCAGGATCTTTCGGCCTCGGAAAAAAAGGCCTTGGAGCAGAAGTTGGCCGAACAGCAGCTGGCGATGGAGAAATTCAAAGCCACCACGGTTCAGACGGACAGCAAGTTGGAGGAGAATCTTAAGAAGGAACTGGCCGACAAGGATGTGATGATTTCCCGGTTGAAAGACCAGCTGAAGGTGACGGTGGCCAGCGAGATTCTTTTTCCCAGCGGGTCGGCGGAGCTTTCCCCGGAAGGCGTGGACGTGCTCCGCAAGGTGGCCAATGCGGCCAACAAGTCCCAAGACGAGGTGCGAGTCGAGGGCCATACGGACACCGATCCACTCGCGCCGGCCCTGGCTCAGTACTACCCCACCAACTGGGAATTATCGACGGCGCGCGCTGCCGTAGCCGTGAGGACACTGGAGGCAACGGGAATGGTTCCCGCCGCCCGACTCTCCGCTTTGGGCTATGGGGATAGCCGGCCCGTGGCTCCCAATGACACGGCTGAGGGGAAAGCCAAGAACCGTCGAGTGGAGATCGTCTTTACGCCGACAAAGAGCCGGTAGCCGGAGCAGGGGGTGGAATCTCCCCAGGGACGACGCCCGAATCATCCGCCGTTTCCACAGAAAGAGGGCCATCGTACCACGTGACGCTGATGACTTCTTGTTCCGCCCTGTGGGGGCCATGCACGGTGTTTTTTGGGGCATGAAAGTAAGAGCCGGGACCGTAGGCGACTTTGCCCTCAATCCATTTCCCTTTTAAGACCACGACCGATTCGGAAGTTTGCGGATGCCGATGGGCGGGAATCGTCGTGCCCGGGGCAAAACGGCGCAAAAGGAAGCGCGCGCCGGTGTTGGGATCATGGGAAAGCGGGGCGAACTCAACGCCCGGGTAAGGGCCAGGTTGCCAGAGGGTGGTGTTGGGCAGACGGATGGTGGGGAACATGAAAGCACCATGCCCGAACGATTTCTTTCTGACAACCGACCGACCCTGTAAGATTTTGCCATGGCTTCCCCAAGTGCACCCAACTCCTTGGCTCAGGGGTATGCCGGGTTATTGCGTCTGGCGGGCGAAATTGGGCGGGAACCGGCGCTGCGGGGGTTGCTAGAGCGGATTCTGCAAAAGAGTCGTCCGTGGATGCGGGCGGAGGCCTGTTCGATCTTTTTGCCCGACCCGGCGACTGGTGAGCTAGTCATTCACTCCGCCCATGGGAACAGCGCACCCCAACTGGGCAGTTTGCGGGTGCCGCGAGGGGCAGGCATCGTCGGCGCGGCCATGGCGGAAAAAAAGATGATCCGGGTGGATGATGTGGAGAAGGATAAAAGATTTTTTTCCAAGGCGGACGAGCAGACGGGTTGGAAAACCCGGGCGTTACTGGCCGCTCCGCTTTTGGACGGGGAGGATTGCATCGGGGTGATTGAATTTCTCAACCCCGAAGGGCGGGCCGCCTTTAGCCGGGAGGACGAGGAGTTGATGGAGTATTTCTCGGGGCTGGTTTCGGCTGCGTTGGTCCGGATCCGGGCCCACGATGCCGCGTTGGAGCGGGCCCAAGTGCAGAGGGATCTGGATCTGGCCCGGGAGATGCAGCAGGGACTGCTGCCCCAACAGTTTCCCAGCCCGGAGCAAAGCCCGAAAATCGAGCTTTATGCCCGGTTGGATCCGGCCAAGGAAGTCAGCGGCGATCTCTATGACTTTTTTTCCGTAGAGCCCGGCAAATACTGTTTCGTGGTTGGGGATGTTTCCGGCAAAGGCGTGGCGGCTGGCTTGTTCATGGCGGTGAC
>JACCDY011081180.1_pt1 | contig 17894 bp, 19 predicted proteins | sample 7446391 | NCBI WGS metagenome assembly JACCDY01 (sample SAMN15323451, study PRJNA562643) | freshwater metagenome | isolation source: river surface water | place: USA:Blue River Watershed | collected 2017-08-18
TCACCATTCAGCAATAGTTCAGGATCGTATTGATCCCCTTCTGGCCAAGGCTTTTCATGAGGTCCAACCCCAACAACAGGGAAAAACTCACCTGGGCCAATACTGGCGGGGGTTGTTGGAGAAGACATGTATGCACTCTAAACTGAATACATGTCAGCTATCAACACAGTCATGTATGTAATCCATCTTCTCTCTGTTCTCGGCATTTTAGTTTTGCTGTTACTACAGGTGAATAAATCCCCTCGTACCTTAAATCCTGGGGTTCTGCATGCAGGGTTAACCGCCCTTGTTGCTGGTTTGGTTTTAGTTGGTCTTCATAATGTTGTTAAGCCAGATGAAGAGCTCAACCACATAAAGGTCGGAATCAAATTTGTCATTCTTCTGGTTATTTTGGCGCTTGGCTACAAAAATGTTAAGAAGCCAGAGATCTCAAAGAGGGTATGGCTAACCATGATCTCTTTGACCATCACAAATATTGTTATCGCTTCCTGGCGTTAAAAAGATAGTGCGCTTACTTCGCCGCATACTTGCGGTCACACTTTTATTGGGTGCAATCACCGTTCCAGCTAACGCTGCAATCGGACCTGCAACAATTCCAGCTGTCTTTGATGAGCTACTAAAAAACCAGAGACTTTCTAATCCAGCGATGGTTTTAATCGACGGAACCACAGGTGAAGTGATCTATGAGAAAAATGGTTTCTCACAACGTAAACCTGCATCAGTGATGAAGCTCTTAACCAGTGCGGCAACTATTCAACATCTAGATCTTCAATCAACATTTAATACAACGATCAGCATTAATCCCGATATAAAAACTGTAATCATTCGAGGAGCACTTGATCCTTGGATCAGCTTAGATCACAAAACCGCGCGCAAAATGAGCCGTGCATCCCTTCCATTTATGGGTTTTGAAACCTTGAAAGGTGTCAAGGCATTTAATGGTGGATCATTAAAAAACTATGATGTGATCTATAGCGATTTGTATTCGCAGGATGTTTCAAATCTCAAATCATTTTGGGCAAAGCGGGGCTTTAAACCAAAGTTTAAAGAGGTTACAGATGATGAAGCCTTTATGGCACTTGGCGAACAAATTGTCTCCGAGAACTCTCCAACAGTTGCAGCCCTTGTTGATTGGATCTTGTTGTGGAGCGATAACTTAATTTCTGAACGCCTTGCTCGCTTATCGGCGAGGGCAGCTGGTTACCCGATGAACTCAAAAGGGGTAGATCGAGTGTTGCGTGATGTCTTGACGGGAATGCAGATAGATGACAGCAAACTTGTTGTAGCAGATGCCAGCGGTTTGTCTCGCAAAAATAAGATAACCGCAAAGATGATGGGTGAGTTTTTATACAAGATAAGACAAGATCAGAAGTACGCATTGATCTATTCGGGATTACCCATCGGTGGAGTTTCCGGAACATTACGTAGCCGTTTTCTAACGACTGCGCCATCTGCGGTTGGTTTAGTTCGTGCAAAAACCGGAACTCTCAATGGCACCGCAACCCTTGCAGGTTATGTCGAATCACTGGATCGCGAGTACATCTTTGTGACACTTGCAGATGAGATTCCAAGTGGAAACACAGCGCTCAAGCGCGCGCGAGAAGCGATTGACCGAGTTCTAGGAAGAATCGCTGCCCCAAATATTCCAGCAGAGATTTCACCTGCGCCTTAATTGTTTGAATAAATCTTTATCTGCCCGCCATAACAAGCGATCCAGGTATTGCCTGTTGGTTGATCGTAAGTAATTCCAATTGGCTCATTGCATACCTTGATGTTTTGCGTCACCTTCATATCGCTGGTGCGAACTCGTGACATGGTGTCGCTCTTGTAGTTAACAACATATAACGCAGAGCCATCGGTATTGATCGCCAGACTTCGAGCAGCGTTACCTGTTTTTACCGACTTTCCAGCTTTGTTATTGATTAAATCCCACGAGGCCACTTTTCCTGAAAGATTCATAGTCACATACATTGTGCTGTTGTCAGGTGATAAAACGATGGCACGTGGATTGCTACCGATCGGAATAATTGTGGTTGTGAAATCCTGTAGATCGATCACATGGACTCTGTTTCCACCCATTTCAGCAACATAAGCCTTGGTTGAGTCATTATTTATAGCGATACCGCGGGGGTATCGCCCAATTTTTACAGTTTTTACAACCTTATTCTTTTCTACCGAGATAACTGACACTGTGTAAGAACACCAATTGGCAACCAATACATATTTGTTATCGGGTGTTACCTCGACAACCTTTGGCACTGAACCAACTGGATACACAGCATCTATTTTGTAATTACTGCGATTAATTCTGTAAACAAAACTCTTGTCATAGCCATCTGATGGAGAGCATGTATCAGTGCCTTCTTTGTTGTAACCCTTTCCGTACATCGCATAATTGCTTACATACAGGTACTTGCCATCCGGAGAGAAGGTTCCTTCAACAGGTGCACCTTTGTATGTGCCAGAATTTTTCGAATAACCAAAATCCTTTAAGGAAACCGAGTCAGAGATGGTATGCATTAATTCAAAGGTGTTTGCGTCATAGACAGTTACAGAGTGTCGGTACATCATGTTGTGCGCGCTCACCACACCATCAGCTGAAGAACGAACTGATTTAGGTGCAATTGATCCGTTAATTGTGTGGATCAACTTCATGGATGGGGTAGATACCTCGGCATGTGCAGGTTGTGCAATTGTGCAGAGGGAGAGGATTGGAGCAAAGATTAAAAGTTTAGAGCGCATTACCTAACTGTACTAGTTAGTCGTCATCGCCTTCATCTTCATCATGATCTTCACCTTCATCTTCATCATGATCCTCGTCCTCGTAATCATCATCATCCTCATCATCGCCACCAGTAGGTAGCTGGGCGATTGAAGGGTTAGCTAACTTGTTTGCAGCAACTGTTGAAGCGACCCCCGCAGTGACTGCAGGTTGAGCAACTTGTGTCGCTGAACTTGCCACCGTTGCATTTAATGCAGATGCCGGTTGTTCACTTTGGCTTTGGCCAACAACTGCACCGGCACCAAGAATCAACGCTGCAACCATCACTGCACTTACAGGTAGAGATTTAGATACCTTTCGAAGCTCAGGCTTCTCATCGGCCTCGATAATCTCAAACCATTCAGGCTTGTTGTTCTTAGTCATGGAACTACCTTTCATGGTGCATCTGTCGCCTTGGTTGAGAGCAAGGTAGCTATTATCCCTGAGAGAGGACTGGGAGGCGTACTTCTAAAGGCTGGGTAATCTTGGCGCGTGAGCAGCGCTATGCGGGGATACCTCGATCTGATGAAGTTAAGAGTGGTAGAACTCTTACTCGTCTCGACTTTACCTGCAATGGTTTTAGCTGCCAAAGGATTACCTGACTTTGGACTAGCTTTTGCAACAATTTTTGCTGGCACTTTAGCTGCAGGAAGTGCGAATGCTTTTAACATGGTTATCGAAAGTGATCTCGATAAATTAATGGCAAGAACTGCAAAGCGACCTGTGGTTACTGGCCAGATATCAAAGAGCAACGCAACCGTGTTTGCATCGGCAATTGGAATCCTTTCCTTGATTATTTTTTGGATCTTTACAACCCCGTTGGCAACCTTGCTTGCATTTATCGCAATTATTTTTTACGTAGTTGTTTACACAATGGCGCTCAAGCAGCGAACCGCGCAGAACATTGTTTGGGGTGGAGCAGCTGGATGTATGCCGGTTCTGATCGGTTGGGCTGCTGTTACTAATTCGTTGTCTGCAACAGCTTGGGCATTTTTCTTTGTGATCTTCTTCTGGACGCCGCCACACTTCTGGGCGTTAGCGATTAAGTACAAGGATGATTACGCAGCAGCAGGAACTCCGATGCTTCCTGTTGTAGCTACCAAGGGTCGTGTACTAAAAGAGATGTGGTTTCACACCACACTGATGATCGCATCATCTGTGTGGTTAATTCTCTCTGCCGACCTGCCGTCGTGGTCTCTGGTAATCACGGTCGGACTTGGTCTAGTTTTTGCAGTTCAGTTGATCGCGCTTAAAGAGGGATCAACTGAATATGCCAAGGTTGCCGGAAAGATTTTCCAGTGGTCAATTACTTACTTAAGCCTGTTATCGATACTGCTAGTTGTTGCACAACTACTTAGTTAAAGCTTGTTGTAAATCCTTAATCAGATCGCTCGAGTGCTCGAGTCCAACAGATAAGCGCAGTACCGATGGGGTAATTCCCATTTCAGCCTGAACCTCTGGTGATAAACGACGATGAGTTGTTGAAGCAGGATGGGTAATTAAGCTCTTACTATCACCCAAATTATTCGAGATATCGATGACTCGAAGCTTATTCATGAAGGCAAATACCTCTTCTTGGCTGCCATTGAACTCAATGCCAATTGTGGAACCACCACGATTACTCATCTGCTTCATCGCCAACTCATGTCCTGGGTGAGATTTCAATCCCGGGTAGCGCACAGATTTGATTGCCGGCTGCTTTTCTAAAAACTCAGCAACGGCTTGTGCATTTGCAACCATGCTCTCGACACGCATATGCATTGTTTCTAAAGATTTAACTAAAACCCAGGCGTTAAAAGCGCTAAGTGCAGGACCTGTGTGGCGCACAAATGGCAGCAGCTTTTCTTGAATATATGAAGCTGATCCCAATAGTGCACCTGCAAGAACTCGACCTTGGCCATCGATGTGCTTTGTTGCAGAGTACATAACGACATCTGCTCCAAGTGCTAATGGCTTTTGCAAAACAGGTGAAGCCATCACATTATCGACAATGACAGTTGCTCCAACTTTGTGAGCAAGTTGGCTCACCATTGCGATATCAACAATCTCAAGCAAAGGATTACTTGGTGTTTCAATAAAGACCGCCTTGGTTGGCTTACTTAGAGCCTTCGCCCAAACTTCAGGATCATTTCCCTTTACTAATTCAAAGGTGACGCCCCATTTAGGTAGAAACTCAGTAATTACAACATGGCAAGAAGAAAACATTGCAGCTGATGCAACGACATGATCACCTTGTTCAACTAAGCATGCAAGGGATGCAAACATCGCCGACATTCCAGAGCCGGTTGCAACGCACATTTCTGCGCCTTCAATTGCAGCCAAACGATTTTCAAACATCGCAATTGTTGGATTATGAAAACGGCTATAGAGATAGTGATCGGTCTCTTCAGTAAAGGAATCAAAAGCTTCTTCTGCCGATGTATATGTAAATCCACTGTTGAGAAACAAGGCTTCAGATGTTTCACCAAAACCTGTGCGAGCAAGACCTGCGCGAACTGATTGTGTTTGTGGATGTAGATCCCAGTCAGCTCCCAGCGTTTCTGGACGAGGTTGATACCCCCAAGGTCGTTTACTCATGTCCTAATTGTGGCAGAGTAAGGGCTATGCCTAACACTGCAATTTCCGTTTCGGATCTATCTAAAAAGTACGATGACCGCTTAGCGGTCTCACATATCAACTTCGAAGTACCGCTCGGTACGGTTTGTGGCTTTGTTGGACCTAATGGTTCGGGCAAGACAACCACAATGCGCATGCTGCTGGGTCTCATAACTCCAACAACTGGACAAGGTCACATCCTTGGTGAACCAATTGAGCATCCCGAAAAGTACTTAAGTCGTGTTGGGGCAATGATTGAAGGTCCTGCTTTTTATCCAGCTCTATCTGGACATGAAAATTTGATGGTTCTTGCACATCTGGGTGGTTTTCCCGTCGAGCGAGTTCAAACTCTTTTGGAAAAAGTAGGACTTGGTGATCGAGGAAAATCTAAGTACAAGACATATTCGTTAGGAATGAAGCAACGTTTAGGAATTGCAGCAGCTTTGTTGCCAGAGCCAAAACTTCTGATGTTGGATGAACCAACAAATGGACTAGATCCCGAGGGTATTCAAGAGGTCCGTGCATTACTGCGCGATCTTGCAAATGATGGAACCACAGTTTTTGTCTCTTCGCATTTGTTGTCGGAGCTTGAAATCATCAGCGATCACATCGTGATGCTGCGCAAGGGTGAAATTGTTTTCGCTGGCCCTATTGGAGATCTGATGGCTAAGCAACAACCAACAATTATTGCTAAATCGATGAAGGCTTCTGAACTTGCCCAGATTGCAAAGATTGCAGAAGCTTCCGGACATCATGCGGTTATTCGAAATGACTCTGTTCATATCTCGGCACCAATGGAATGGGCACCGGTTTTAAATAAGGCGGCCTTTGATGCAGGAATAACTCTTGCTCAGCTAGCGCCACAACTGCCAAACCTGGAAGAAACATTTTTTGAGATGACGGGGGATAAGTAATGTTTAATGTTGTCAGAGCAGAACTTCGGAAGTTACGTCGCCCCACATTGTTTCTGGGCACCATGGGAGCAGTTGTATTTTTCAGTGCTCTCTTTTCTGCACTTCTTTACCTATTGATTGATTCACCTCAAGGCAACGCAGATCGCGGTCAAGTAATCAGCCGCGAAGTTTTGGCCTTAGCAAGCGGAGGTGTTCAGGGCTTTGCCAGTGTTGGAGGCTTCCTTGGAATCATCGCACTGTGTGTTTTTGCTGCCCAAACTGCGCAGGAGTACACCTACGGGACTCTACGTAATCTATTAGTACGTCAGCCAAGCAGAATGAAGATCTTGATTGGAAAACTTATTTCCATGAAGATTTTTGCGCTAGCGATGATCCTCTTATCAGCGGTGATCAGTATTGCAACATCTGTGATTTTGGCACCAACTGTGGATGTCTCAACAGATTTGTGGTTTTCAAGTCAAGGCATTGAGTTCATCTACACAACCTTCATCAATGTCACTATTTCAGTTGTTGGTTTTGGAATCATCGGAATGGTTCTGGGTCTGCTACTCCGCTCACCAATTAGCGCAATTTCATTTGGTGTCCTGTGGTTATTAATTGTTGAGAATTTACTGGTAGCGGTTAAGGGCTCTTTGCAATCATGGTTACCTGGTTCACAATTGACGATAATTGCTTCAGGTGGAAGCGCTGATGTCAGCTATACCCACGCACTTGCAACTGGTGGTGCATATGTAGCCCTGGGCGCTTTGATCGCATCAGTGCTATTTCTGCGCCGTGATGTAGCTAATTAAGGACACTCACACTTAAAACACCGCTTTTCCAAGGTTGGGCATTTATTCTTTAACCCTTCCCTCCGAAAGGTTAATTGTGAAAAAAAGTTTTAGGGCGATTTCGCTTGCGGTAATTATTGGCCTGGCGGCTTCGTCAGTTCCTGCAGTTGCAGCCCCTAAACCAACCTTGGCTGAGATTGAAGCGGCGAAAAAGGTTGAAGCGGCTAAGAAAAAAGCGGCAGATGCACAAGCAAAGAAGTTAGCTGCCGCTAATCAAAGTTTAAGAACTCTAACCGCAAAAGCAAATGCAGCGGCAGCTTTGTATCGCAAGGCACAAGCCGAGCTTGCAGTTGCAACAACTGCGGCAAACCTTGCAGCTAAGCATGCAGCGGAAACAGCTGCAGCGGTAGCAGAGGCACATGCAACCATCGGACGCTTAGCAGCAAATGCTTACATCATGGGTGGCAGCATGTCAGATATCCAACCTTTGCTGAGTGCAAACGGACCACAGGATTTAGTTGATCAACTTTCAACCTTAAGCACCTTGGGTGCACAAAACACCGTTGCACTTGCGCGATTTAAAGTTGCCGAAGAAGAAGCTCGTAAAGCAAAGAAGATTGCAGATGAGGCTAGAGCGGTACAAGTAGTTGCTACTGAAAAAGTTGAAGATGCAAAAAAGATTGCAGATGAGGCAAAGGCTGAACAAGCTAAAGAGGTTGCAAAACTCCAAGCGGTTCAAGATGAGTTGATGCGTCAATTAATGAGCGCTCGTAAGGTAAGAACAACTCTTGAGCAGCAACGTCAGCTAGCATTGCTTGAAGAGAGCCAGGCAAATACCGCGACACAAACTGCGGGACAGAAAAATGTTTGGCCAAATACCGGATTTAAAGGTCGTTCAACAATTAGAACAACGCAGGCACAGCGCGATAAGGCTGTTGCATTCGCAAAGACGCAGGTCCTTGCGCGCAAGCCATACATTTGGGGTTCAGAAGGCCCTAATGCCTTCGACTGTTCTGGTTTGGTCTATGCGGCTTACCGAGCAGCTGGTTTAGGTTGGCCGAACTGGGATCGACTTAACTCTGCGCTGTATTCCTCTTATACAAAGCATGTTTCCCTTAATGAGCTGGTGCCGGGAGACCTTCTCTTCTACTCATATAAGGGAACTATCTCGACAATCCACCACATCACTATTTACGCCGGTAACGGAATGATGTGGGAGGCGAACTCAAAGGGAAGAGGATTGCTCTACTCAAACATGTACAGCATCAAGGGTTTGATGCCATTTGGTGGCCGCGTCTAATACAGCACTACTCTTAAGCCATGACCACAGCGGTTCCGGCGGTAAGAAAAGCTGTACGCACCTGGCTTGAAAGCTATGAAGCCGGTGACAAAGTTCTTGTTGCTGTCTCTGGTGGGGCCGATTCTTTAGCGCTAGCTCACGCAATTTCAGTTGAATCCAAAGAGTTTGTCATTACAGTTGTTGGTGTAACAGTTGATCATCAATTGCAGGAGCAATCAGGTTTGCAAGCAGAAAAAGTTAAAGATCAGTTAAAAAACTTTGGATTAGATTGTTTAATTAAGAAAGTTGAAGTTGATTTAAAGGATGGATTAGAGGCATCTGCACGTAAAGCCCGTTATGAAGCTTTACAAGAAGTTGCGGCTGAACAAAATGCGGTGGCAGTTTTTCTTGGACACACCAGAGATGATCAAGCTGAAACAGTTTTATTGGGACTAGCCCGTGGATCTGGAACACGTTCACTTTCCGGAATGGCTCACCACAATGGACTCTACGTACGTCCATTACTTGAAATTACTCGAGCACAAAATGAACAGTATTGCGAAGAGTTAAAGTTGAAGTTTTGGAATGATCCACACAATGAAAACCCAGATTTTTCACGTGTACGAGTTCGTACCGAAGCACTTCCGGTTTTGGAAAAAAGTATTGGTCCAGGAATTGCAGAAGCGCTAGCCCGAAGTGCGCACCTATTACGTGATGATGCTGATGCTTTAGATCACTGGGCGAAACGAGAACAAATTCATTTAGATCTTTCCGATCTGGATTGTGCCCACCTAGCAACCCTGCCCCGAGCGATCAGAACTCGGATTATCAGGGCGGCGATCTACGCCGCCGGTGCACCTGCCGGGATGGTGACTATGGAGCATGTAAGCGGGGTTGAGGCCCTAATCTCCGCTTGGAGCGGCCAAGGTGCGCTCAATTTGCCGGGCGGTGTGAAGGTTGAGCGGATTTCGGGCAGACTTTCGCTCTCACATCACCGACCTTAGGGAGAACCGTGGACTTAGAAGCAGTCAAGGGCGATATCGAACGCGTAATCGTGACCGAAGAGCAGTTGCAAGCACGTCTTAAGGAGCTTGCTGCACAGGTTGAAAAAGATTACGAAGGCCGGGATTTACTTCTTGTCGGAGTTCTAAAGGGCGCTGTTATGGCTGTTGCAGATTTTTCACGCGCACTACAACGCCATATCGACATGGATTGGATGGCGGTCTCTTCATACGGTTCCGGCACAAAGTCCAGCGGTGTTGTTCGCATCCTTAAAGATCTAGATCGCGACATCACCGGCAGAAATGTTTTGATTATCGAAGACATTGTTGATTCAGGTCTAACGCTTTCATGGCTTAAGGCAAATCTTGAATCACGCGGAGTTGGCTCAGTAGAAATTCTTTCAATTTTGCGTAAGCCAGAAGCGGCAAAGGTTGAGGTCGATGTTAAGTATGTCGGCTTTGATATTCCCAAGGATTTTGTAATCGGTTACGGACTAGATTTTGACGAGAAGTACCGCAACCTTCCATTTATCGCAGTGCTTGCTAAGCACATGTACGAATAATCTCAGGAGTCTGCATACATGTCACAAGTACAAAAGCCGAAGAAGCAGGTTAAAAAGAGTTTTTCAGGCAAGCAACCATCTAAGAAAGCTCCTACAAAAAGCCAGCGCTTATTGCGTGGACCACTTTTCTGGATCATTGCTGCAATCTTTGCGGTGACGGTATTTGGACAGATCTCTTCAGCAGGAAATCGCTACACACAAATTGAAACTTCACAGGCGTTAGATGCGATCTCTAAGGCACAGGTGCAATCTGCAGAGCTAGTTGATCGCGACCAAAAGATTCGCCTAATACTCAACCCTGGCACCACAATTAAGGGCTCCTCAAAGGTAGAAGCCTTTTATGTTGCACGCCAAGAGCCAACAATTGTTGATGCACTAACTGGTAATCCGCCAGTAAAGGGTTGGAATGTAAAGGTTCCTTCTCAATCTCTCTTTGTTTCATTCCTATTTTCAATTCTTCCCTTCTTGTTGATTGGCTTCCTCTTCTTCTGGATGATGAGTCAGGCACAAGGCGGTAACAGAGTCTTTCAATTTGGAAAATCTCGCGCGAAACTTCAAGACAATGATGTTCCTAAGACAACCTTTAAGGATGTTGCCGGTGCAGATGAAGCCCTTGCCGAACTCGATGAGATTAAAGATTTCTTAGCAAAGCCAGAAAAGTACGCACCATTGGGTGCAAAGATTCCTAAGGGAGTTTTGTTGTTTGGCCCTCCAGGAACCGGAAAGACTCTTCTTGCCCGCGCGGTTGCTGGCGAAGCTGGTGTTCCTTTTTATTCAATCTCAGGTTCTGACTTTGTAGAAATGTTTGTTGGTGTTGGTGCGGCTCGTGTTCGCGATCTATTTACTCAAGCAAAAGAGAATGCACCTGCAATTGTCTTTATCGATGAGATTGATGCAGTCGGTCGTCAACGTGGTGCTGGTATGGGTGGCGGTCATGATGAGCGCGAACAAACCCTTAATCAACTTCTAGTCGAGATGGATGGCTTTGAGGAAAATTCAAAGGTCATTTTGATTGCAGCGACTAACCGCCCAGATGTTTTAGATCCAGCTTTGCTGCGTCCAGGTCGCTTTGATCGCCAGATCGCAGTTGATCGTCCAGATCTCAAGGGACGAGAAGCGATCCTGCAGGTTCATGCAAAGGGCAAGCCAATCAGCGATGAGGTAAAGCTAGTTGATTACGCACGTCGCACACCTGGTTTTACAGGTGCTGACCTAGCAAATGTTCTCAATGAAGCGGCGCTACTTTCTGCTCGAGATAACAAGGCGAGCATTGGCAATGTAGAACTTGATGAAGCAATCGATCGCGTAATGGCAGGCCCACAACGCAAATCACGTTTGATGAATGATGATGAACGTCGCGTTACCGCGTACCACGAAGCAGGTCACGCACTAGTTGCACATGCGCTTCCACATACAGATCCTGTACATAAGGTAACGATCATGCCTCGTGGGCGTGCACTTGGTTACACAATGGTTCTTCCAGATGAAGATAAGTACTCAACAACACGTAACCAATTGTTAGATCAATTGGCGTACTCACTAGGTGGCCGTGCTGCAGAAGAGTTAATCTTCCATGATCCTTCAACCGGTGCATCAAATGATATTGAGAAGGCAACAGCGCTTGCTCGTGCGATGGTTACTCAGTACGGAATGACTGAAGCTATCGGTGCAATCAAACTTGGTGGAGGTTCAACCGAACCTTTCCTTGGTCGAGATTACGGCAATCAACGTGATTACAGCGAGAACATTGCAGCAGTTGTTGATCGCGAGATTCGTACATTGATTGAAAATGCTCACCAAGAGGCATTTGATATTTTGGTTGCTAATCGCAAGATTCTTGATGAGATGGTGGTTCAACTTCTTGAAAAGGAAACCCTGAATAAAGAAGAGATCGCTGATATCTTCAAAAAGGTGAAGCTTGTTACTAAGCGTCCTGCTTGGACAGGTTCAGCTACACGCATTCCATCGGAGCAACCTCCTGTTGATGTTCCAGAGCGTCTAGTCGTTGAAGCACCTGTTGAAGAAAAAAAGAAGCCGGCACGACGCAAGAAGGCCGCCAGTGACGGTAAATAAGGTCACTGTTACAGATGGTCGTGCATCTGGTCCCTACGACCAGGAACGCGCAGAAAAGGCTGTCCGCGAACTGCTCTTGGCACTTGGCGAAGATCCAGATCGTGAAGGCTTAAAGGAGACTCCTGCACGTGTTGCACGTGCAATGAAAGAGAACTTTGAGGGATTGTGGCAATCACCAGAAGATGTATTAACAACAACCTTTGATATTGGTCATGAAGAGCTAGTAATTGTTCGCGACATCGAAGTCTTTTCTCACTGCGAACATCACTTAACCCCGTTTCATGGTGTTGCACATATTGGTTACATCCCCCGCGGCAAAATAACCGGTCTTTCAAAGTTAGCCCGCCTTGTAGACATGTACTCAAAGCGTCCACAAGTACAAGAACGACTAACAACTCAGATCGCTGATGCAATGGTCGATATTCTTGATCCACTTGGCGTGATTGTGATTATTGATTGCGAGCATCTGTGCATGTCAATGCGCGGGGTAAAGAAGTCACACGCTCGCACAACAACATCAGCGGTTCGTGGTGCCTTAACAAATCCTGCTACTCGTGCAGAAGCAATTTCCTTAATCACCAAGGGATAAATCATGTTGGTGATGGGCATTTTGAATGTAACGCCTGATTCATTTGCCGATGGTGGAAGACACAACGATTTTGAAGCCGCTATTGCTCGCGGCCTTGAAATGATTGCAGAAGGTGTAGACATCATTGATATCGGGGGAGAATCAACCCGACCAGGTGCAGATCGAGTCAGCGAAGTAGAAGAGATCGCTCGAACGATTCCGGTTATTGCCGAGCTAGCTAAACATGGAACACCAATTAGCATCGACACAATGCGTGCAAGCACCGCACATGCAGCGGTTAAAGCAGGTGCATCAATTATTAATGATGTTAGCGGAGGATTGGCAGATCCCGAAATGCTTCAAACCGCCGCTGAATTAAAGGTGCCTTACATCGCAATGCATTGGCGTGGTCAGTCAAAAGATATGAATTCCAAGGCTATTTACGCAGATGTAGTTAGTGATGTGATTTCAGAGCTCAATGTCCGTATCGAAGCGGCGCTAGCTGCTGGAATCCAAAAAGATAAGTTGATCATCGATCCAGGTCTTGGCTTTGCAAAGGATGCCGAACACAACTGGGCCATCATTGATTCAATTGATCGTTTTGTCGCAATGGGTTATCCGGTTTTGGTGGGCGGTTCACGGAAAAGATTTCTGGGGGGAGAGTCTCCAGATGAACGTGAACAGGCAACAATTCAACTGACTAAGCGGCTTGGCACAACAGGTGTGTGGGCGGTTAGAGTTCACAGTGTGAAGCCACATAAGGAGGTGCTTGGCTAATGAAGGATCAGATTGTTTTGACCGGAATTCATGGCTTTGGGTACCACGGCCTCTTTGATCATGAGAGAAAAGATGGACAAGACTTTTTTGTGGACTTAACTTTAATTATTGATTTAACCGCACCTTCTAACTCGGATGCGATTGAAGACACAGTTAATTACGGTGAGATTACAGATTTAGTTGTTGAAGAGATTACAAGCAATCCGGTTAACTTGATTGAAAAGTTGGCAGGAAGAATTGCAGAAAGAGTGCTTAATCAGCATCTCAAGGTTCAACAAGTTTCAGTCACTGTTCATAAGCCACAGGCACCGGTTGCAGCACAACTAAAAGATATCGCTGTTGTTGTAAACAGAAGTCGATGAAAGCTGTCGTTGCATTAGGTGCCAATATTGGTAACCCACGAGAAAATCTAGATTTAGCGATCGCTTTATTGCAAGAAGCTACAGATGTTAAAAAGGTTTCAACCTATTACTCAACTGCACCCGTAGGCGGTCCAGAGCAACCTGATTACTTAAATGCGGCGTGCATTATCGAAAGTGATTTACCAGCAATGGATTTGCTCTCGCTTTTACACGGCATAGAGAAAAGCATGGGCAGAGAAAGAACCATCCACTGGGGCCCACGAACTATTGATCTGGATCTGATTCAGTATGGTGGATTATTGAGCAAGGCTGATGAGTTAATGCTTCCTCATCCACGCGCACATGAACGTCGCTTTGTTCTAGAGCCATGGTTTGAAATTGAGCCTGATGCAATCCTGCTTACACATGGTTCAATCAAAGAACTTTTGGAGCAATTGCCTGCTTAGAGGTAAACTTTGCAACATCTCGCCCGGTACCTGAAAGGACTGGAGCCACTGAAATGACTGTATTAGTGCCAACTATGGGCGCCTTGCATAAAGGCCACCAAGCGTTGATTAAGCGTGCTCGCACACTGGATAAAGATGTCATCGTTAGTATTTTTGTAAATCCATTGCAGTTTGAAAATAAAGATGATCTTGAGAAATACCCACGCACACCGCAGCGCGATATAGAGATCGCAACTATCGCTGGGGCAAATGAAGTCTGGTTTCCTGAATATGAAGATCTTTACCCCGAAGGCTTTAAAACATTAAGTGCAGGATCGCTAGGAAATATCTTTGAAGGCGCATCACGTCCTGGTCACTTTGATGGTGTGGTTACAGTTGTTGATCGCTTGTTTGCGATCGCAAAGCCGGACAAGGCGATCTTTGGTGAAAAGGATTTTCAACAGCTAACAATCATTAAGGCAATGAAGAGCAAGGTTGAAGTTGTTGCAGTTCCGACGGTACGTGAATTTGATGGTTTGGCACTGTCATCCCGCAATATTCGTTTAACTGAATCTGGGCGCGAAACCGCACTTGTTATCCATCGCGCACTTGCGGCGGCAAAGCTTGCCCCATCAGTAGAAATTGCCCAAGAGATCCTTAACTCAACCCTTGCAACCGAGCCGGGCTTTGAAAAGGATTATGCAACGATTATTGATGAAAAAGATTTTTCTCCAGCACATGATGCAACGGAAAACCGCAGAGCGATTATTGCTGGCTGGGTAGATGGTGTTCGCTTGATTGACAACATGCCAATGGTAGGGAGATAACGATGTTACTAACAGTTGATGTCGGAAACACAAATACAGTACTGGGAATCTTTGATGATAAAGAGATGATCAGATCGTGGCGCGTAAAGACTGATCCACGCAGCACTGCAGATGAGCTGTGGTTGCAGTACCGCGCATTAATCGAGGATTACAACTTAACTGGTCTTTCAGTATGTTCAACCGTTCCGGCAACTTTGCGTGAGCTGCGCACAATGATCGCTGATTATTTTTCCGATGTTCGCGTAACAATTGTGGAGCCAGGCATTAAGACCGGTGTTCCATTGCTAGTAGACAATCCAAAGGAGATCGGTGCTGACCGCATCGTTAACACTTTGGCTGCTCATACCTTGTTTGGTGGCCCAGCGATTGTCGTTGACTTCGGAACCTCGACAAACCTTGATGTTGTTTCGCCAAAGGGTGAGTTCCTTGGTGGCGCACTTGCGCCCGGAATTGAAATCTCAGTTGATGCCCTTGCATCACGTGCAGCTCAGCTGCGCAAGGTCGAGTTAATCAAGCCAAAGAATGTGATTGGTAAGAACACAGTTGAGGCGCTGCAATCTGGAACCATTTATGGATTTGCAGGTCAGGTTGATGGATTAGTTGACCGCATTACGGCAGAGCTTTTGGATTCATACTCTGAAAAGCCAACGGTGATTGCAACAGGCGGATTAGCACCATTGATTATCGGGGTTTCAGAAACAATCGACCATCATGAGCCTGATTTAACGCTGATTGGGCTCCGCTTGATTCACGAACGAAATGCCTGACTCGGTAGACTTCCCGACCTATGAGCACAGAGAACTTACCTACCGAAGAGGATCTGCCTGAGCAGCTCCGTATTCGCCGTGAAAAGCGCGCCTCATTACTAGAGCGCAATGTTGAGCCCTACCCAGTATCTGTGCCTCGCACCAAATCATTAAAAGAGATCCGTGAAAAGTATGTTGGTCTTGAGATCGATGTAGCTACCGGTGATGTTGAGTCTTTAACTGGACGAATTATTTTTAAGCGGGATACCGGAAAGCTTTGCTTTGCAACACTACGCGAAGGCGATGGAACTGAACTTCAAGCTATGTTGTCTTTAGACAAGGTCGGACAAGATGCTCTTGATTATTGGAAATCAGATATTGATCTAGGTGACATTGTTTCTATCACCGGCGAAATCATTACCTCAAAGCGTGGCGAACTTTCTATCCTGGCAAACTCTTGGACATTGGCATCAAAATCTTTGCGTCCATTGCCAAATGATCACAAGCCAATGTCTGAAGAGACACGTGTTCGTATGCGCTATGTAGATTTAATTGTTCGCCCAGAAGCTCGCAGCAATGCACGTATGCGTCCTGCAGTTATGAAATCACTTCGCGATACCTTTGATAAGGCTAACTTCGTTGAGGTTGAGACACCGATGCTTCAGGTTATGCATGGTGGCGCAGCAGCTCGTCCATTCAAATCTTTCTCAAACGCCTACGACATGGATCTTTTCCTACGCATCGCACCAGAGCTTTTCTTGAAGCGCTGTGTAGTTGGCGGAATCGAACGTGTATTTGAGATCAACCGTAACTTCCGTAATGAAGGCGCAGACTCTTCTCATAGTCCTGAGTTTGCAATGATTGAAAGTTACATGGCCTATGGCGACTGGATGTCTATCGCTGACTTAACTCGTACCCTTGTTCAAAACGCTGCGATGGCGGTTGCTGGTTCACATGTTGTAACCCACCACGATGGTCGCCAAGCAGACCTTGGTGGCCAGTGGAAGCAAATCTCCTTATATGACGCTATTTCTAATGGTGTTGGGGAGACAGTTACAGCGCTTACCCCTTATGCAGATTTAAAGAAGATCGCCGAAAAGCTGGGCATGAAGATTGATCCAAAGTGGATCACCGGAAAGCTCGCGGAAGAGATCTTTGAACATGTTGCTCGTCATGAGTTAGTTGAACCAACATTTGTTATGGGATTCCCTGTTGATACATCACCACTTGTTCGTGCACACCGCGAGCTTCCGGGTGTTGTTGAAAAGTGGGACTTGTATGTTGATGGATTTGAACTCGCAACAGGCTACTCAGAGCTAATTGACCCAGTGGTGCAACGTGATCGTTTAGTTGAACAAGCAACACTTGGCGCAAAGGGCGATCTAGAAGCGATGCAGGTTGATGAAGATTTCTTGCGCGCAATGGAGTTTGCAATGCCACCAACTGGTGGAATGGGAATGGGTGTCGATCGTTTGCTGATGGCGCTAACCGGACTTGGAATTCGCGAAACAATCTTGTTCCCACTTGTTAAGCCTGAAATTGATTAATCGATGGAGATTCGTCCAGCACGCACAAGCGACATCAAAGGCATTCGTCAATTAATTGATTCGTATGCACCACAAGGTCGTTTGCTTTCAAAAGAGACAGTAACGTTGTATGAAAGCGTGCAGGAGTTCACAGTTGCAGTTGAAGGTGATCAAGTTGTTGGTTGCGGCGCGCTGCACGTTCTTTGGGAGGATCTAGCTGAGGTTCGAACCGTTGCGGTTGCAGAAAATCTTCGCGGCAAAGGTGTTGGCCACAAGATTTTGGATTCAATCATTGAGCGCGCACAAGCAATCGGTGTGAAGAGAATTTTCTGTCTGACCTTTGAAACTAAGTTTTTTGGCAGCCATGGCTTTGAGGTAATTGAAGGAACCCCTGTTGAACCTGAGATCTATGCTGAGCTGCTGCGTTCTTACGATGCTGGTGTGGCTGAGTTCTTGGATCTTGAGTCGGTAAAGCCCAATACCCTGGGAAATACCCGAATGCTCAAAAAGCTGTAACCACCCAGATTTAGTCCATTTTCGGGCATAACCCCGCCACATTTGGGGTTATAGATATCAGTAGGAATCCGCCTCGCGGGCCTGCCCATGCAGGTATTAGGCTTAACGAAAGAACGATCCAAAGGAGCACCGCCCATGTTTGAGCGCTTTACAGACCGAGCCCGTCGCGTTGTCGTGCTGGCCCAAGAAGA
>JACCDY011031894.1_pt1 | contig 17872 bp, 13 predicted proteins | sample 7446391 | NCBI WGS metagenome assembly JACCDY01 (sample SAMN15323451, study PRJNA562643) | freshwater metagenome | isolation source: river surface water | place: USA:Blue River Watershed | collected 2017-08-18
GCTCTCTCAGGCGCCGCGGCCTTGGTCTGGAGGATCTGATCATGAGCCTCGATTTGATCAGCAGTTCATTGAAGCAGGAGTACAGGTCCGATACTGACAACATACACAGGGATTTTTATGTCCCATGTCTTACCAATGCCGTCAAATATGACCGCGCGGTAGGATATTTCACCAGCGACAGCCTGGCGCTGGTCGCCCGTGGCTTGGTGCCTTTTGTCAGCAAGCCCGGAAGCTTGATGCGGCTTGTGGCATCTCCGGTACTGAATCCTGAGGACGAAAAGGCGATTTATGAAAGACCTGCCGACGAGAGGCTTCAGTGTCTCACGAGGCTTTTGACTCAATCGGTCGACAAGGCTATCGCAACTGCTTCGCACAGGCATCTTGAATTCCTGACATGGATGGTTTTTTCCGGCAAACTTCAGATCAAGTTGGCTTTCAGGCCGAGCCACCAGGGAATTTTCCACGAGAAGATTGGAATATTCACCGACTCACATGAAAAGCACATCGTCTTCACGGGATCGATGAATGAGACGGGAGCCGGAATGTCCTCAAACTTTGAATCTTTTGATGTCTTCACGGAGCCGAACGATTTACCGAGAATCAGGTCTAAGATCGCTCACTTTGAAAACCTTTGGACAAAGAAGCAGCCAAATCTCGAAGTGATAGACTTTACGGAAGCATCCAAGGCTCTCCTTCAGAGGTATCGTCGCCCTGAGTACAGGCCTCCGGTCAATGAAGAAGAGCTGCACCCTGAACTTAGACCCGCGCCATTACCCGTTCCTTTAGTTTTGAGGACGCCAGGTAAGCTCGCAGCGCCGCTAGGTCTCTCGCCTTACGATTATCAGGAAGAAGCCATCAATGCTTGGCTAGCGAATGGATCCAGAGGTATTCTTGAGATGGCCACCGGGACAGGAAAAACTCTAACGGCGCTTTTCTCTTCTCTCAAGATCCAGGAATTGTCACCGAAATTACTCATCGTTATTGTCGCCCCCTTTAAGCATCTTGGCGAGCAATGGGCTAAGGATGTCCGCAGGTTTGGTGTGAAGCCCATCCTGTGCTATGATTCGAAGGATGAATGGCATCTCGATCTTAGCACTACGATCGCAAGGCTTAATTCAAGGGAAAGCGGAACGATGGTTGCTTGTGTGACGAACGCCACGTTTCAGAGCGAGCCATTCCTCGATCTTATCAATTCGGCAGACCTGCCTCTATTCATCGTCGGAGACGAGGTTCATAACCTGGGGGCTGGTAAGATTGGGAAAATATTACCTAAACGTGCGCAGTACAGGCTAGGTCTTTCGGCTACCCCCGTAAGACAGGGGGATGAGGAGGGGACTCAAACTATCTTCGACTATTTCGGAGAGTCTGTCTTTTCGTTCAGTCTCAAGCAGGCGATTGAACGGAAGATACTCACTCCTTATGAGTATTATCCTATTTATGTTCCCCTTACCGACTGGGAGGCTGCTAAGTACAAGGAACTGACCGCCCAGTACGCGCAGTACGCTTCCAGCAACGATCCCGACATGAAGGACCGTGCTGAGAAGATCCTTTTCGAGCGAGCCAATCTGACCGGAGCTGCATATCACAAGACTGATGCCTTGATTCAGCAGCTTTCAAGGACCCCGTTAGACAAAGGACTTGTCTACTGCAGCCCGGGGACGGTGATGAGTCCTGAGGGCGATGAAATCGATACTCAGATCAATCTGGTCGTTACCAAGCTCCGTCAATCGGCACCACCTGTCACCATCAGCCAGTTCGTCAATTTCGTCGAAGACGAAGAACGAAAAAGGTTGATCTCAGATGTTTCTAATAGCTCCACCCAGGGGCTTGCGGCGATAAGATGTTTGGACGAAGGGGTAGATATCCCTGACCTTAAGCAGGCCTTCATATTGGCAAGTAGTAGGAACTACCGACAGTCGGTCCAAAGACGTGGACGGTTGCTTCGCCGGGCCGAGGGCAAGACGACGGCTTTCCTTTATGATTTCGTGGTGGTTCACCCTTCGTTCCACGACCAGAATCGTGTTTCGCTGCTCGATTGGGAGAAATCCCTGCTGCTCTCTGAACTCAAGCGCTGCGCCGAGTTCGCGGATCTCTCCACTAACAGGGAACCTTTACTTCTGGCCATCGCTGAATTAAAAAATAAATATCAAATCCAAGATGGACAATAACCAACAAGACTCAGCCCAGGCTCCGTTTAATGATCCTCTCGTTGACGACCTGAAGGTCGACGAGCTGATCGCGTATGCGATTTCTAGGGCGAGAAGAACCTGCAACCGTATCGACGCAGCGCAGGCGACACCCGAAGAACTTTACACGCACATTGCAAGGCTTCTGCCCCTTAAAAATGAAACTGAATAAGATACAGCTGTTCAATTTCAGGCAGTTCAAATCAGCCTCTTTTGATTTTGCCTCAGGTAAGGCGGCTAACCTCACGTTGATTCATGGCGAGATGGGGCATGGAAAGACCGCACTTCTGAATGCTTTCCGTTGGGTCCTTCATGGCCGAAACGGGGTAAAGAGAACCCTCACTGACTCTGGATATATCGTCAACAGTCAGCTTGCTCAGTCCGACCCAGACGCTGAGGCCAAGATTATTCTAAGTTTTGAGAGGTACGTCGAAGGCGTAGGTAACCTGAATGTGGTGGTCGAACGTGCCATTTCCGCAGTGGATCAGAACGTTGAACAAAAATCTGCCGGCCGGCTCAAGGCCACAATCACCAACCAGACTAACCCTGCTGCCATCATCGAGAATCTCGAATCTGCGAGCGCGCAGAATTTCATCAACGCCATCTTGCCGGAAGGAATTTTGGACATCTTGTTCTTCGACGGCGAAGGGGTCGACAAGCTGGTGTCCGAGCATAATGAGCTGCTTGTAAAGGCTGTGCGCACGATCCTTGGCTTCAACGTTATCGAGGCCGCAGTGGAAGACCTGAAGGCTGCGAAAAGACATTTCGAATCGAGGCGAAAGCAGAATGCCGGAGCGGCCCATCGCCTGAAGATCGAAGAGATAGAGCAGATGAAGGCGGACAGAGAACGTCATGAAAAAAACGCGAATGACTTGCGGTCCAGGATTTCCGTCCTTCAAGCCGAACGAACCAAGTGCGAGGATGATTTAAAGCGTTATGAGGAAGTCCGTCTGCTTGTTGAAAAGAGGATCGAACTGCGTACCAGGGTCGAAGAAAAACAGAAAATCTTAGCCGACACGCTGAAGTCGCTCCGAGCCTTTCTCAGAAAGAACGCGTTTTCTTTGTTGTCCGTTAGACTGGCTAACGAAGGTGTGCGACTTGAGCGTATATTCAGGGAAAAGGGTGACTTTCCGGCGCCGATTTCTCGCGATTTCATTCAGGAGTTGATCAACAAAGAGGCGTGCATCTGCGGTTCGTCCTTGTGCGAGGGGACTGCAACCAGAGACAAGGTTCAGGCATATCTTAAAATAGCTCGTGATTCCAAGTTTCACGAAGCAGCGACCTCCGTAGGCCTGGCCTTGCGGGATCTGCAAGGCAAGCAGGCCGAGAACCTCTCGGAGCTAAAAAGGCTGAGAATCAAGTATCTCTCCACATTGGGAGATATCAGGGAAGACGAAGAAGAAATAACCAGTCTCAACTTTCAGATCGGCGAAGACCTCAGGGACGTCGTCTCTAAACTTCAAAAGAAAAGCTATGATATCGGACGGGAGATTGCCGAACATGAAAGAGACTTGCGTGAGGCCCTCGAAGTCAAGGTGCCTGCGCTCGACTCTAAGATCGAAAAAAGCGAGCGTGAGTTGGTTTTGCTAGAAGCAAAGCAGAAGGAGACCCTTGTTGCTGGCAAAAGGATAGCGCTAATTGAGGCAGCCATAGAAAAGCTGAATGCCTTGATCGTTTCTGCCACCGGAAAGCTGGAGACCATTATGAGTCTCTCGATCGGCGCTGCTTTCTCGTCTTTGTCGAACATCGAAGGCTTGGCCAAGGTAGATTGTTCATCTTCGGTCCCGGGAAAGTTGGACACCTTCCTGCCTTACATCGAGGTCAGAGATGCGGAAAACAAATGGGTCCGTGAGAGGGGCATGAATAAGGGCCGTCAGCAGTGTCTCTCTCTGTCTCTCATCAAGAGTCTGGTGTCCTTGGCCGCCGATCCGGCAAGATTCAGTGACGGTTCCTTGGCTGTCTTCGCTCCGCAGATCTACCCCATAGTGATTGACGCACCTTTCGGCGTCCTGACCGAAGATCCCGCGCTAAGGCTGGCCAAGGATCTGCCTAATTTCGCAAACCAGGTAGTTTGCCTTGTTAATCATGCCCACTACAGCTTGGTCTCATCCGAATTTGACAGGCCCGGTTCAGTGGGTCGTAAGTTCTATATTTATCATCACTATAGCCCGCTAGGAAGCGAGGCCGCCTCTACTAAGAAGATCGGCGGGGTCGTTGTCACGGTTTCTGGGCCTTCGCCAGGTGGTGTCCCGACTGTCTTTTCGGATATCCGCGAGCTATCAGCCTGACCTTATGAGAAGAATAAATCATTCGACCGCCGGCAGGGTCATCCTCGAGTCTTTCGCCGATGCTTCTGCTGAGAAGAAGATCTTTCAGCAGAATTGGGAGATTCAGCTCTTCGCCGTCGCCCTCGGCTTCGCTAAAAAGAAGAGCGAAGCCCTTAAAGACGTTAACGGCGGAGGCGGTATCGATTTCGATACATTCAAGGCGTCCGGCGTCTGGCCCGGTTTCATCAACAGCCTTTCTTTGGTAGAGAAGGGGGACCCTGATGTCCTTTGTTCTGACGAAACACGAGATGAGGAAAGGATCAGGCTATTCGAGCAGTATGCCGAAGCAGGTTTCTCACAGATAGCTGCCGATGGCGTCCAGGAGATGGATGTGATTTCTTTCGCAGATTATGTGATCAAGCTGGCAGAAAAGGCGCACGAATCGTCGCCACCTGAGGCCTGAGAAACTCTCTACTTAGAAAGCTGGGTAATATCGCTTAGTTTTCTTACGTTCTGAATAGCATTGATGCCTCGTTCGAGGTGCGCCCTGAAGAACGCAGGCAGAGCTTCGGGCTTGGACTCGCCGTGTTTCTCGGCTGATTGATAGATAAGTGCCGACAGGATGTCGGCCTGGTCGCCGGCGAATGTCTTCCAGTCCATGTCGATGTTGCTTTCCTCCTGGGCGATCCAGCGGGGCGGGGGAGTGTCCATGCCCAAGGATGCGCTGACGGCCCAGCGGCAAAGTACGTTCCAATTTGGAATGCCTGTCCTGTTCTTGAGGCGTTGCAGCGCTTCTTTGCCGCGTTGGCTGACTCGGATGTTCTGAACGGGAGGTTTCATCTTAGTTGAAGTATCCTTCGGTGAGGTCGCTGACCTTGGTCTGTTCGTTGTGTCGAACAAGGTAGGTACGTGTCACGTGGTCCCTTAAGGATTCTAGGTCTTTAGGGCCGATTTCCTTGTCGGTGGAGAGCAGGACGACCTGGTGGGAGGCTTCCGGATAGTAATGCTCGAGGAGTTTTCCTCGGTGAGACTCATCCAGTCGACCCAAGGGGGTGTCGACCATCATCGGGAAGACGTGGCCGCTGGCTCGGGCAAGGCCCCAGATGATGGCAGTCGTGACGATCTGCTGCTCGCCTGCGGACATCTGCTGCCAGAGCACGGTGGCACCGGCAGGATTTTCGAGATGAATCTCGAAGGTCTCGGGATCGATGGTGAGCTTCTTGATGAGGGAGAGTTTTCTTAGCAGTCTTTGGAGCGACTCCTCGATGAGCGACTGGATGAGCGAGATGTTCTCGGCGATCAGCTTCTTTTTGAACTCGGCCAATGTCGCGAGGGACTTTTCGGTCTGCCGCTGAAGCCTCATCGCCTCGGCTCCGTTCGATGCGGCATCGATGTTGTCCAGTTTGAAGGCTCGGAGTGAGGATTCCTTTTCTGAAACCAACTTTTCATGATGGGCGATAGTTGTGTCCAGGGTGAAGAGGCCCGCGCTGACCATCTGCATGTCTAGGGTCGCCTGGTTGAGGAGGCTCTCTTGTTCTTCGATGTACTCAGAGGAGGGGACCTGGCTCAGCTTTTCTTTCAAGGCACTGATCTCATCTTCGACTTTCGATTGATGCTTGATGAGGGCGTCAGCCTTGATCCTGAGCTGTGGGATCGTGTGCTCGGTAAGCATCTTGATGCTCTCCGAGATGCCGTCTTCCAGGCCAAGTTTCGGGATGTCCAGGATGCTCGCGCGGCGCTTTTCGATATCACGTGATAGCCAGCCGAGGATTTTATCCTTCTGCTCCGATTCGAGTTTCTCGACGACTTCCTTTGCGAAAGCCTTGTCACGCTTGAGGAGAAGTTCGATGGAGGCACTGGCAATTTGAGCTTCGGATTCGTCTTTAGCCCTCTTTTGAAGATGCTTTAGCTGATTAAGGGTGATTTCTAGGTTCAGCGGTCCGGAGAAAACCTCGATGAGCTCGTTATTGACCGCTTCGAGTTCCGTTTCTTTGAGCTTCAATTCGCCCTTGGTCCGTTCCTGGTCCTTGTACTCGTCTCCTCCATTCTTAGCGAATTCGGCCTTACGTCTGGAAAGAAGTTCCTCACTGCTTCTCAGAAGTTCCTCTTGGGCTTTTCTATCGTCCTTGAGGGACTGCAACTTGGTCGACATGGCCTGAATCTCGCTTTCGAAGCTCTTCAGTTCCTTGAGCGCGGATTTCTTGATGAGGTCGCCGAGTTGCTTTCGTTCGAATAGCTCCAGGTCGCTCGTGAGCTTGTCGATGGTTTCGATTCCAAGCAGGGAATAGACTCCGTCTTTGAGGATGGGACTTACGCCGCCAGCGCCACCATGCAGGATCTGCTCCCCGTCGAAGAGGAATAAGTGCGCAAGCTTGGAGGGGAGACAGGCCGACATGTAAGAGTTCCATCCTGCGTCATTGCTGAGTGCTTCTTCGAGTTCACCGTTGATGAAGACGCTGATGGTCTCGTCCACGCTGTCGTCCTTAAGGGACCACGCCCGGTCTACCCTGATCTCCTTTGTCACGCCTTCTTCGTTTCGGCTGAAGGTCAGTTCGGTAGAGGTGATGGAGCCTTTGGGAGCGCTGTTGTTCATGCACATCCGCAGGTACTCCTTATACTTCATGCTTCGAAGTTTTCCGTTGCCGCACTCGCTTCCGTAGAGGGTGAGGCGTGTAGCTTCCAGGATTGATGTTTTGCCGCCACCGTTGAGCGCGCCGACAAGGATGAGGGGCTTGTCGGGGGTGGTGCTTAGGTCGAGGGAATGTTCTCCCAGGAAAGGGCCGAAATTCCGGAGGGTGATCTTCTTGATGACCATGTTATTCCGTGGCGCCTCCCTCGATTTCTTTGCGCTGAGCTTCTTCGGCTTGCTTGTCTTGCATCGCTTCTTCGGCCGAGGCATAGGTGTGCCTGCGGAACTGGCTTGTGAATTCGGAGTGTAGCTTCGCCCGGCGCTGGCCGGTCTTATGTTGCGAAGCGATACTTAGTAAAGAGCGCGTCAGCTCATATTGGTTTCGGTCTTCCCCGCAGACCATCTTCAGAATCTTCAGCTCGCGTTCACCATAGGACTGCGAGTCGTCCATCTTCTGCTTCGGGAACGGTTCACCGGTGCATTCTTCATAGATGGCCGGGAGGGTGTCTTCGATCTCGTGCTTATCGATCACCCAGATGCGCCGAATCTCATGCAGCTCGTCCATCGTGAGTAGGGTGATGCCTTTGACGTCGGCCGGACCGTTCTTGCGAATCCAGGTCTGTGCCGTGAGCAGCTTGCGTAGCCAGTTGGCGCGAATCTCCTGAAGGTAAGGACCGTGGATAGGACGTCCGAAGAACAGTTGGACGGTGCCGTTCATGCGGCGGTAGTCGCGCAGGTGGCGATCGGAGCTGTCCTCGTCGCCTTCTCCCATCTGCCGGAAGTCCAGGGCGTTCCGGATCTCGAGCAGCGGCATCATCCATTCTTTTTCGGCGTCATTTTGGATCATGGCCGACATGGACTTATCCTTTTCGACCAGCGTGCATACCCAGCATCCGAAACGGCTGTCGCCGCAGGAAGGCGTGCTCGTGTCGACGACCAGAGGGCATTCGCCGTCGGCCGAGGCGCCGGCATACATGCCCAGGAGGTCGCGATTGCTGAAACCCCAGGGGTTCTGGACCTGCATCAGATAGAACCATACGTCGTCATTGGTCCAGCTTTCGACGGGCGTATAGACGAGCGAACCCGGAAGGCTGGCGTTATTGCTCAGGCGGTTGCGCACTCGACCTGCTTCCAGCTTGGCCATGTTGGCGGCTCGGCGGGTACTTTCGGCTTTGCGCGTGCCCAGCACGAGGATCGCTTCACCGCTGAGTTTGATCATGTTCAGGATGAAGGTGTTTGAGGGCTTGATCTTGAGGCGCTCCGTACACCAGCGGAACTTGTGGCGCGGGGCAGGGTAGCCTTTACCGATCAGATTGACCCAGAAGGAGTCGGCCACAGTGGGGGTCAGGCGGTGCGGGGTGATCGGCATCTTCTGGTTGTCCGAGGCCTGCTTCATTACCTTGAGGGAGTGCTCAACCCACGATGCTACGACGGGGTTCTCGACCAAGGTGTCGGTAGAGATGACGTGGATGGTCTTCTTGCGCTTTTCGACAGGTAGGGCGGCTATGGCCGTCCAGATGAGCTGAAGGGTCGCAGTGGAGTCCTTGCCGCCGGAATAGCCGAGGATCCAGGGTACGTTATCATCCAGGTACAGGGTGCGGATCTCTTCCTGGATGGCTTCTACGCAGGCGTTGAAGCCTCCGTCTTTGAATGCGGATTCCAGCCGGCCTTTTTCAGGCTCAGAGGGTGGGGTGATATTGGCTTCGGACATGTCAGTTTTGAGAGTGGGCTTGTTCGATTTCGGATTCGCGCGGGTTGAGCGGGATACCTAAGGCGGTTTTGATGACGTTGGAGGTCAGGGTGACGTTCGTGGTGGCCTTGGAGACCTTGCCGCCGATGAGAGCTCGGCCTTCCCAGAGGCTAGAGTTGCTACGTGACCAATCGATTTCGGCCAGGTGCGAGAGCTTGCTCTTCCAGTCCTTCGGGTGGGCCTTGAGCAGGGTGTTGCCGGCGATGCCAAGCGCGTGCAGGGCGATCCCGTGTCCATGGATGAAGCCCTCGCGAATCTCACTGGCAGGCTGCTGGCCTGATTTCACTTTTCTCCATGCGGGGAAGTGTTCAGATACGGCTTCCCAGAAACTGCGGGCTTGGGCGGCGTCTTCCTCCAGTTTACCCGTCTGGATGCCGTTCATGAGGTCATTGCACGCGTTGCAGAAGGCCGAAAGGGTGAAGAGCTTGCGGGACCGGATGGCCAGAGAGGTCTTCTCCATGTCGATGATATCCCGGAACAGGGGCGACTTCATGATCGCTAACTTGGCGAGCTTGGCGGTTTCGCTCCGATGGTCGTAAAGGATGCCGATGGAGCGACTCGGTCGGATGCCGTGTCGATTCAGGTCAGCGAACATCTGCTGGCTCTTCTGGAGTCCGATATCGAGGAAGAAGACGACAGCGATGGATTCGTTGGCGAGTTCGGGCCGGTGCTCTAAGGCTTCGATGATGGCGGCGCGCCGGTGCTGACCGTCGTTGACGATGAACTTGGCGTCCATCGGAACCTTGAGGATACCCAGGCGGTCCTGGTCCTGCAGGGGCTCAAAGGAGACTTGGGAGTCGATGGATACGGTAAGCGCCGAGAACACGTAGTCGTCGGGGTTATCCAGGATGTAACCGGTGATCTCCGGGATGCGGGCGCGATTGAGGATACGCTGCGCCCTGAGCTCAGGGGGGAGCTCACGATCGTCGAAGATGGAGATCTGACGTAGCGTGCGTAGCGACCACATTGCGACGAAGTACTCACGGCCTGCTTGGGTGCCGCGGATAACGGGGAAGCTGAGCGAGGGGACGATTTCGGCAGAAATGCGCTTGTTCGTGTCCTTGGCCATGGGTATGTCTAATTTATGGTCTTAGACGTCTATGTTTGTCAAACCTATTGACATACATGCAAGGCGGACCTTTTTATCAACTATGCCTTCAGTGTACCTGGATTGCAACGCAACCACCCCCCTTGATCCGCGTGTGCGGCAGGTACTGCTTCGCTACCTGGACGAGGAGTATGGTAATGAGGGAAGCCGAACCCATGAATACGGCTCGGCCGCCAAACGCGCTGTCCAGCAGGCACGTGACCAGGTGGCAAGCGTCGTAGGTTGTAAGCGTGAAGAAGTGTTGTTCACGAGCGGGGCAACGGAGAGCAATAACCTGGCGATCCTAGGCTTAGCCGATTTCGGGATCGCAAATAATCGCCGGCATATCGTCTCGACGATGATCGAGCATAAGGCGGTGCTTGAACCTCTGGCAGACTTGGAGTCCAGGGGGTTCGAGGTGACTTATGTCAAACCCCAGGCCGATGGGCTTGTCCGGTCGGCTGATGTACTTTCGGTGCTTAGGCCTGACACGCTGCTGGTCACCGTGATGCACGTGAACAACGAGACCGGCGTGATTCAACCTCTGGATGAAATCGCGGCAGGAATGGCGAACCATACGGCTTATCTACATGTCGATGCCGCGCAGAGTTTCGGAAAGATTCCAAAAACACTCGCCAACCAACGTATCGACCTGATCAGCATCAGCGGACATAAGATCTACGCCCCTAAGGGGATTGGTGCCTTAATAGCCCGTCGGCGCGGGTATGAGAAAGCCCCAATTAAGCCGCTCATGTTCGGGGGAGGGCAGGAGCGTGGTGTCCGGCCGGGCACATTGCCCGTGGCCCTGATTGCCGCCTTGGGGGAGTCTGCCGCATTGTCTGTGGCCGAATCGACGAAGTGGATGGAGCGATGCGCTGCAATCAAGGCTAGCGCCCTGAAGGCGTTGCTTCCGCTCGGCGGAGTTCCCGTCGGTCCTGATGGAGGTGTCATTTCGTCGACCCTCAACATCCGTTTCCCTATGTTGGACTCGGAAGCCTTGATCGTCGGGCTCCAAGGATATGCTGCCATCTCCAACGGCTCCGCCTGTACGTCTTCCAGCTATAAGCCAAGCCATGTGCTGAAGGCCATGGGTATGGATGACACGGATGCGACGAGGTGCGTCCGGTTAAGTTGGTCGCACCTCACGCCCGACCCAGACTGGAAAAAGATAGCCGAGCGTATTAGGCAGCTTATAGCTTAACCCGAATGAGTATCCGTACCAAAGTCGTCACTTTCTCCGAGCTGATGGAATTCGAGGATAGGCCCTACCTTGTCATCCCGAATTTTCAGAGGCCTTATTCTTGGGGCGTAGAGCAGATCGAGGCTCTTTTCGAAGACCATTTCATGGATATCGCTGAGCGAGCGTCCAAGAAGGTCGAAAAAGCCGACTCAGCAATCCCTGAGCCCTTCGTGGGGTCGGTCGTGATCAAGCCGTCCAAGCACCTGCAGCTGGGGCCCTGCAATGACGTAATCGATGGTCAGCAGCGCCTTACCACTTTGTCTGTCATTCTTGCTGCCGCTTACAGGCGACTTGAGGCCCAAACCGGGAAAGGACCCAAGTCAGCCAGGGATGCCCTTTATTCTAATCCTAAGCAGAACCGACTGGTCCCGAAGGAATGTGATACGGCCAATATTGGTAACTGCTTGGATATAAACGATACGCCGGCAGAAGTTCAGAAGAGAATCGACGCTGTGCGTTCTCAGCTGAAGAAGGATAAGAAGAATGATGAGCTCAGCAGGCCATCGCTTGCTGTGGCGAAAATCGTGGACGGCTGCCTTGATAACTTCGTCAGGTTCTCCCGACGATACCAGATGAGCGAATCTGTCGCGCTTGAACGGCTCATTGACGTCATTCTGAACGAGCTTCGCATCATTGTGGTGTCGGTGGATGAGCTTTCGCAGGGCATGACGGTCTTCGAGGCCCTGAATGCTCGAGGAATGCCGCTGACCGTGGACCAGTTGTTCAAGAACGCCTTGATGATAGACTTTCCGGAAGACGCCGATCAGGTGCTCATTTCTGATTCATGGGAGGGAGATAGGCTTTCGTTCGAAAGCATGCTCCCCAAGCCTCCGCATCGTGATAAGTTCATGCTGCACTATTACCGGGCATTCCACGGACATGTGCACAAGAAATACCTGTTCGATTCTTACAAATCGATTTCCAAGAAACTAAAGCAGGGCAGGGCTGATTCAACGGGCGTGGCTGTTGCCTCTTTGCCTGTTTTCCTTGGGCACTTCCTGGACAACGCACGATTCATCGCCCGCCAACATCCGCCCACCCTTAAGTCTATCGGAGGCGAGGTATGTCGGCCTGTGCTGATGGCCGTTAGGCATCATTTCGACTCGAAGACTGCTGCATGCGAAGAGGCAGTTAAGCGAGTGGCTTTCGTTCTCGAGGCTGCATTGATGCGCTTCTTCATCTGTGATGCGGGTGTCACCACTTTGGATTCCAATCTCTCGACTCTGGCTGCCGATATCTTGAAGGGTAAGTATGGCGATAAGCCCGCCTCCGTTGCAGATGGTGTTCGGGAATTCCTCAAGACACCTTCGATTAAGTCGCCCAATGACGATTTCCTGGTAGCGAAGGCCAGCCTTATCCACTGTGACAAGCTAACAGGACGACGTGACACGCTACTTCTCGTTCGGCTAGAGCAGGACGCTAATCTTAACGTCAGCAGTCTATGGAATGCCGATGTTGATTCGTCTGAGTATACCTTCAGATATTCTTGCAACCTTGGCCCTGCGCCTACGCTCGCCCAGGTCCAGAATTCCGGATTCGAGTCACTCGCCGAATATCAGCAGCTTGCTTTCTCGATCGGTAACGTGCTGATCACGCCCCCGGGCAAGCAGAACCCCGGCGCTTTTGCCATCAATGCCGGTCTTCCCACCCAGGCTGCGACCGCTGCCGACATCCGCAAGGTCTTGAAGACTCGTGTGAATCGCCTGACCCACGTCTACAAGATTTGAGGCCATGTATAAGCCGGTCCTGAAGGAGTTCAACGGTGCGCCTATTTTTGAGATTCTGCGTAACGGTCAGCCTTGGAACGATGAGCTTCCTTTCGCCGGCAAGTTGCATTTCTCGTTTGGCGTGAAGAAGGCACGTTCACTGCTTCAGGCCGAAGTCATCATCCGCCAATATGTTAGCAGCATGGGTTCTGCGCCACGCCTTATGGATGTGGCCGATCTGGGTTACGTACCCGATACCAATATTCGTTCGTTGAAGGTGACCAAGCATGGGCCTTTCCATAACCCCGCCGGTATCCTCATCGACAAGAATTACCTTCAGCTGTCGATGGACGAAGAGCAGTTCTCCTTCGGACTTACCAAAGCACAGGCCATCGTCGGCCTTTTCGATGATATCAGGCAGTTCGTCGTGATGTTCGGATAGACGATTCGGCAACGAATATAATGCAGGTTTTTCTTCGAAGGGCGGGTAAGGTTATAGGTTCATTCGACCGATTGGATTACCTGGCTCAACTCGATCAGGGCGGTGTCAGGTCTGACGATGAATGGACGCCCGTAGGAGAGGAGACATGGAGGACGGTGGGAGACTGCGCGCCATTTTTACGCACCAGCGATAGACGCCGAGTGGCATCTGCCAAGGTTGAGAGCATGATTGCAGAAGCTGCTGATATGACGATGTGGAGCTGGCGCATGATCGCTAGAAACAACGCATGTGAGAGGCCATTCCTGGAGAATCTGGATAGCAGTGAATTCGGCTTTATCGAGGAGGTCTCCGTAAGCGGATTCTGGGCTTTTCCTGATGAGCGTGTCATAAGCCTCTTTCATGTCCGCGAACCCGATATTCGTGTCCTCACTGAATTGACTACTGTATGGGTTGCTGGGAACGGGGAGGGTAAGACAACTTTGGGTTTAGCTCTTGAGATGATTCGTGACGCGGCCCTGGGGAATGAGATTTCGGCGGAAACTTTTAGATACGTCAGAAAGGACTGCAGGGCAAAGGTCAGAGTCGATTTCCGGACTCGTCATGGTCTCCACCGTGCTGAACTAATTATCTCCACGGAAACTCCATTTCTGCACGCTTCGAGCGTAGCCATCGATTGTCTCAGGCGAATCAAGTTCATTTCCGACGATCAATTGTATCGTCACGAAGATCTGGTCCCTCTGATCGATAGGGACAAAATCGCGGGACTTACGTCTCGTGCCCGTGTTTTCATGCCATATCTTCGCTTGAATAGAGAGGGTACGGACGCTTGGCACTCGATGCTGGAAGCGCTCGGATCATGTGGCAGCGAGGATCGTGCCTCATTCTCGCTCCTTTGTCTTTTGCATGATGCCGAAGTCAACGGCCAGATCCTAGTTCTCGAAAATCCTTTAGGGCGAATCAGTCGTCCGCATGGAAGTCGACTGCTGAGCTTGCTTCAGGAGTCGCCTCGGCGCGGTGCTAGGCAGGTCTTTCTCTTATGTTCCGATGACCTGAGTTTTTATCAGGTGCGACTGTAGTCCGCTTTAAAATCTATAGAGATGAATAACGGATGCCGTTGCTCGTCAGGTGTTGATACATAATGCCTTAACATTGCTGATTCGGAACCAGAATGATTTCGTTACGGGCTACTTCGTGGATGACCATTCGCCGGAACATTACTAGAGTCTTTTCCGCATTTTTGTGTTGTGACTAAAGGGAGTCGGTCGTCTGTTCTCTTTGTTGACGACAAGCGTTAGGAAATATTAGAGATACGTATGATCATTATGTTCAGACGCTTGATCTCCACGTTCATTCTAGTTTCGCTTGTTGGGTGCTCAGATACTCGTGAAGAGCAACTGCGTAGAATTTTTTTGGTGCGTGAGGAATTGGCCAATAAAGGCCTCGTTCAGGCTCAACATGACCTTGGATTTTGTTATTCCAAAGGTTTAGGCGTTGTAAAAAACTATGCGAATGCAGTCATCTGGTATCGCAAGGCGGCTGAAAGGGGGTTTGCGCCAGCTCAATTTGATTTAGGGAATTGCTACTATGATGGCCGTGGTTTGGCCAAGGACCAGGCGAAGGCAGTTATCTGGTATCGCAAAGCCGCCGAGCAGGGGCATGCGGATAGCCAATGCCAATTGGCAATCTGTCTTGAATTAGGATTGGGAGTAGCAAAGAACGCGTCAGAAGCACTGTCATTGTACCGTAAGTCCGCGGACCAAGGGAATGCCCGTGGCCAAATGCTGCTTGGTCTCTGTTATGCACATGGCGAAATAGTCGGCCGTGATCTCGTGGAATCTGTCGTCTGGTATCGTAAGGCTGCAGGCCAGAACTACCCCGCCGGAGTCTACCAGCTTGCCGAGTGCTACTTCAATGGCAGGGGGGCGGAGAAGGATTTGGAAAAAGCGCTTACGCTCTACCGCAAGGCTGCCGAGCTTGGGTATCCGGATGCATTAAGGGCGTTGGAGAACATATACAGACGGGGCGAAGGGGTATCTAGAGATTTCGTTATGGCAGACTATTGGCTTCGGAGGAGATTTGAGCTTTTTCAAGGTATGGCGATGGCCGGAGATAGTTACGCCCAATCTATGCTCGGTTACTATTACGCTACAGGCGTGTATGTTGAGAAAGATGAGGTCGAAGCTTATGCTTTTTATAATCTCGCTATGGTGGATACGGACAGTGCTCGGATGGATCTCGACTCTCTTGAAGTAAGATTGTCTGGAGATCAGATTATTGCAGGGCAGAAGCGTACGAAGGAGTTACAGAAAAAGATCGAAGCTAACGTGAACGCTAAGAAGTAATCAGGTTTCCCAGTATTTCTGAACGCCAGGGGCGCCATGGCTAAGGCCAAGATGATTACGACTCAGCTGAACTAAGGGACGAGCCTTCGGGGGCGACCTTGCCAAGACAAGATTAACAAATCATGCTATTGCATGACTATTTGATCCTATCTGGTGCTTGTCTTAATCTCAGATAAGACACAAGTTGAGCGACCTTACCTCTCAGAGGGGATTGGCTGAATGCCTAGCCCTCTGCATATGGATATGGGGACAAGCATGTAACCTGAATCGATGTCTCCTTCTTCGAATTTTTTGAAATTACGCCGGATGGAATATTCGGCCTTGTTCGTGGCGATGGAGACGGCGCTGGGAAAGTCTTCCGACCCCAGGGCGGTCATCTCTATCCCGATCGGCTTAGTTTCGGGCATTTCGATCGCGACGTAGCAATGTCCGGGAGCCAGCACAAGATAGGCATCGAGTCCTATCTTGGTTGCGATTGAGGCGAAGAGCGTCGAGCCATCCACGCAGTTCGCCTGACGGGTGCTCAGCGTGTCCTCGATTAGCCTGACGTGCTGTACTTGCGAGGAGGACCCCGTTGTCGTTCCGATGCTAGAATACCGGATGCCTTTCTTTTCCAGGGCCTTCCAGATGGCATCCAACTGGCGTAGCACGGAAATATTCGTAGCTTCTTGGTATCCGGTGAAGGCTGATATCTTCCCGAGCGAAAGCGCTTCATCGAGGATTTCTGGAATCGCGGGATGGTTCTCGTTCACATATCCGGCGAAGGTCATGATCGCGACGTTTGCTGACTCTTTCCTGATGATGCCGTTAGACTTTAGGGTCATGAGGCGCATGCCGATAGGGCAGTCGTTGATCTGCCTGACGTGCCAGGTCTGATTGATGATGGAAGGGGTCCCGCCATTGCGTGAAGCCGTGAACTTCAGGTTGAGCGGCTTGGTCTGGTTCACGGACCTGAGCTGAGCGTAGTCGAAGGCTAGGCGTGGATAGGCGACGGAATGCGCATAGTCGCCGTCAGAAATGAAACCATAGGTCGACGTAGCGATGAGTGGCGGGCTTCCGTCGCTCTCAATTTTGACCTCATACCGATCTCCCTTCCTGACGTCGTAGAGCCTGATTCCGATCGTCGACCCCGACTTGTCTTGGTTGAACTCGTGGGCGTCATCCTTCTCATTATCAACGAGCTTGTCCAAGGCTTCCTCGTTGAGCTTCGAAAAGGCTATTTCCACGCACGGGAAGATGTCCCGGTTGAAGTCGCTCCATACCTCGTACTTGAAGTCTTTTCTGGTGGGGTCGAAGTCCCGCCAGGCTTGCTGGCCCCTTTTCGAGAACGACGCCCCGGTCAGCATGATGACCAGCAGCATTGCCACATATCCCTCCCACAGGTAGCGTGGTTTTCGTGACGCATCCTGCTGGGATGAGTTATCTGCAGGGCCGTCGTTTTCTCTGATAACAAAGTATGCAAATGAGGCAACTACTGCAGCAATCAAAGTCCATCCCGTTGCCTGATCATCAAGGCTGCTTTTTCTAGTCAGCTTAAATGCTAAGCGCGTTATTCCTATCGCTGTTGCGGTCCAGAACCAACTCCACGACCAAGTCCAATCGAGGAACGACAATCCTTTGATTGGTTTGGTCCAGATTGATTGCTCCTTTGATTCCTTTTTTTCTATAATCGGCTGCCAACTCCTGTCGCTGACCAGCCTCCAAGTCTTCAGGTCTGGATCGTAGTAGTGATCGGTTGCCAAGATGGTTCCCGTCGACAGCCCGGTTTGGATTTGAGCGGCAGTGAATTCCCCGGTTACAATTCCGTATCTTGCGATTTTGAACAAGAGATCGCTCATGGGGTAAGGTATGAGATGTCTTATGTCACGGTCCTAGGCTTCTGGGCAACCTTGTATCAGCAGGGGCGACAAGGTGGCTGGCCGTCACCCGTGATAAGCGGTACCGGTTTGCCGGCGCTTCTTCATGTTATCTTCGATAGGATGGCCTCTTGAAATCCCGGGTAATTAGGCATACCTCCTCGCATGGCTACGCATTACATGAAGGCTGAGGGCGGTTTCCACTCCCGCATCTGGTTTGCGAAAGCGGGACGAGGCATCCCCCAGGACATCGGAATCTCCCCCACGGCTGACCGGCACCTGGCCAACGGAACCTACAGTTTCTCGCTGGCGGCCTTCGACCCCCGGGGCATGGACGTCAAGGAGGCCACGGCCCAAGGCAAGGCGA
>JACCDY010003204.1_pt1 | contig 17869 bp, 17 predicted proteins | sample 7446391 | NCBI WGS metagenome assembly JACCDY01 (sample SAMN15323451, study PRJNA562643) | freshwater metagenome | isolation source: river surface water | place: USA:Blue River Watershed | collected 2017-08-18
CCCCACAAGATTTCTCTCTATTTCCTATCCCAAATCCAATCTAGGCCTCCGCAACATCCAATCCTCATGATTCCCCCGAAGCCACTCGAAGGCACCACCACAACCACACAAGGCCGCCCCCCCGGCCCCCCCCACTCAAAGCCGACCCCAAACCCCTGACCCCAAACCCCAACCAAGACTCCACCAGGCACCACAGCAATCCCAACGCTCTCCACGTGGCCGCCCCCATGAATTCCTGCAAATGAATCGCTGTCCGGTTTCCCCGGCGGCGATTTTGTTTCGTACAGCTTGAACTCACCAACCGCTTGATCCCGAACCACAAACCGGGTAGTCCTTAACTTCTAAACCCGATTCTCCGTCCCCGACCCCACGTCCTCAAACCCTACCCGCATTCCTCGAAGCATTCCCAGCAAGACCTCCAACTCTCAGCTACACCTGGTTTCAAATACTCAATACCACCTACCCAAGAGCCAACCACCTGGCCCACCGAACACTTCTTATTACCTCCACATCAAACCCCAAGCCACCATGAGCGATTCCACCCAAACACCAACAGAACCCAAACCCAGCACTTCCAAAACCTCCAAGGCCGCTTCCACCAAATCCGCCGCTAAGTCAGGGGAGATGCCACCCCTCATCAATCCGGCCTGGGCCGCTGCTGTCGTGAAACAGCACGACATCATGGGCAAGACGGCAGAGCGCGCCGTGGCAGCCCTCACCACCGCGATTGAGAAGCAAGTCGCCAAAGCCACCAAACCCGAGAAACTCGAAAAACTCGTTCTCGCCGCTATCGCGGAATCCTACCGCGATGCCCGCAAGTAACCCCGGCGCCTTAACCCTGCCACCCCCGAGATCACTGCGAAGACTTACGGGGACGGGGGATAAACCCCACGCTCCGAAAGCTCGCCGGATCTCCCACCCCCGCCCGTATGGGCGGCTTCGGGTTGAGGCGAATTCGCCCAACCCGCAAGAATTCCCTTGCGGAATCGCAGGGAATGAACCAATACGTTTAAGACGGAAATCTTATACGTATTTAACCCACTAGGTAAGATTTCCGTCCCTGCCGGGATGCCGCGCTGCGTCACTTGGCAAATGCCAAGCCGAAATCTTACGTGGGCGAGGGAGAATTCTCCCTTCGAACCCTCTAAAATCGTTCCATATCTGGAAACGATTTGAACCGGATTTGTGGCTGAAATCCACCAATACTTTACCAGCCATGTCGAAAGAATCTCCAAAGAATTTCTCCTGCATCCGAATTCAACCCATTTATGAATGGGATTATGGAATCATCGGGGCAGACGACATGCCTGGAAAGAAGTCGGGGCTCGCCGGCTATCTCGCCCACGATTTCAGATTCATGCTGACGCCAAACGCTGAAACGAAGCTGACTGGCACTAATTTGGTATTCTGTAAAAAAACCAAATGGAAGCCGCTCAAAGCCACGCACAAGAACTTGCGTAAAATTGGCATCAAGAACCCGTTCAGTATTCCGGCACGCGCCGAAAAAATCCTCAGAAGGATGAAAGTCCAGGTGCAGGACAACTCGATTGTCGCTACCGCTTTGATGCTGACGATCTCTCCCGAAGTTCTGCGCAATGGTTCCACCGCCAACGAAGTGAACGGTGAGATTCAGGAAAAATATGTGCAAGGAACGATCAAATTCCTCAGGAAGAAATTCGGAAATAGGCTGCTTCTCGCCTGCCTTCACTTGGATGAGCTGAATCCGCATATCAGCGCCTACATCCTTCCGCTGATCAAAAAGCAGATGAAAAAGAGCGGGAGATCAAAGAGTGGAGAAAAGGGTAAGAAGAGGGAATCCCGCACTGAAACCCGGCTTGGCCACACGGAGATGTTCACGCGAAACCGGCATATTTACGAAAAAACGCCGGGAACGGAAATCAAGGTTTTGAAGGAAGTGATCCCCGGAAGCTGCTCCATTATGCAGGACGAATACGCCGCCGCTTTGCAAAACGAGGGGCTGAATGTGATTCGGGGAGTCAGGGTCGAACCGCGAAAGCCGAGGCTCATCCATGAGACATCCAAGAAGCAATACGAGCGGATGATGCGTGGGGTGAAAAATGCCGATGAGGTAATCGCGAGGTTCAGGGAACTCAAACCCGAGGAGCAGGAAGAAATCATTCGCCATCACATCGCAGTTGCCACGGAAGCCGAGAACTTCAAAAACCAACGGAATGTTTACCAGGTTCTTGGCACAGAGAAGGACAGGAATATCGCGGAACTGGAGAAGAAGCTGGCTGACTCGATGCGGGAGCTTTCGGTTGCCGAGGTCATCGAAGCCCTCACCGGCATAAGCCCAACGTATCCGGATGCCAAAGACAAGAGCGTCGTCCGCCATGGGGCGAACAAGGGCAGAATGCTCAAAATCGATTGCGAATTCCTCCTCCCCAGCGGCCAGCGGATCGGAGTGGAGCACGCCCGGAACAGCTTCGAGAACCTGACGCCGGAGATCCCGTTCCAGGGTGAAGGAGCGGGACGGTGGTCGGGTTCCGGCTCGATCAACGCGGTCATGTACATCACTGGGTGCGGCTTTGACTCCGCTATGGCCAGGCTCGCAAACCTCTTCGGGGACGGGGCGATCCACAAAGCCGTGGTCAAAAAAATCGATGAGGATCTGGCGCACAAGAAGAACACGCTTTTGATTCCCGACGATTCCCGCTGGCCCGAACTGTTGGCCAAACTCAAGGCAATGAAAATCCACGATGAGGTCATTTCGCAGGTGAAAACCGAAAATACCATCGCCGCGAGCCATGAGGGGAACATCCTGTTCACCAAGCAAAAATGGGGCGGGAGCGGCGACCAGTCATCCCCGGGAATGTTTGTCGTTGACCCTGCGTTCCCCGGCGCTCCCGTAATGGAAAGCGGCGAGGATGACACCTTCATCATCATGGACAATTCATTCGCCGAGCTCGGCGAAGGGAAAGTGAATAAAATCGAAAAGGACTGTATCATCTGCGCGACCCCAATCGACGCGCTGGCCGTCAAATCTCATGCGGATCATCGCAATGCCCATGTCGTCGCCATCGGGAGAAACCCAGGAGCATCAGCCAAAGAGGCGATTGTATTTTTCAAGGAGGAATGCCCCAACAGGCTCTACTTCGCGGAAAACCTCCTCGACCACGGCAAAAAAATCGCGGAATGGCTCGCTGAGCATTTCGCTGGAGCCATCCGGACCATCCCACTCCCCGCAAACTGCCGGTCATGGATCGAGGCGCACATCACACCCAAATCCGGGGGTGGTTCAGGCGGAGACATTCCGGTCAACCCATCCAAGAGCGGGAAAAAGCCGGATGGGCCGACGCTGGAGTGACCCCAAAACCTGCCGGACGGGTTTCCCCATCCGGCCAGGGTGGTGAGGAGGGTGGTGAATGGAGCCACTGGATTATCAACGCCGAGCACACGACGAGATTGTCGGCCGGGCGCGAGCCTTTTTTGCCAGCGACGGGCGGTGGCAAGATCTACCCATCACCCCCCGCTGGGCGTCACTTGTAGCCGGTCCGACGGGTTCCGGCAAAACAACCGTTGTCAAGATGGCGGCGGACACGCTCTCGCGGGAATGCGGTGATGAGTCCAACCGGATCAGCACACTCATCCTCTCTACGCCATCATGGATCCCCGTTGGCGCACACAACCGCGGTGCCCGGGAAACTCTTAGTGCCATCGCCGCTCACATCGCCCGCCATCAGAAAACCATCGTTGTCCTCGACGAACTCGACAAGTTGGTTTCCGGGGCGGGAGGGGTCTCAGGATTCGCAAGCTCGGATAGCTGGCAGTCCTATATCAGGGCAGAGCTCTATACGGTAGTGCTGGATGGAAGATGGCCGGTCGGAATGTCCATGCCGGACCTGGAAGACGACGGGCCGGAGATTACCATTGAGGAACTCACACGAAAGTTGAGGAACCACGTTTTTATGGTGGGGGTCGGCACATTTCAAGACTGGTTTGATAGTTCGAATACGAGCCGCGCCATGGGCTTCGGCGCGGAAGTCGCACCGCAAACCGAAGAACTCTCCGCCGACATCATTGCCGAAAAGATGCCCAGAGAGCTGGCAAACCGATTTCACAGCACGATCATCCGTTTGCCAGAACTAGGGGCGGACGACTATCGACGGATAGCCCAAGAGGCGGAACTCAAATTACCCGAAGGCATGCGCCATGCGTTTCGCGAGGAAGTGAACCGTCGGTTACCAGGAGCCATCGCGTCCAAGAAGGGCGTGCGCTTTCTGGAGGAAGCAATCACCGAGGTGCTGACGCGGGAAACACCCAAAATGCCACCATCCATCGTTGAAATCGCCACGCCCGATCCCTCACCAGATACAGACCCATGCATGTGGTAATCGCAGGGGTGCCGGGCCGCATTCACCACGCAGTGCAGCAATCGGATATAGCCAGCACTAGGCCATGCTACGCATTCGTGCCCAAGTCTCATTTTGGGCTACGTGGATATGATCGCCGCAAACACCTCGCAAGTCGCTGGCCATCCATCAATGCCGGTGCGAATCCACACGCCATCGGATCGCATGTGATTCCCGATCCGCATAGACCTTACAAAGGCCGTCCTAGTAGAGCCCTTCGGGAATACATCATTCGCTTGGAACCAATTGCCTTAGTTAAAGCCATCCCATCGTAATCATGAGTCAAACTGAAAAAATTGTAGTCATTGAGGCCTACACGGAGTGTTTTGCCTGCCCGACCATCATCATCGGGAAAACATCAGATGGATGGGCCGTCTATGCGCGCTACCGTTGGGGCCAACTAAGTGTTCGCGTGGATCCAAGCGAACCGGCACCGCTTGATGGCGCCATGGGGTGCTGGATCGTCGAGAAGCAACTCGACCCGGAGGGACTGGATGGATGGCTCGACTATGAGACACTGCGGGAAATCACCGCCGAAATCATGGTCTGGCCTGATGAGCTCAGCCCAAGAACCTATGACAACTCAGAGGCTACGGATTTGGAATTGTAGCCCATGTGGCCGCCAGGATCAGCCGGCCAATTGCGAGTAATGCATACGACAACTCAACGGGGATGCCCCTTGGAGCCGTGTCCCATGCCGCGCTTGGCGTCCCGCATGGCCTCAGCGAGCAACCCTGACGGGTCAAGGTCCAGTGCTCGGATGAGATCCAGTATCGAGGCCATGGCCGGAATCCTTAGCAGGTTTTCCGCCCTACTGATCACCCCGAGGTCCACGCCAGACAACTTGGCCAATGTCTCCTGGCTCATGCCCACTTGTTTACGCGCCTCCACCACACGCAGCAGCAGGGCGTGAACAATGGCTTCGCTGGTTGGTGAGGGCATCGAGGCACCCATACATCAAACCACCCGCCAGATCACGAAAAACCGCCTTGTCATTTGACAAGGATTGACTCTAGACCCTAGAACCAATCAGCCAGACATGCCCGAGAACGACCCAATACCACTGGCCATCAACCGGTGCCTGCACCGGCTACCCCTCATACTGGACATCCTGGATGAGCTGGAAGGCGGCCATGACCACCCCGGGGATCGGGATCTCAGGGATGGTTCCCACCGGGCCTTGAGCCACATGGTTGACCTCCTTAGGGGCATCGTTTCCCGCCATTCGGGCGGCGGCACGCCCCACCGGAGTGATGCGCTCGAAATCGCCGGCACCTGGCTGCTTGGCGACAGGCCCCGCAAGCTCCTGCCGCCTGCGCTGTATGCCGAACTCACCCGGCTGACGGAGAAGCTGATACCGGAACGCCCCGGAGCCATGAGCGATCCGACCGACTGGGGAGAGCGGTCATGACAACAACAGCGATCCAGAAATCCAGATTTCCAACCAAACAACCACCAAAACCACACACCATGAAAAAACACCACCTGACATTGATCATCGCCACCCTGTTTGCCGCAGCCATTGGCCACGCCGCAGCACAAACCTACACGGACGCCATCGTCGAAGCCCCGCCAACCACCAAGCAACGAGTGGAGAACATGCAGGTGCGCCATGACAAGTCTATCGCCGACCTGCAGTCCTTGTTTGATCGCATCGCCAAAGATGCGGCGCTGATTTCAAGCAAGGAGGCAGTGGATGCCATCGATCAGGGAGACCGTGCCCTGAGAAACAACAGAGCGGCCATCGCATCCCTTGTGACCACCTTGAAGGCTGAAGCCAAAACCATCACGGCGGAAGCTTCCTTCACGGAAGACCAGAAGGCCGAACTGCTGGCCGCCGTCGAATCCATGAACACGAAATGCGATGACCTTTCGGCACGCACTACGGTTGCCATCGATCACCTTGGAGGATCGTACAAGGAAATGGCGAAGTGGAGGAAGATCTACAAAACCTATCTCAATCTGGACGGGGAAACCAACGCGAAAAAGCAACTGGCATCAGCCGTCGAGGAGTATGTCAAAGGCCTCACCGCTGCACCAGAAGCACCCGAGAAAGAATCCACTGAGACAAAGCCAGCAGAGGCTGCTGACAACAAGGACTCGCAGTGATGCGGCAGTTCGGAAACCCGACACCACAAACTTGAGCATCATGAAAATGAATTCAATTTCCCATAGTGTCGCATGCGCCGTAGCCATGCTGGGCCTGAGCGTGATTGCGCATTCAGAAGAAAAGAAAGAACCTCAGGATCTCACCAATCTCAGGGACTCATACCAAAAAGCCATCGAGCGCGCCATCGCTCCCGTCGAGGGGAAATACATCGAGGAACTCAAAAAACTCAAGCTGCGCTACACCCAGGCTGGAAAGTTGGAGGAGGCCATTGTCGTGGACAAGGAATTGACCACGATGCTTGCCGCAAACGAAAAACCCGACTCGGGAAATGGCAAGCCTGGTGCCGCCAACGACCCGGAGCGCTTGATCGGCGAGTGGTATTGCAACGATGTCGAGACCGACATCTACATGATCAAATCCGGCAAAAAGGCGTTACATGCATCCGATGCGGGGACTTGGGCCACGGATGACACCGCGCTCATCATCACCTGGGCGAATGGATTCAAACTGGTGATCGACCTCAACCAAAAAGGCGACGTCATCCAAGGGCGTAGTTACCCACCCGGGTCAACACGTTACGACATGCTCAAATTCACGCGCAGGAAGGGCAGTTAGCCCGATACCTGCGGACTAAATCCGCCGCCACGTTCACTCCTCTTCGCAATCACACATCCCACACTCATGAAGCCAATCCTACTCACCATCGCTCTATTCACGATTGCCAACCCATCCGGCGCCCAGAACATGAATGACAATAGAATTGCTGATGATCCGTTTGCGCATGACCCAACACCATCCAAGCTGATAGTAAAACAAGAGGAAGACAGGCGGGCGCTGATGTTTGAACGGGCGGAAATTGTCAGCCTCGCTGACAAGGAGATTCCGGAATTCCACAAGCGATCTGAAATCACCGACATACAGAACCGCTCGATCAAGGGCGAGTGGTTGTCCATCGACCGCAAAAACAAAAAAGTCAAATTCCGGCGAACCGATGGCAAGGAATTCGACATCGACATGGCAAACCTCACGCCACGTGACCGGCGCTACGCCGAACTTGAAACCGGCTACCTGTGGCAGATCGATCCGCTGCCGATCCCAGTGGATATTGTCAACGAAGAGATCATTTCCTTCGAGGAAATGGATGATCAATACGTCCACTTGCGTTGCGTGAATGTCAGTGATCCATCCGTGCTCTACGTGCCCAGGTTTCAAATCAACCTGCTGACCGACAAGGACCGGGCGCTCATCAAGGAAAAGACCGGGCGTGAATTTCCCAAACTGCCACGACCGGAACCTGACCGGGCAAGCGGCGCATGGAAATTCCCGCGCAATCTGTTTGGGCATGAAGTTCCCAAATTCACGCCAAGCTACTACCCGGCCACCGTGAAGCTGATGCTCAAGGAATACACGCCTCAGGAAATGGTGGATGCCGTGCGCACCCGCACCTTGACCAGCGCCTTCATCCATGAATTCGGCAAAACCAGCTATGATGAGGCGGAACCTGAGAAAAAGAAGGGCACCAAATCACTTGAGGAAATTCTCAGGATCATCGGCGAAGAGCCATCTCCGGCGACCGAACAGAAATCCATCAAACCCATCATCGAAAAATTCAAGCTTTCGCTATACGAGGAGAAAGTGCCACGCGACCCCGCACAGCCTGAATGGTTCATCAGGGGTGACCGTGCGGTCTTTGCTCAACCAGGCATCCCGATCGACGGGGAACTCCAGGCATTTCATTTCATGTGCCAGTGCCTGCACCTGATGACCAACAAGTCCAAGGTGCCGCTCGCCACTCTTTTGGAAAACACCAAACAGAGTTTCAGCGGCTCGGAATACACAAGCAACGGACAGCGCTTCACCTTCCCTGCCGAACAACGCCGCAAAGTCTATTACAGCGCCGATGTGGCGGCAGGCATCGAGAAGGCCCACGGCATCAAAAGCTTGAAAGTCTTCACGCCGGAAAAATTCCGCAACTACTACAAGGCGGGCGAGGCAGTGGCCATGTTCCACACGCAGCTTACCCAGGAACTGATCCGTCAGGAAATCCGAGCCGGAAAGCCGGTTTACGCGCGCAAAGTCAAAGGTGAAACCGATGACCGCAGGCATGGAGTTCAGCTGGTGATTACAGGATTCAAGGCCGAACCGAACAAACCGCTGTTGTACGAAGTGATCAGCATCGATGGCAGCACGTGGGGGAATGATCCCTACGCCGGGGAATACCAGATCACCGAAACGATGATCCCTGAGACGCAACTGGATGTCATGAGCGTGACGTTTCTTGAAGACAACTGAGCACGGAACGATCGCTGCCTATCAAATTACACAAACACCCATGAAATCCCACACAATCACATTCACAATACTGTTGTTTGCCATGGCCGTATCCGCCAACGCGCAAGTCTCGCCCGGCAAATACATCACCAGAAAGTCCACAATGGTCACTGGCCGGACCATGAACAATGTGACAGCCGTCATGGAGTGTGACGGAATCAAGTTTGTGATACCGCCCGGCTCCATCGACCCGTCATTCCTTGTCTCGTTATACAAGGAAGAAGGCGATTTGATTGTGAAATCAGGGAAACCGGGTGACAAGATCGTGCGGCTTGCCGTCGACACGAAAAAATTCGACGGCCCGGTGGAAATTTACATCCCCATCAAGAACCCCGAGAAGATTCCAGTGGCGTACGCCGTGGACAAATCCGACGCGTGGGAGCCGCTCACCTTGAAGCAAGTCACCCCTGACAAATCCACGGCCATCTATCTGACCTACAAGCCTGTGACCGTGGCATGGGTCACGCCGGAATAGCGGAATCATCAACAGCAGCAGCAACCCATCCATCATTCACACATACAATCACTTCACATTTCCAATTCCTGCCATGAATCACAAACCAATCACTACGACAATGCACGGCTTCAAGCGAGTCATCATCATGACGCTCGCGGCTTTGGCGCTCACGCAATGCAACCGGCAAAAGCACGCCAAGGCCACGGATGCGACCGCCGAAAAACCTACAGCGGTCGTGCAATCGCCACTACAACCCATATCGCCGGCTAAGCCAAAGCGCGCTCCCAGCTCGCTGGACAACAGTCAAGCCGGTGACGTCCTTACCATCATCATTGGCCCCGAGGTTGAAATCGACTTCGCGTGGTGTCCGCCTGGGACATTCCACGCAAGCAAAGGCGGCGAAGTGACCCTTTCGGAAGGGTTTTTTATCGCCAAGACCGAAGTCACCCAAAAGCAATGGGAGGCGGTCATGAAAGACAACCCCAGCCACTTCACCGGGGAGAACATGCCGGTCAACAGCATCTCATGGGATGACGCACAAGCGTTCATCTCCAAAATCAACAACCCTTCCGACGGGCCACCCCGGCTTCCAGACCATTGGAAGATGGTCCTGCCGACGGAATGTCAATGGGAGTACGCTGCACGTGCAGGCAACAAGCAAACCGCTGACTACTACGACAAAATCATCGAGGAAACATGCTGGTATGGAAAAAACAGTGGTCTCATGCCCCACCCTGTGGCCAGCAAGCAACCCAACGCATGGGGGCTATACGACACCCTGGGCAACGTGATCGAATGGTGCGAGGACGGTTACGCGGATACCCGTCCCATCGGGTTGGATCCCTTCTACAAATTCGGAGACAAAAAGGTGCAGCGTGGGGGATGCTACAGTGAGGACAAGTCCCATTGCAAACCGGGCTACCGTTACAACAAGCAGATCCAAACCTCACACGGCTGGAACCAGGGATTCCGCCCCGCCATTGTCCGCAAGGACTGAGCGGATTCAGTTACACAAAGCCTCTGCAGGATAAGCTTGATTGCATCTGCGCAATCAAAGGGAAACCACGGAGCGACTTATCGCAGTTTAAATCCGAAGGCATCATACACCCGCATCCGCCTTTCGGCGGGCGCGATGGGTGGACAACATATCTGGTGTAACAATCGAAACGACTCACAAAGAACACACCATGATCATCGGACTCATCTTCGCCATTGTCTTCGGAATCCTCCTCGTCAAAGCCATCATCGAAACCATCCATGGCCTTGCGCTGATTATCTGGGGACTGTTCCTCCACGCCGTAGCTCTCGTTCTGGACATCGCCGCCATGATCGTGCGCGTCGGCGCGTGGATCGTGAAAAAGTTCAAGAAAAAGCCACGTCGTCGCATGACCATGGCGGAATGCATTATCGTCTCTTGCAACCCCGGCTCCCCTGACGCCAAGCGTATCCTTGCGAGCCTCCGCTGAAATCGCGGCGGTAGTGATCGCAACCAGACACATCCCGACACCACATGCGTCTGAACCAGCCAACACTACACGAACGAATCCTCTCCATGACCGATGAGGAGCTTGAAGAGCTGGCTGCCGGTGAAGCCCTCGCCATGGCCGATTCAAGCAAGCTGGAAGGTCTGGTTCTCGATCAAGAACGAATCCGCACAGCCCTGCTCGAAGGATACTTGAAAATCCGCACTTCCCTAACCATCCATCCAGACACGGATGATCAGTGAGCCGTCCTATGCAATAAGACCACTTGAAAAACTCGAACAATTCGGCACGTCCTCACTGGACAACGCCGAATTGCTGGCACTGCTATTGGGCGAAGAACACGAATGCAGCCGCAAGTTGCTGCAATCCTACGGCAGACTGTCCCACATCGCATCCGCAACCACCGCTGAACTTTCGAGCATTCCAGGCATCGGGCGCGCCAAGGCGGCTCGAATTGCCGCCGCATTCGAGTTGCTTACGCGCCTTGCCAAAGAGCAAATGCAGGATGCCCAATTGGACTCGCCGGAACGGATTTACGAACACTTCGGTCCACAACTATCTCACCTGCCACACGAGCAAGTGATGGTCGCGGCCGTGGACGCCCGGTTGAAGCACATGGCGACCACCATGGTATCCATGGGCACAGTCAGTGAATGCACGGCCCACCCACGCGAAATCATGCGGCCGGTCATCACTCGCGCGGCCTATGGGTTTGTTTTGATTCACAACCACCCGTCCGGTGATCCAAGCCCGAGCCGCGCCGATGAATCCATGACACGGCGGATCATGGAAGTCGCCAACACCATGCAGGTGAGGTTTCTGGATCATCTCATTGTCGGCAAACCCTCACCTGGCCGCTCACCGTTTTATTCCTTTCGTGAAGCAGGCATCATCGGTTGATCCATCGCTTTCGGATCGGCTTTCGCCATCCCGCCAACACCAAAAAACACCAAGTATGTTAGAAGTCAAAGTAACCGGAAATGTAGGAACCTGCCGACTCGTCACCGCCGCAGGCAAAAGCCCAGTGCTCAACGTCTCACTCGCCACCAACCGCAGGGTGGGTGAGCGGGAATTCACCGACTGGACCTCAGTCAAAATTTGGGGAGAGCGGGCCCCGAAGCTCGCGCCCCACATCGGCAAGGGAACCAAGCTGCTGGTTACGGGTCGACCCGAGGCCCGGGCCTTCAAGGCAAACGATGGCACCGCCAAGGCTGAATTGATCGTGCACGCCAACGACATTGAATTCCTGTCCTCGAAGCGGGAACACGATGACGAACCGGAGAACAATCACGTGGAGGAAGACGCCGAGTTGCCACTGGGCACTGCTGGCTGATCCGCACGGTACATGGGGTGAATGGCGGACGGGGAAACCCGTCCGCCATTCTGCTGTACTGCCCAACCTAGCAAATCCTGCTATCAACCACCTATTTCCACGCATATCTTGCCATGCGCGATGGATTATCCTTGCGGGTAGACGTCGGTTTTCATGAAATTCACACGTCCATTCACGTGGATTGAGACTTAGAAATCTCATAACAGGCGGTCGGCATCGACCGCAACGATGCCGCCAATCCGACCAATGGTCGGGGAGGCGGTGGCGCATGTCCAAGCTGCCTGCCTTCGGGGAGGGGGCCAAAGGCTATCGCGGTCGTCCTGTTACGACTTTCTAACTCCCCGTCCACCTGGAAGGAAACTGACCACCTTCCCCATGAAACCATACCTATGTCATGCCGCCCTGCTGGGCTGCTTTCTGTGCGGGCGCGCCCAGTCCGGTGAAGTGCAGACGCCACCCGTCACCATCGAAGCGAAAATTCCGGAGCCAGCTCGTGAGCCGACCGTATCGCAACCAGCTCCGCCCATCGAAAAGCCCGATTTCGAAATCGAAACCACCCAGGTGAAACTCATTGAGGTGGTGGAAGCGCCTCCGATGACCGGACTGCCACCCGTCAAAGGCACGATGACCTTGACAGTTCACGGCGTGGCCGACCCTGGACTTCCCGAGGTTCAGCCAGTGGAGCAAGCCCCTGTCACTCCACCCTCGGACACACCGACCGTCGAAACGCCGACTGATTTGCCAGAAACCCGCTTTGTCAGCATTTCTGCCACCGTCTATGGCCACTGCCGGACACTGCTCAAGTGTCAACCCATGGACAACACCTCGCCCCCCGTGACCGTGTGGTCCAATATTGACTTCAATCACTTCCGCAGCGTGGCCAATTTCGACGCCAAAGGGGCGGATGGCAAACTGCGCCAATACTACCTCATGATGGGAATTGGCAACGAGGAAGGCAATCAGCTTGCCGATGGCTCAGCCATCCCCACCTTGCCGGATGGGGCCCCCGCGTATCTGATCCTCACGGACAACCCGGCCGCCGAGAGCCTGCGTCTGGTTGAAGATCTGCATGCACTCTACCGCACCGATGGCGCCAAAATGGAGGCGGATGCTGTCGCTCGCGAAAAGGCCGAAGAAGTACGGCGTGCGTATCTCCTCGCCCACCCGCCAAAGCCCAAGGATGTCACCGTGCATTTCTGGAAACGTGAAGCCGCAGAATCCCAAGACTCAGAAGGAGGTCAGCCATGAAACCATTCCACATCAAACCTTTGCTTCCCCTTGTTTGTCTGGCCGCTCTCACCGTTCAGTCCGGAGGTGACCCAGCCCCACAAACGCAAGTTCATTTCTACCAGGCCACCCAGGGAACCTTCCATGCGGATTGGGATGGGGTGGCGGGACGCATCTACTTCATGCAGTTTTCCCTCAATTTGACCCAATGGCACTATGCGCCGTCCATCGACTTTGGCGACGGCCAGCAACACCGGGGCATTGATAGCAGTAGCGACAAGTTTTTCCTCCGCCTGCACTACCTCGATGACCCCAACATCACCAGTCTGGACCAAGCCATGAACGCCGATCAGGACGGTGACGGGCTGTCCAACATTTTTGAGGTTTCCCACGGGTATGATCCCTTTGACACGGAATCCACCATCGACGGTGCGGATGCGTCACTCGACCCGGACGGCGACGGCCTTGGAAACGCCTCCGAGCAAGCCGCAGGAACCAGCCCGATGACCAAAGACAATTCCCTCGTGAAGTTGGAAGTCATCACAGACTGATCCCTTCGCCAATCCAAGCACCTTTCAACGCCCCGTACTATGTCAAAGTCATGCCTTAGCAGAGCAATCTGCCTGCTTTTTCTCGCCTGCACGCCAACCTTCGCCCAAAGCCTCGCCGATGTTCTGAGTTCAGTTCAGGAGCGCAAACAGGCTATTGAACAAGCCAAACAACTGACCGAACACTTCAAAACTCTGAATGGAGAAACCGTTACGGTTCCAGAACAAGAACTCATCGAGTGGACAGGACTGGAAACAACCCGTTTCCCATCGGACAGCGACCTCGCCTCCACCGGAATTGATGCCCGAATCGCATTGCTTAACCAAGCGATCAGAGAATTCCGAACCATCCAACGATCCTACCTAAACATCCGTGCCGAGGATCTCACGAACGACGCAAAACTCGGAGCAATTCGCCCGTACATGCGGGAGGACTTTGCTGATCCGGGCCGGGTCGATGCCTCCAACTATCATGCCGCCCTTACACAAATGGCGGTACAGGTGCTCCGACTGCGGGTGTTGGCATGGCCCACAGCCGCCAAGTACAATTACCACACCTATCAGGTGCTCAAAGATCAGGACGACCAAGGAGTCGTAACTTATGGCGAAGCCTCGAATGCACAAGTGGAAGGATTTCAGCCGGCCACGATCGGGCCGATGGTGAAAGCCGAGGCAGATAACACGGTATGGACTTTGACCGATCCGGTCGGATTCATGATCGAACTGGTCGATACGGAAAACGTTTTCTCAGAGCAGGATGATCCGAATCCCGGGGAAGGCGGTGACATTGTAAAATCGCTGCACTGCTGGATGTCCGGCCAGTTGATGTCAAAAGCCAAGCTTACCGCCAAAGTCCCGGGCCAGGACGCAAACACCCAGATTGGAGCAAAGGTTGCTTTGGTCGCTCGCAGTGCATGGACACCGGCATTGGCGGCGGATTACACAGCCCCTGAACCATGGAAAAACACCAACGCGGCCTATAATGTGGTGACCTCCGCCACCGATTCGACCGTGGACGTCGACATCCCATCACCTGCCATCACACTCAATCTCACATGGCATGCAAATGCGGGCGGCGGATTTGAGGGCAATCTATCCGGTTACGCAGAATGGTGGACCGGAGTAGATCGTTGCTGGGCGAATTACTACAATGACGCCTACAACATGTCCGTGCAAATGCAGTTACATCGCCATGTAATGGCAGTTGCTGCACCGACATTCAGCAAAGGGCTCAACGCGTCTGGCAAGGCCGATTTCATCACGCAAACCAGCAAAATTACCGCGTCTACACCTGGAGACGCGTCTCCCATGCTTCACCCGCGCCCCGGTATTCTTCTTGGAATTCCCATCGGCACGGGATTGGACGGCGGACAACCGGCATGGATCGGCTGGGCGCCGGGAGACACCCTGTTCCATGCGGATGCACCCAACGAATTCGCCGGGCAATTGGACGAAGAAGAAAATCCTTACGCTGACCAATTCGCCAATACTATCCTATATCCCTTTCAAGTCCAAGGGGCGCGGCAGATCCGCTTCGACTACGCCTCCAATCTCCGCTTCATCGGCACGGCCCAGGACTTCCATGTGGTCTATGAAACCTCACGTGCCGCTCGCGGCGCGGGTTTGCCAGCATTGGCCCCGACTTCCGCCGAGGAGGACAATAGTGGATGGAATGGGGACTACGACCGAGACAGCGAATATTTCTTTTTCGCACCCATCGACTTTTTCTGGAAAAACCAGTTTTTCTCTGCATGGGAGGCACCGCGCCTTCGCCAGGTGGTCTCAAGGGACTTCATCATCGACATCACCCACACAGGGCACTACTCGCAGACCATCAAGATTTACCGCAGACCTGCCGATGCGGGCGACGTGGTGAGGACACCGGGCACATTGGCCACCCCTGATCCGGCCAATCTAATCAGAACCCTGGAATGCTCGAATCCCGATGCGGAGAATGAGGCACTACCTGCTGTGGCAGAAAAAATTGTGGTGATGGATGGCACGACCAAATATGAAGTCTGGAAAGATGGCATCGAACCGAATTATGCCAAGAATTCACAACCTCTCCGATTCAAGCTCACGGAAGGTGAGACCGTGCGCTTTTCCAAAGTAATCGAGTTCCCATCGGGCCTCGACGCGAAAGTTACCACTACTATTGACGGCGCACCCGGCATCGTGGAGGAAATCAAAGGCTCATGGCCCGCCATCGACTTGGGTCACCTGTATCCCCAAATTGCTGACAGAAAAATCGGCTGGAACTGGTGGGACAACCGTACGCCATTGTCCCACAAGATTACCGCTGGCAGCAGGATCACCCAGATCAACAACACGATTGATGAAACTCAACCCGGCTCACAAAAGGGGGCTTGGCCCAACGACAGCGACATCACCGTCACCAACGAACCGGAAACTAATCTAAATTGGAACTCCAGCGGGCGGCTTGTCAGCGCCATTCAAGGCAGTTGGCGGACGGATTACGCTCTTGATGGCAGTGCCCTCAAGGCGGAATCAAAATTCAACTCCACAACCTACGCCACCAGTTGGACGGAATGGAGCAATAATGATTGCACCATTACATCCTACAGCGCCCCGGACGGATCGGTTTCATCAAAGACTGCGGACGAAACCAATTGGACCTCGATCACACTCGGCAATGCCAGCGGGACTGGACTGCCGGGACTCCCTCTCAGTTTGACCCGTAAGGATGGAAGCGGAGCCACATGGGCATGGACGGTCAACAGCGACCACTCCGGATCGCTTACGGTCACCGCTGATACCCAATCCCAAACCACAGCGTGGAACAACCATGCCTACCTGACTTCTTCGCAATCTTCATTCATCGCCAATGGCACAGCCATCGTGGAAAACCACAATGTGCCATCCGGCCAGTTCACGGCATGGGGTGCGCCAACCCAATGGAAAGATCTGTTGTCCAACCTCGCCAGCGCCGTGACTTACCAAGATGGCTTGAGCCGGCCAAGTTCCGTCACCTCCCCGCTGGGGCTGTCGACGGCATTTTCGAACTATGACGTGTTTGACCGGCCCGGTCAGGTGGTCAGCAATGGCATCACCGCCACCAACACCTATGGGGCGCTGGCCGTCTCCACAGCCTACGCCGGAACCAACGTGGTCACGGGCTCGCAGTCGTCCTTTTCCACCAATGTGGAGGGAACGACGGTTGGCAGCGGTTTGACATGGGGTGGGGTGACCCAAACCGGCGACATGGTTCGTGGAGCATCCACGACCAGCATCACGGGCGAAAACAGCCTGATTGGTTCATCCACCGCCACGCTCCGCAATAACGACGGCAGCCTCTCCGCTGCCGATGATGCCACTCTTGCCTTTGACGGCATCGCAGGCGATGCGCTCTCTGTCGTCAACGGACTCCTGGTCACGAAGTCGGCGGTGGCCGGTCAAACCGGCACCTTTGCCGAAACCCACACCGATGCATGGGGCCGCACCAGAAAGGTTGTCACACCATCCAAATCCGGCAGTGGCAATACCCAGACAACGGTTGCCTACAGCCTTCCGGCTTCGACGCTCAAAAGTGTCATCACCACGGATCCCAGCGGACGGATCTTTGTCACCGAATCTGAATCCAACGGCACCATCACCCGCTCTGGCGTGGACGTAAACAGCAACGGCACACTCGGGGCATCCGACCGCTACACTCAATCGGTCACCACGGTGGACAATGGCAAGGTGATCACCACTTTGAGTGTCACCGAGAACAGCGGCCTGCGCGAAGTCCTCAGTTCCGAATGGAATCCCACCACCGGCGTGACCGTTACCAAGATCAACGGCAACGAGGAAACCATCACGACCACTCCGGATTTCGGAGCCAAAACGGTGACCACGTCATCCAACAAGGGATGGTCGCGCACCACCGCCGTCAATTCCCTTGGCCTTGCCACTTCCAATACCCTCAGTGGCACGGGTATTCCCAGCACGGAACTCAAACCGGTCTGGCGGGCCGATGGTTCGCTCGCCTCGGTGGATCTCGACA
>JACCDY010079586.1_pt1 | contig 17866 bp, 16 predicted proteins | sample 7446391 | NCBI WGS metagenome assembly JACCDY01 (sample SAMN15323451, study PRJNA562643) | freshwater metagenome | isolation source: river surface water | place: USA:Blue River Watershed | collected 2017-08-18
CAGGGTATTGGTGATTAAACGTAAACGATCAAAGCCATTCAGTGTTGGATCCCAGTAGTTGGGAGTATTGCCATACATCTGGGCTAAGAAATCGCGATACTTTTTATGGCGTAAAGCGGTTTCAACTTCATGGGCTAACGACAGTGTGCGTTTTAGGCTCCATTGCGGTAGTACGCCAGCATGCACTAGCAAGACCTTACCGTTGCTAAGTGCCATGGGCCGGTATCTTAGCCAATCGATGAGCTCGCGACGATCAGGGGCTGCCAAAATATCATCAATCGTATCGAGCGGTTTGGTATCGCGAAGCCCTGCATCACACGCCAATAAATTGAGATCATGATTACCTAAAATGCATTCAGCCACGCCATCCTCTTGAAGTTGCTTGAGGCGTCGAAGAGTTCCTAATGAGTCTGGACCACGATTTACGAGATCTCCCAGAAAAATTAATTTAGAGCCACGGGGTAGTTTCTTGATGAGTTGATTGAGGGGCCTCAAACATCCCTGTACATCACCAATCGCAAATACACGCGTCATCACTTAAGCCACTTTTTTTATAACGTTGTATCGAATCAAGGTCGCCTTGCGGGCTTCATCATGATCGACAATGGGTCGGGGATAGTCTTTACCCAAAATAATTCCTGCTGCCTCGAGTTCAAGTTGACCCGCAAGCCAGGGCGCATGAATTGACTTATTGGATAGCTTTTCAAGAGCGGGAATGTAGCGGCGGATAAACTTACCATCGCTATCAAAGCGTTCAGACTGGGTGATGGGGTTAAAGATCCGGAAGTAGGGCTGAGCATCACATCCAGAGGAGGATGCCCATTGCCAACCACCATTGTTAGAGGAAAACTCAAAGTCGTTCAGATGCTCCGCAAAATACTGCTCACCCCAGCGCCAATCGATACCCAGGTCTTTACATAAAAAACTAGCCACCACCATGCGCAAGCGATTGTGCATATAGCCCGATTGATTGAGTTGGTGCATGGCTGCATCGACTAATGGGTAGCCAGTTTGGCCATCGCACCAGGCTTTAAAGAGTTTTTGTGCCTGCGTTCCTTGTTCCCACTGAATCTTGTCATAGTCGGGCTTATAGGATTGGCCGCTGGCAAGGCGAGGGTGGTTGGCCAAAATCATGAAATAGAAATCCCGCCAGATGAGCTCGCTTAGCCACGTGCTTGCACCCAGACTACCTGCCAGCATTCGACGATGGGCTTCGCGAACCAAACCTCGAATCGATAGGAGACCAAAGCGCAAGTATGTGGAGAGGTAGCTGACGCCTTTGGTTGCCGGAAAGTCTCGGCCAATGTTGTATTGATCAATCCGTTTCAGAAAGTCACTCAAAAAGAGCTCGGCACCTCTCTGACTTGGGGGGAGGTATTTTTCTATACCAGTCGTTCTAAATCCCATGGATTCGAGCGAAGGGATGCCAGTATCGATACTTTTGGGGATGGGGGCATATCGACCTTGTAAGCTAGCATTAGGTAGATCACAGATGAAGGGCTCAAGATCCGATGGATTGAGTTTCTTAAGCCATGCATTCTTGTAAGGAGTGAAGACCGAAAATACGGTTTCAGAGTTGGTTAGCACTTCCGTCTTCTCAAAAATAACCTGATCCTTGAAATGCTGGAATCCAACCCCATCCTTTGCAAGTCTTTGTTGAATGGTTTCATCACGTTGGATCGCAGAAGGTTCAAAGTCATGGTTAGTGAAGACTGCTTGCACACCAAGTTGCTGAGCTAATGTAGGGATAAGTTCAATTGGATTGCCATGACGGGCAATTATCCCGCCCCCTTGGGTTCTTAGCGTTGTATCTAGATCTTGAAGCGTTTGCCAAATGAAATCCACCCGGCGATCAAAGCCCCGCCCTTTAGCCAGCAGGGGGTTAAGAATCGCGGTATCAAAGATAAAACAGACCCAGACCTGTGGATGCTTTTTTAGGGCATGATGAAGCCCTGCCTGATCATAAAGGCGCAAATCCCGTCGTAGCCAAACCAATGCTTTCGTCATAAGCTCTATCTTATTCGTTTATGCCAATTTGATTATGATGGGCACTATGAATGACTTATTTTTTATTAGTTCGAAAATTGTTCAGTTTTTAATTGAACCGCTAAATATAATTTTTCTGGCATGTTTACTTGCCCTAATCCTTCTCTTGGTTCGTAAGCCAGCATCTAGTACAAAGTTTATGCTGGTGGCGGTTTTTGGTTTTGTGGTGGTTGGATATGCCCCAATCCCCGAGTTTCTGATACGAATTTTAGAAAATACCGTTGAACAGCCTCGGATTGAAAAAATGACGCAGGAGCCGATTGCCGGCATCATTATTTTGGGTGGTGCAATCGGTGGCGAGGAAATTGCGATTGATCGCCAACAGATATCCATTGGTTCTGCTGCTGAGCGGGTGACTAAGGGGTTAGAGCTGATCCGGCTTCATTCGAATCGGCCATTTATTTATAGTGGGTTCTCAGGGCGAATTACGCCAAGAGGAATGAGTGAGGCTGATGCATTTAAGCAGCTTGTTCGCGAGCAAGGTTTAGAGCAGGCGACCCAAGCAACTGCGCATTATGAAGACCAATCCCGCAATACTTATGAAAATGCAGTTTATACAAAAAAAATAATTGATCGTCTAGCGATTCAGGATTCCTCGATACATCAAAGACCGTGGTTATTAGTAACCTCAGCAAGTCATATGTTCCGCTCTTTGAAAGTCTTTGAAAAGCAGGGTATTGCCGTGATACCAGTTCCAGTCGATTATCAAACAAGTTTTCAAATGCAGTGGGGAGAATTTAATCTAACCAGCGGAGCGATGCTCTGGAACAATCTTTTACATGAATACATTGGAATTTTGGCCTATCGACTCAGCGGAAAAATATAACTTTTCGAGAGAATTAAGGCTTGCTAGAATGAGCAATGAACATTCAAAACTCGACTTCAATTCCTTGTCACTTTGCCAATCAATTGTTGGTGGCGATGCCTGGTATGCTTGATGAAAATTTTTCAGGATCATTAGTCTATCTGTTAGAGCATAACGATCAAGGGGCGATGGGTTTGGTTATTAATCGTCCAACCGATATTGTGTTATCAACTTTATTTGAAAAAATTGAGTTAAAGTTGGAAATCGTTCCATTGGTTGATCAACCCGTATATTTTGGGGGGCCTGTTCAGGTAGAGCGCGGGTTTGTGTTGCATCCGACCCGTACATCTGAAAAATATTCCTCATCTCTGATTATTGCTGACGGTTTGACGATGACTACTTCAAAAGATGTGCTTGAAGCAGTCGCGGCAGGAAGCGGCCCCGAGAAATTTATAATGACCCTAGGGTATGCAGGTTGGGCGGCTGGCCAACTTGAGGAAGAGATGGCGCTCAATGGTTGGATCAATGTGCCAGTATCGATACAAGAGTTGCAGAAAATTATCTTTGAGACGCCTTATGCAGAGCGTTATCAAAATGCAATGCAGCATCTTGGATTTGATCTTGCCAGCCTCTCGGGCGAGGCAGGTCATGCATGACCACTCTGCAACTAACCTGATTATTACAGTTTTGGCATTTGATTACGGCACAAGGCGAATTGGGGTAGCGATTGGCAATTCCTTGACTCAATCGGGACAAGCACTTGAAGTAATTCCAAATAAGAACCATAGCGAAATCCTCTTGACAATTGAGGGCTTTATTTCGCATTGGCAGCCGAGCATGCTCTTAGTGGGCCTACCTTTATTTCCTGATGGTACTGAGCATGCTATGACCGCTAAGGCAAAGCGTTTTGGTCGTCAGTTGGAGTCCCGCTTTGCTAAGCCCGTTCGTTATGTGGATGAGCGCTACTCATCCGCAGTATTGGAGACAGATGCTCAATACCGACACACTTTAGATTCGCACGCGGCAGCCTTGCTAATTGAACAATTTTTTCGAGAAAGTACTGAAAAATCGAAGAACTCTTCAATTTAAGCGAAAATACATTCTATGAATGCTGAGGCCCTTTATCAAAAACTACTAAAGCACCTTCAAGAGGGCTTATTGAGTAGATCATCGAATACCCCAATTTATTTGGCAGGCTTGGCAATCGGCGGAGCATGGATTGCAAAACGGTTAGCTCAGGATCTGAAATTACCTCATTATGGGGTAATTAACGTTTCATTCCACCGGGATGATTATGCGGAAAAAGGCCTGAGAGCGATTGAGAGCGCCAGCACCATGCCAACCCAGTTGGGGTTTGAGGTTCAGGATGCTCACATTGTTTTAATTGATGATGTTTTATTTACTGGACGAACAGTGCGCGCTGCCATCAATGAATTATTTGATTATGGGCGTCCAGCACAGGTTTCGCTCATGGTATTGATTGACCGTGGCGAGCGTGAGCTACCAATTTCAGCTGATTTCCTTGGCCAAATGATTGACTTGCCACATTCCCAAATTCTTGTATTGGAGCAGGATGCTAATCAACAGTTCCGTTTTTTTATTGAGGAGCGAATGTAAGTGGCGCTTGAAAAAAATCACCATCAAAGTGCTTCACAATTTAGTCCAGAGGGCAAGTTAACCCATTTATTAACTCTGGAAGGGATGCCTAAAGAGCAAATTCTTTATATTCTTGATACAGCACGACAATTTGTAAGTGTTAATTCCCAAAATCGAGAGGTAAAAAAAGTTCCGCTTTTGCGAGGTAAGAGTGTTTTTAATTTGTTTTTTGAGAACTCCACACGCACACGAACAACATTTGAAATTGCTGCTAATCGCTTATCAGCCGATGTGATTAACTTAGATATATCAACATCATCGACTTCGAAGGGCGAATCATTAATTGACACGATCGATAATTTAATTGCCATGCAGGCTGATATTTTTGTGGTTCGCCATAATATTTCAAAGGCCCCCATCGAGATTGCCAATCACGTGCCGGATCATGTGCATGTGATAAACGCTGGTGACGGTAGTCATCAACATCCAACCCAGGGGCTTCTAGATGTCTATACGATGCGCCACTTTAAGAACGATTTTTCTAAACTTAAGGTCGCAATTATTGGTGATATTTTGCATAGTCGAGTAGCCAAATCGAATATTCATGCCCTGACAACTTTGGGCTGTCATGATATTCGAGCGATTGGACCGGAGAGTCTTTTGCCAAGTGACTTAGCAAAAGATCTTCAAGCGCTTGGCGTTAAGATTTTCCACAAAGTTGAGGATGGAATTAAAGATGCCGATGTGGTGATGACTTTAAGAATTCAAAAGGAGCGAATGGATCAGGGGCAGGTGCCCGAAGGCGCAGCATTTTTTCAACAATTTGGTCTAAATGCAGAGCGGTTAAGACTCGCAAAGCCAGATGCTATTGTGATGCACCCTGGACCAATGAATCGAGGAGTCGAAATTGATTCAGCGGTAGCCGATGGCAAGCAATCGGTAATCTTGAATCAGGTGACATTCGGAATTGCTATTCGGATGGCGGTTATGTCGATTGTTGCAGGTAACTAGGAATTGATTTGAGCGAAGGGCAGCTAAATCGTTCCTCAGGAGGTGGTAGCGCTCGTCGTCACTGGTTGATCTTGTCGCACGGATTTAATATGGATGGTCGCGCCGCTAGCCAAACCATTACAGACAAAATTCCTTTTCTGCTTGAATCCGGAGTGCAATTGCACGTGTTGAGCGCCATAACAGGAGTCAAAGATCACCGCTTTGTGCATCAGCAAATTATTGCATGGGGTCCCGCCGCATTTCGATTTGATTTTCGGCATTGGTTTGCTAATCGCTTTGGTCGTGGTTTAGTCTACAAAATCATGACCCCAATGGTTTCTATTCTATTGGCTCCATTTATTGCGCTTGAGAAACTCTGGTGGGGATACTCCAGCCAATGGTCATGGGCATTACCAGCCTATGTTGCGGGTTTACGATTGATTCGGGCAGGTAAGATTGATCTTATTTACTCAACCGGCGGGGCATGGTCAGCTCATTTAGCAGGGCTGTGGTTAAAAAAGAAAACCCAGATACCTTGGATTACAGAAATTCACGATCCATTAGTTATTCGCACCAATGAGCACGATATTGGTGCCACTCAACCCGCCCAAGCGGATGCTCGCAAGCGCCATTGGCTAGAGCAGCAAATTTGCCAGCATGCCAATTTAGTTTGGTGGTTTACCTATGGCGCCTTACACTTTGCCAAGCAGCGTAATCCACAGCTTGATTCTGTGGGCTTTGCCAAGACTTGTATGATTATCCCAGGGGCAAATCCACCCAGTACGGGTTTGTCTTCGCAGCTGCCATGCCACACCTATGGTCGTTTTCTCAATATTTGCCATTTTGGCTCATTGGCCAACGATCGCTCCTTATGCGATCTTCTGAAAGTGCTACCAGCTTGGTTTCAGAAGTACCCAAAAGCACGACAGCAGTTAAAAATTCATATTTACGGCGGCTCACTTGATTCTAGAAGTAAAAAAATATTAGGCGACGAAATCGAGCCAGGGGTTGTGATTGAGCATGGTCGGATTGAAAAGGATGCGACGACTGGTCAGAGTGGCCGGGAGCAGATCATCGCAAAGATGCGTACAGCCGATGTACTGCTTCTTTTACATGGAGAAGGACAATGGTGCCAAGAATACATTCCCTCAAAACTCTACGATTATTTTTGGACGCGTCGCCCAGTATGGGCCATTACTAATCAGAATCCGCAGCTAGACGCGCTCTTGGTGGAGCGAGGCGCATACCTTTCAGCCGGAATTAATGAAATTGAAGCAACGCTAACAACTATTTGGTTAGATTGGGAAAGTAAACAATTGATTGAGCCTAACTTTCAGCCAATTACCGTAGAAGCTGCAGTCAAAACAATTATTGAGGCGGTTGATACCCTTACCTAAGCTCGACCGTATTGGTCCTCAAAGCGGACAATGTCATCCTCACCAAGGTAATCGCCAACCTGTGCCTCGATGATGACTAATGGTTGATGACCAAGATTAGTAAGTCGGTGTTTGGTATTTTTAGGAATATAGGTTGATTCGTTGGTACGGAGTTGCAATACCTGATCGCCGTTGACCACCTCCGCATTTCCAGAAATTACAACCCAATGCTCATTGCGATGGTGGTGAAGCTGTAGGGACAACTTGGCGCCCGGTAGAACTTCAATCCGTTTAATTTTGTAGTCTGGACCTTCCTCGATGACGGTGTAGGTTCCCCATGGGCGATGGACCGTATTATGAAAAGTGCCACGCTCATCATTGCGGTGCTTTAGAGTTTCAACCACCTTTTTTACTGCTTGAGATTGACCTTTGGCGCTGACTAGTAGTGCATCGGGCGTATCAACAATCACTAAATTTTCGACGCCGATGGTCGTAATCAATCGGTCCCGGCCGTAGACAAAGTTATTTTTGGAATCCACTAAGATAGCATTTCCCTCGATGGCATTTCCAAACTCATCCTCTGGAAAATGATTGGCCATCGCATCCCAAGACCCCACATCATCCCAGTCAAAGCTGGCATTGACTGCGATAACATTCGATGCTTTTTCCATAATCGCGTAATCAATCGAAATATCGGCAATGGCTTCCATGGACGAACGATCCAAAGCGATCGAAGATTCAGCTAAATTAGGCTTACTGGCTTGCCAGCAGCGCTGGGAACTGGCGAACAAAGTAGGGGCAATGGTTTGGGCAACTCTCAGTAAAGTATTGGGGGTAAAACAGAACATTCCTGAGTTCCAGTAGTAACTACCGCTGGCAACATATTGTTCTGCTAATGCCTGAGTGGGCTTTTCAACAAACTGCAATACAACGCGACCCTCAGCTCCTGAAGCGCTTTTTATTTCATCCCCTAGCTGGAGATAGCCATAGCCGGTTTCTGGACTGGTTGGTGCAATACCAAAGGTCACAAGGTGGCCAGACGCTGCAAAATCCAGCGCTTTATTTACGGCCATACGAAAACCAACCTTGTCATGAATGACATGATCCGCAGGCAGCACCAACATTGGCATATCGCCCCGACCAGCCGCTTGCGCTGCCAACGAGGCAAATAAAATAGCAGGAGCGGTATTCCGGCGGCAGGGTTCAATTAGGGTTAAGTGAGACCGTAGCCCGTTACTGCGCAAATCCGAATCGACCTGAAAGCTCAAATTTTCCGAAGTGACAATGCAAAGCCACGGATCGCTAGAGGTAATTCGGGTGGCCGTTTCGCTCAAAAGTGATTGAGGGCTACCAACCGGGATAAACACTTTAGGACGGTTTTCACGTGAGAGTGGCCATAAACGGGAGCCACTGCCACCGCAAATGATGACGGTTGAAAATTCTTGATTCATCGCTATATTTTACTGAATCACCTGTAGAGCTCAGGATTTCGTTAATTCGTTACTTGAGATGGGGGGCGGTGTGTTGTAAAAACCATTGGTAGGCGTTCAAAATACCGGCATCAAGTTCAATGGTCGCCTTCCATCCGAGCAGATGGGCTTTGGTGACATCAAGGAGTTTTTGGGGGGTGCCATCGGGTTTGCTTGAGTCAAATTCGAGAGTTCCTTGAAACCCGACAATCTTGATGACAAGCTCTGCTAATTCCCGAATCGTAATGTCGTGGCCACAACCAATATTGACAAAGGAGCCGGCATAACCCGTTTCCATGAACAAAACGCATGCCGCTGCCAGATCATCGACGTGCATAAATTCACGGCGAGGCTTGCCAGACCCCCAGACCTGCAGATGCGGGTCATCCCGCAGTTTGGCCTCGTGGGCCTTTCGAATCAAGGCTGGTAAGACGTGGGAGTTATGTAAATCGTAGTTATCACCCGGGCCATACAAATTGGTGGGCATTAAGCTAATGTAGCTGGTTTGGTATTGGCGGTTATAGTTTTCACAAAGCTTGATGCCCGCAATTTTTGCTAGGGCATATGGCTCATTTGTTTGTTCTAATGGCCCAGTTAATAAGTATTCTTCCTTGATCGGCTGCGGGCAATCACGAGGGTAAATGCAACTAGACCCCAAGGACAGGAGCCTTTGGATGCCGGCTTGATAGGCGCCATGAATGAGGTTGCACTCAATCATAAGGTTTTGATAAATAAAATCCGCCCGATAAATATTATTGGCCTGAATGCCGCCAACTCGGGCAGCGGCTATAAAAATGTAATCCGGTTTTTCTGCCTTCAGATACGCGTGGACTGCTGCTTGGTCGAGTAAATCCAACTGCTGCCGATCGCGCACCACAATATTCGTGTAGCCGGCCGCCAACAGCCGACGCACAATAGCGCTACCGACCATACCGCGATGTCCAGCGACGTAAATTTTGGCATCTTTATTCATGTCGGCTAAGCGAAGTATAGCCATGCTGTTTGACAAGCTCATCGCGTTGCGCCTCATTGAGATCAGCAATGACCATCTCTTTCACAAGCGCTTCAAATGAAGTCGCAGGAGTCCAACCCAACTTTTGCTTGGCTTTACTCGCATCGCCAAGTAGTGTTTCCACCTCGGTGGGTCTAAAGTAGCGTGGATCAACTGCCACAATGCATTTTCCAGTCGCATCAAATCCTTTTTCCTCGACCCCGTGGCCTTCCCAGCGAATCGCGAGCCCCAACTCCTTAGCAGCTAGGTTGATAAAGTCTCTGACGCTGTGTTGAACTCCTGTAGCAATCACAAAGTCTTCAGCTACTTGCTGTTGCAGCATTAACCATTGCATTTCAACGTAGTCGCGAGCGTGACCCCAGTCGCGTTTGGCGTCTAAATTCCCTAAGTAAAGACACTCTTGTAAGCCTAATTTGATTCGCGCCAACGCCCGGGTAATTTTGCGCGTGACAAAAGTCTCGCCGCGAATTGGGCTTTCGTGATTAAACAAAATTCCGTTACAGGCGTAAATTCCATATGCTTCTCGGTAATTGACAGTGATCCAGTAGGCATAGAGCTTGGCCACAGCGTAGGGGCTGCGTGGATAAAACGGGGTCGTTTCTTTTTGTGGAATTTCTTGAACCAATCCATAGAGCTCAGAGGTTGACGCTTGGTAGAAGCGTGTTTTTGTTTCGAGCTTGAGAATCCGAATTGCTTCAAGAATTCGAAGCGCGCCAAGCGCATCGGAGTTTGCCGTGTACTCCGGTTCCTCAAAGGAAACTGCGACATGGGATTGCGCTGCAAGGTTGTAAATTTCGTCTGGTTGGGTTTGCTGAATAATCCGAAGTAAGCATGAAGAGTCGGTTAAATCACCATGGTGGAGGGTTAATTTAGAACCCTGAATGTGCGGATCATGGTAGAGGTGATCAATGCGATCGGTATTAAAAAGGGAGGTGCGGCGTTTGATGCCGTGGACTTCATACCCTTTTTTGAGAAGAAATTCAGCCAAATACGCACCATCTTGGCCAGTGATTCCGGTAATCAGAGCTACTTTAGAATTAGACATTATTCAGACACACAGTGAAATTGAGGGTTCATTGGATATAACCCCGTATTGTAAATGGTTTGTTTTGGCCGTTTGGCCTTCACCAAAGGGCTAATGGCGGGTATGAACAGTATCTTTCTCTTACAAATGCCGCTCTTTGGGCCTCGTTTGCCCCAAGGATTTGACCGCTGGGGTGGTCTATGAGCCAGGCCCAGCGGGGCAATCGTGCTTTAAGAGCCATCGACGCGGTGCTTGGGGTACCGATCGTAATGACCCTATCCTTGATGCGCTCTAAATCCGGGCCGCCTAAAGCCCCCCAAACGATCGGCATCGTGGTGTTGGGCGCTCTTGGCGACGCCCTCTTGACCTCGGCGTTAGTGGCGGGCATCCGCAAGACCTTCCCAAATGGCCAAATCGTGGTTTTTGGTACTCGCAGCAATCAACAGGCGTTTGAGCTCATTACGGGGTTTGACCGTCGAATTGAGGTTTCCCTATCCAATCCCTTTAAGGCCCTCTTAGAAGTGCGTAAAGCGTCTTGTGACTGCATGATCGACACTTCCCAATGGTCGCGTTTTGGGGCGATTTTGAGTGCATTATCGGGGGCGCGTTACACCATTGGGTTTCAAACCCATGGCCAATTTCGGCATTTTGCTTATGATGATGCTATTGTCCATCGAGCCACATGCCATGAAATTGAAAATTTTCAGGCCCTAGGGGCGCCATTGGGACAAAAGGTGCATGCATTACCGTGCCTTAATCATGAACGCATCAATGCACTTGAACCGGAGCCCAGTGGGCTGCCTTTTGTGGTTTTTCATCCATGGGCGAGTGGAACCCAAGCATCAATGCGGGAGTGGCCTTTGGAATCTTGGGCTCTTTTGATAATGACCATTATACAATCAGGCTTCGATGTTGTCCTTAGTGGCGGACCTGAGGATCAATCAAAGTCCTCTCAACTCATTGAGTTCATGAATATGCGGTTTCCGAAGCTCGTTGATTTAATTGCGCAAAAAGTTCGCATCATGCAAAGCAAGTCCCTGTTGCAAACCGCGGCAATTTTGCAGCGGGCTGCGGCAATTGTTAGCGTAAACACTGGAATCATGCACTTGGCGGCTTTGTTAGATCGTCCCTTGGTCGCTTTGCATGGCCCCACCAATCCGGTGCGCTGGGGCCCACAATACCCCGGTATGCAATTTACGAACCCCCCTGTGGTGTTGGCAGTTTCAACTGAGCAGGGTGGTGGTTTTCTTCATCTGGGTTTTGAGTACGGATCAAACCGTCAGTATGTGATGCAGCAGATTACGGTTACTCAGGTGGTTGAGGCCCTGCATCAGCTGCGCCTACCGGTTCAAACGGTTTAGCCCAATGCAATTTTCGATTCTCGTCAATTCTTACTTTATCCGGGTATTTGATTTTTTAGTAATCAATTCGGTTGGGCTGATCGCGTTTTGGGTGTTACAAGAATTTCGTGATCCCAATCTTGATTTACAGCGGTATGCAGCACTAATGGTGCTCGCTAGTATTGCGTATTTAATTGTCATTAATAAAACCTACCGATCTTGGCGTGGCAGTAATTTAATGCTCTTGTTCGGTCGGGTTGCAACGGGCGTAGCAAAAACCTGGGTACTGATTTTGGTGTGGTTAGTTTTTAGTAAATCCACGGAAATGTATTCGCGTTTATGGCTGATCGGATGGGCCTTGGGTAGTTTTTTTACCCTTTGCGGGGTACGTCTAGTTGCCTATTACTTACTTCAAAAGTACCGTGCGCACGGCATCAATTTACGCCATGTTGCAATTGTGGGTGAGGGCAGTACCGCTGAAGAACTCATGCGGCGACTGCAAGATGCTAAATGGTCCGGATATCGCATGCAGCAGTATCTGGATTCGATTGACCCCGAAAAATTACGCGACTTGGCGCAATTACCCCTCAATGAAATCTGGATTGCTCTTCCCATGGGAGACGCAAAGCAGATGCAAGCGGTGATGGACTCACTACAAACCAGTACTGCGGTGATTCGTTTTGTTCCCGATTGGTTCTCGTTTCGCTTGATCAATCATGGCGTCAGTGAGGTACTAGGGGTGCAAATGATTGATTTATACGGCACGCCAATGAGCGGTACCAATCTGTTTATTAAAACCGTCGAAGACTACGTATTGGCTAGCGCAATTTTGATCCTGATTAGTCCCTTGATGGTTGCCTTAGCGATTGGAGTCAAGCTCAATTCGCCTGGCCCCGTGTTTTATCGCCAAGAACGTATGGGCTGGAATGGGGATGTGTTCGAGATCTTGAAGTTTCGTACCATGCCAACCGATTTGGAAAGCGAGCAGGTCGTATGGGGAGGATCGGCACAGAAGTCGGTTACGCGCTTCTCAAAATGGCTGCGGTCGACCAGTCTTGACGAATTACCACAATTTTTTAATGTATTGCAGGGAAAGATGTCGATTGTCGGCCCACGACCCGAACGGCCGATGTTTGTGGAGAAATTTAAAAACGAGATTCCAGGTTATATGAAAAAGCACCTCGTAAAGGCTGGCATCACCGGTTGGGCTCAAATCCACGGTTGGCGCGGAGACACGGATTTGCATACGCGCATTGAGCATGATTTGTACTACATTGAAAACTGGTCCCTGTGGCTGGACCTCAAAATCATCTTATTTACGGTATTTCGGGGCTTTGTAAACCGCAATGCCTATTAGTGATGGACGGGTCTTTGTGGGATTAGTAATCCAGACAACAAAGCCATCATAAAAAACAACACTTCGATCGAGTGTTTGCTACTGGCTTCGGCAACCGTATAGCTAATCACGATACTAATTGCGATCCAGGTGACGGTTGCGCCTGCAAGGTTTGGCGTTCGGATTCCTAAGAGAATCAAGCTAGCTAAGGTGAGTAGTACGATCGCCAAGCCAGGGATACCAAAGGCAAGACCAAAATCAATCCAGGCGCTGTGCGAGGATTCAATGACCGCGTCGGGATATTTTTTAACCACCTGTTTTTCTAAGGAATGCTCTAGCAAGCCGTAGCCTAGGGGATGGTCCGCAATGGTTTGCAGACCAACCGTAGCCCAGGCTGCCCGTTCGTAATTATTAGGATATACCGTTTGTCCGGAGGCATTGGTGGGATAACCAAATTTCTTTGCGTCTTGCCAGTGGGGATACTGATCGATTTGAACAGCTACTGCGAGATCGTCAAAGAAATGGGCCCACCCTCGGTTGATTTTTAAATGCTGTTGGATGAAAAGCCCCATGAGGACAACTACGAGGCCAATGACGACCAAGCTTCGCAATGAGCGAGCATGCCGTAGTACCGTAATACCAAGTAATAGACCAAATACCAGGGTCGCAACGCCCAAACCGTTACGTGTATCGACAATGGTTGTATACGAAAATAACACCAGCACCATCGCTACACCCCAAATGAATACCGGGGTGAGTGTACGGTGCTCAGAACGGCTGCCAAGGTAGTACGCAATCCAGCCAGCGCAGGCACCGACCAGGATCGATCCCATCATCACGACATTGATTTTGTTTAGAAAGGGGCTTGAAAAGTAGTAGCTTGGCATGAATAAGGTCCCTTGATTGAGCGCGACGAGCAGATAGTCCCCAAAAAGGTAGGTAAAACTCGCGCCAATCCCAAGCCAAAGCAGGTAAAGCTGACTGATCTGGCGCTGTAAAACGAGGCCCGTGATGATGCCAATCGCACATGCCATGAGTACGCGTAACCATGAGCCTTTTAGCTCAGACCACTGCGCTTGGGCATCTGTGCCGATAAATAGATAGTGCACCACCACCCAAAGGAGTAAAAGGCTAATTCCGATTAAGGGAAGCCAATCGGCGCTTGAGCCCTTAAGGGTGACGGTATGGCGACAGCGCAGCCACCAGAGGATGGCTGCCACTAGTCCCAAGCCAAGCAAAATATTACGAAGAGCAATGGTGCCTTGTAGTGGCCATATGCAAAGCAGTAAGGCGCTTAGGACAATGAAGCTTCGATCATGTTTGCTGCACGAGGTATTCATAAGGCATAGATATATAGACTGGTAACATCATAATCGCTACAAGCGATAATGATATTTTTTAAGGTTAAATAGCAGCGTGATACTTTTGACTGGGGCAACTGGCTATATTGGCTCGCATACTTGGCTTGGGCTACTGGGTGATGGGTATGCTGTCTTAGGTTTGGATAATTACTCCAATTCAAGCCCTGTGGTGTTAGATCGCCTTCAGACTTTAGCCGGACAGCCATTACCCTTTGTGCGGGCGGATGTGCGCGATCCAATGGTGCTCAAAGACATTTTTACACGCTATCCAATTCGAGGCGTCATTCATTTTGCGGCTCTCAAAGCCGTGGGTGAGTCGATGCAAAAACCGCTGCAGTACTATGAAAATAATGTCACAGGCTTAATTCATTTGACCCAAGCGATGGCGCAGGCGGGTTGCCGACATCTAGTATTTAGCTCGTCGGCGACGGTTTATGGTGATCCCCAGACCGTACCAATTACTGAGGATGCGCGCTTGGCGCCAACGAGTCCGTATGGCCAAACAAAACTCATGAGTGAGCAAATTTTGCGGGATCTCGAATGGGCTGATCCCAGTTGGAAAATTGCGTATTTACGTTACTTCAATCCAATTGGAGCCCATCCTAGTGGTTTGATTGGTGAGGACCCCTTGGGCCTGCCTAATAACTTAGTTCCTTTTTTGGCTAAGGTCGCAGTGGGCGCGATTCCAGTCCTCAAGCTCTATGGCAATGATTGGCCAACCCCTGATGGTACGGGTGTGCGGGATTATTTACACGTCATGGATCTGGCCCGTGCCCACTCCAAGGCAATTCATTATCTATTTCAAGAGGGTCAATCGCTGACTGTCAATTTGGGGACTGGTCGCGGCTACAGTGTGTTGGAGGTCATTCACGCGTACGAAAAAGCCTCTAGTCGTCCGATTCCGTTTGAGATCGTGGGGCGGCGCACGGGCGATATCGCCACTTGTTTTGCAGACCCGAGCCGGGCCAAGTCGATATTAGGCTGGAGTACGCAATTTGGACTCGATGAGATGTGCGCACACAGTTGGAATTGGCAAAAAAATAATCCCCATGGGTATGCCTGATGCACGACCAGCATGACTTGGTCTTGTATTGCAAGTCCTATTGTCAGGATTTTTTACGATTACAGCGCTTGAGTCATTCGGTTACTCAATTTAACACGCAGGCCATCCCATTTTATGTCTCTACTCCGCAAGCCGATTACCCGGAGTTACTTACGATTTTTGGCGGGACACTGCCGTTTATATGGCTTGCCGACGAGACCATTTTGGAGACTAATCCGCGCCTTGATCGGGCACGCTTTCAAACCTACCCGGGTGGGCTGCAGCAGCAGTTAGTGAAGGCAGAGTTTTGGCGACTTGGGATCGCTAAAACCTATGTGTGCTTTGACTCAGACTGCGTTTTTTTGCGGGAATTTGTGCCCAGCGATTTTATGAATGCGCAGGGCGAGCCGTATACGGTGGTTTATGACTTAAGTGAGTTGTTTGGGGTTGCACAGCGCCTGGGCTACCCCAAGGTTGAGGCAAATTTACGTGCTGAATCAGAACGCGTCATGCAAATCTTTGGACGCACTGGTAACCAGTACGCCTGTCCCTGCCCGCCGTTTATTTGGTCAAGTGCAGTTTGGCAATCACTTGATGAGAAGTTTTTGCGGCCTAGGCACTGGAGCATTGATCAATTAATTACGCGCGATCACCCTGAGAGTTTGTGCTACCTCGAGGCGCTACTGCGATTTCAGGCAATTGCTTGGATCCCGATCAGCCCCCTCTTTCGGGTTTACTTTTATGACTGGTTTTATTTGTACCTCCAAAAGCAAGGGGAGACCCAAGCGACCCTGACCAATTCCTTTATCGGGGTGATTTACCAATCGAATTGGGACAAGTCGCTTGATTATGGAGCGAGCCCCAAATCGCTCCTCTCAAACCTAGTGCGTGCGATTAAGGCCCATTGGCGCGCGCTCAAGGTACGCATACTCACCTAAATCACCTAGAATTCGATTGATGAGCGCGTACGAACACATTCTGGTTTCCGTATCCATGCCTGCTTACAACGCGGCGCAGTACATTGGTGAGGCGATCGAGAGCATTTTGTCCCAATCGCATCGCAATCTTGAATTAATTGTGATTGATGATGGCTCAAAAGATAACACCCTTTCGGTGATTCAGAGCTACCGTGATCCACGAATTGTGGCTTTAACCCATTCTCAAAATCGGGGTCTTGTCGCAACCCGCAATGAAATTACGCAAATGGCCCGTGGCAAGTACATTGCCTTTTTAGACGCCGACGATAAAGCATTTTCGACCCGCCTTGAAAAGCAATTGGGTTTTTTAGAGCGCAATCCGATTGATATTTGCGGGACCGATTACTGGGTTTTGAATGATCAAGATGGTTCGCAGCGTAAGTCTAAGCAAAGTCACAGTGATATTGATATACGAGCGCTCATGACCATTTACAGTCCCCTGTGCAATCCCTCGATTATGGGGCGCGCTGCAGTGTTTAAAGATAACTTATATCGGGCTGAATATGGGCATGCCGAGGATTATTGCTTTTGGGTTGATTTGGCACTCAAAGGCTACTCGTTTTCGAACCTGCAAGAGCGACTCATGGTTTACCGTTTGCACGCCACTCAAACAAGCATCACCCATCAAGCCGCCGCGCGGCAAATTTTTTTAGATACGCAGCAGCGTTATTTACAAGGGTTGGGGATTTCGCTTGCCGATACCCCGAGACCGATACCGTGGCATGAGCGTGTGCATTCGGCTCCCAGGTTTTTAAAACAAGTGCAGCAGATCATTGGTAAAACATCGTTTTTTGTGAATTGGCAGATTTACGCGCGCTTTCAATGGCGCGGCAATGGTGTTCTACGAACACCGTTTGTCCGCCTTGAGCGCCTCATCATTGCCTTGTGGGCACGCTTTGTTTTGTAAGGCTCTTAGTAATTTCACCCACAATGACTTCGGTGTAATGCGAGATATCAAAGCGATTCGCTGCGGCGCTGCGTAGGAATGCCAGGATGTGTTGCTGATACTGTGCATACTCCTGCTCTGAAAGATTGAGTAAATACTGGTGCACGGCTTGGGTACTGGCAAAGTGGCGTCGATCAATAAAACATGAGGCGGGAATGAGGGCATCGACGTTATCCGCTCCCCAATAGATGGGAACGCAACCCGATAAAAACGCATCAAAGATTTTTTCGCTGACGTAATTGGGTAAACCGCCAACATTTTCGTAGCAGTAGGCGAACTTCGCTTTGCTATAGACCATGGCCTTATCGATCACATCACCGTGGTAGCTGGGATAAGGACGATAGCCCCAAAGTTGGGTGGCAAGCCGTTGTCCGCGTCGCAGTAATTTGCCGTGCCAGGTAAATTGATGGGTGGGTTTATGCCAACCCAAACCATAGAGCGCGAAATGCATTGGAGCATGCTGCTCATACCAGCGAATCACCGCCACACGTTCTTGATAGAGGTCATTGGGCAGCGGTTTGCTAAACGCCTTATTCGCGTTAATGA
>JACCDY011157548.1_pt1 | contig 17866 bp, 22 predicted proteins | sample 7446391 | NCBI WGS metagenome assembly JACCDY01 (sample SAMN15323451, study PRJNA562643) | freshwater metagenome | isolation source: river surface water | place: USA:Blue River Watershed | collected 2017-08-18
GTGTCATGACGACAATGTACGGCGGTCGCCCCTTTTGCTTGGTAATCTCCTCCTTGAGTGACAGTAACTCGCGGGTGGCCGCCAACTCAGACAACCATGGGCCGGGGCCGCACGCCATGTAAGGCAATCCGGTGAGCACCACCGGGGGTTCATCACCAACCACAACATATTTAGGCCAACACAAGTCCTGCACGGTCCCGGACGCGGTCAACACCCCATAGGGATGATTGGACAAACTTTCCATCCGCTCATTCTGCTGATCATGATTGCCCGGGATGGCATAAATGGGACAGGGACTCTTGCGAAGCTCCTCCGTGATCATTACATCGAGTCGACGACTGATCGACGGCCCCGCAGCGACGTGAAACAAATCACCTGCAATTTGAATCGCATGAGCGCCCAGGTGTTTGCCCCCGGCCTCATCGTCGACTTGAATTCGTTCCGCCAACATCAAAAGCTTTTGTATCTTCTGACGAATGGTTCCCAACCAATCCCGGTCTTTACGAGACCGGGGTTTTCTCTCCGTCCAATGGGGATCACTGATCCCCAAAACAACCGTTGCCATTGGCTAATCCGTCTTTTGAGAGTATTGAATGCACGGGTAGGCCGAGCCGGGAACGTCCACCGCTTCCATGCCGTACAACGACGTGGGGGCGAAGGTGTTCAAGATGTCATAGACCTGAGCGAACACCTGTCGGATCTCCTCCTCGGCATGCGGGGAAGTCCGCATGATCAACATGTGCCGGAGTTGGCGAATGTTCGCCGACCAACCCATGATGTTAGCCATACCGTTGGGGAGGATTCTCCGCAAAAGCGAAGTGAACTTTTTCTTGCTCTCCTGCGAGGTCAACTTGTCCGCCACCAAATCTTCAAGAGTCTGATAGGCGAACTCGATCTGACCGCCCACGTCATCAATGACCTGACGGATCTTGGTGAACACCTCGTCGTCGGTCTGCAACAATTCGGTGGAGACATAATCCACCTGTCCGTCGACGGGACGGCAGAAACGTCCGGACTCCTGGGAATACGCGACCCCCACGCGATGTCTCACCAATTCATGGGTGAATACCCGGCTGCAGTTCACGGTCACAAAATTGAAGTACGAATGTTCGAACACCGATCCGTGACCTTGGTCGAAACAGTTTTCAATGTTTGGACGGATCTCGCGAACCTTCTTCACGTCGGGGTTCTTACCCACGGTGAGACTTTTGTAACACAACTTCGCGTAGAACGAAGCGAGCATTTCCGCCTCCGACAACCCGTCCTTTCGGGCTATCTCCATGCGATCCAAAAACTCCTGGTTGTCTGTGTCTTCCAGGAAAGACTGCAGTCCCGGATGATGCAACGTCGTCTGTCCAATCAAATACGTTCGAGGCGTGACCAATCTCATCCTGTTCTCCCAACCACCCCCCGGGGGTGGTGTCTAGAGTAAAACGACTATAAAACAAAAAAGGCGTCGACCCGTTAAGGTCGACGCCGAAGAGTAATCGCAATCAAGCTTGAGTGTCAAGCCTTAGTTGGCCGGAAACGCCGCTTCCGCCGAATTGTCGTCCGCGAAGAACCGGGCGGCAAATTCACCCTCGAAAATGCTCTCGACTTCTTCGAGATCATATTCCTTGGGGCGGTTGTCTTTTCCGACCGAACCCGATACCAACTCACCCACCCAAGCGCCCAGGACGCGGCTCACGTGAGGGGTCGAATGGTGGCTGCCCAACTCGGTAGCGAAATTGATCAAGTCATAGACGGTCGACTTGCAGGGCAGCACACGGGCCTTGCGTTCCGCCATCGCGCTGGGGTTGATCCCATACGTGGTGGCGATGTCTCCCGAAACTCGATCGAACTTCTCAAACACCGGAAGGTCAAACTGGCACTTCTCCAGCGTCCGGAACAGACTGACGGCTTCACGGACCGACGCCTGCGTGCGCTGCGAAGCCTCCAAGCGGCTTCGGAAAGCGCTAAACCCATCCGCATGATCGAACCCGTCGAGAACACGGGTCAACTGCAGGGCAATGTTGTTGCCGTGCTGGATGGGCGTACGGAACGCCGGAGCGTACCCGGTAGCACCGTTGGAGCAAACCAAACGGAGCAACTGGAGGTAAACCTCGGGCAAGCCGTACCCGTCGATCGGAACCGACAACACAAAGCGGTTCATGAAATCATCCGGACCGATCTGGTAGGACCGGTCGCCCGATCGCGGCAGGTGGGTGCTGGTCAGAATTCCATTCTGATACCCCAGGGCCGGGAGATCGGAGTCTTCGGGACGGAACCGATTCACCAACTCCAACGCATGGTCGTACCGCAGGAACGACTTGTGTGGCTGCGTCAGAGACAGCAGGCGAGGCTTGTCACCAGGAGACCGCTCGATCGCAACCCGGATGTTCTCCGTGCCTCGCTGGGCGATTCTGGAGAAAACCTCCGCATAGTCAAAATAGGCGAAAACCGTCGTCCCCAGGCCGAAATTGGCCGCGAACGACTGCCACCAACGCTCGGTTGGAGCGATCGGCTCGTCCTTGATCAACACACGGACGTTCTTGAGTTGTTTGCTCAAATCCGCCCGGAAAGACAATCCCGTCGGACCCGTCAATGCCGGATCTTCATTTTCCTCCCTGGGGGGCTGAATGACCTTGATGGAATTGATCGGGACCACTTCATAGTCGACCGACACTGCAGAGGCAGGGATGGCCTTACCACGCAAAAAACTCATGTAGCACAACCTTTCTTAGAAGACCTCAGAGACCCCCCACCCCCGGGGGGTGGTATTAGAATACCAGAGTACCCCACCTGAGTCAACGATTTGGGAGGGGTATTTTTATTTTCTCCCTAACTTGTTGTTGTAGAACAAGTTATTCGTCAGGCATTTCTGGTTGATCATTCAAGTGACTTCGACGACGCTTTCTCTTCTTTGGATTTTTGGGCAGAAAATCCATCAAAGTGCTGTGTTTGGTCCGCTCCGCCAAACTCTTGGAGAAATATTCGGGGATGTCCGGGCTCTCCGAATGCACAAGCGCTTTCGCCATGGTGGCGAAGATAGAATCCAAATGAGGGTTGGTCGTCAACGACAACCACCGCGACCCCTCCCGCAACAAATAGCTCGACTTGGGGGTCGCATACTTGCAGAAATTGAAGTGGGTGTTGCCCGATTGAACGATTTGCTTCCGCTCGATCCCCGGGAAGCTGCGGAGTACCCGTCCGGCCATCTGAATGGCAGGCCACTTGGACGAATCTCGGACGAACACACTTTTGAGTGAGGGCTCGTCAAACCCCTCTGTCAGAATCCGCATGTTGACCAACACCTGCACGCCGTCGTCGCGGAACAGATTCAATTGAGTCTCACGATCGGTATCGCAGGTCACTAGCTCGCAGTTGACCCCGCCCGCCCGCACAAGGCGCTGAAATTGAATACACTCCTCCTCGGTGAGGAAAAACACGACCGATTTCCCCCACTGCGTTCTCCATCGGAGAAAGACCTCAGCAACATGTTCGGGCGTCCAACTGTGGATTTGGAAATGGTCGAACTTGCTCAAATAACCATCCAGAATCAACTCCTGGATGCCCACGTCGTTAATCAGCGCTTGAAAGGCCAACGCCATGTTGTCCGCCCGCACGGGCGTGGCCGTCAAACCAAAAGTAAACTTCGGCTTGGAACACTCCCAAAAGCGGCGGGCCGTCATGGACGCCTCATGGTGACACTCGTCATACACCAGGGCATCCAAATGCTCGGGAGGGTTGCGGTCGAACATGGAGATCCACTCAATTTTGGTCCCAAAGTTCCTCGCAAAGTTCTCCCGCTCGGCCTGTTGGAGCAAGTCGCGGTGCATAGCCGTCCAGCCGATCCGCTTGCAGCCTCGCTGCTCTTGAAGGTACTTCGTCACCCCCAGGCCCATCACAGTTTTACCAGAGCCTGTTGGGGCCTGGAGCAGCACGGACTCAGCCGGGCGGGGCGTGTGCCCAAATTGGTTGGTCAATCGACCTTCAAATGCCCTGACGGTTTTGTCGATCAAACGATACTGGTACGGGCGGGGTTCGACAAAGACATTGTTGAACACCGAATCCATCAGCTTTTGGTCGATTTCAAACAAGAAAGCGCTCCTTTGGATTAGACATCCTCTATTGTACCAAATTTGCCTTGAAAATCAATCGCCAAACAACACGGGGAAAACATTGTGTAGTTGGCGATGATAACGGCTCAGGAGACGCTCTCCGGCCCGGTAGGATCGGTCGTCGTTAAAACCCGTAGCGGCAATCAGACGAGAGGTATAAACGTCTGGCTTGGAGAAACCCATGTAATCTTCCAGGCGGGCACCATCACAGCGAGAAAGCATATAACCGAGAGCCTCCGGGATGGCGGACTTGACGGCCTGTGTAAGTTCCGGTTCCGGACGATTGGCTCGGGCCGTCTGACGGGCCAGAATCTGGTCGATCTCACGGGCGGCTCGCTGTTGAAGTTGTCGTTCCTGCTCCTCGACCGCCAGCCGTTCCGCCTCCTGAGCGGCGGCTTCGATAGCGGCCATACGGGCCTGATACTGCTCGGTCGTCTCCACGTCATGGCGTCCACCCGTGACCTGCACGGTCGCCTCAATGGCCGACTGAATCAACTCGATCTTGCGCTCCAGCAGTCGCAGGACATGTTCATCCATTTCATGGATTGAAACCATACGCAGAATCTGGATGCTCGACGCCGTCTGTCCAATTCGGCAAACCCGATCTTCCGCCTGAGCGTTCAGCGCGGGCGTCCAATCAAGATCTACAAACAGGACGGTGGATGCCCGGGTGAGCGTCAGGCCCACACCACCGGCCTGCACGGTCAGGCCCACACCCTTGAGATCTCCCGCCTGGAACGCCTGGACGATCGCAGCACGCTCTTCGGGCGGAGTGTCGCCGGTGATGGTCGCCCAACCCTCACGAGCCCCTACGGCCTCCACCGGGGCCTTGTGGGCGGAGAAAACCAGCAGGGGGATGCCCTGTTCCTCGTAGTCGACCACGAAGTCCAGAACGGCGGGGATGCGTTCCTTGGCCAATTCCGCCCGGACCTTCGAGAAAGCCTCGAAGGGGGGCAATTCCCCGCTGGCTATCTGATCGGCGAATTCGGCCCAAAGATCGTCCAGCGTCTTCTTCAGCGTGGCGGACATGCCGTTGACGACGAGGTGCTGATACGTCTTGCGGGGAAGCTGCGGCAGCACGTCGATTTTGTTGCGTCGGAGCATGACCCGACGGAGGCGTTCGGCGACTTCCGGATCGGCGTTGCCGTACTCGGTGCCATAGCGAGTTTTGACCGCGTGGAAAAGTTCCTGAAACTTCTCCCAACCCCACTTGCCACGCCCGAAAACCTCACTATGAAGGTTGCCAACTCGAAGCGTTCCCCACAGATCGGTCGCTCGGTTCATGAGCGGCGTACCGGTCAGCAACCACGCTCGCTTGCAGACCTGCGACAGGAAAGCGATTTTGGCATGAACTTGCGACTTGGTGTTCTTAGCCCGGTGCGCTTCATCGACCACCAGAGTCGTCCGATTCCACGCATTCCCGGACGCCTTGTACGCTTCCACGTCCTGCCATTTCTTGTAGGCCAGGAGGGTCTTGGGAAGAGACTCAAAATTGATGATCTTGATCTCGCCCGTCGCGGGAGGGCTGAATTCTGATTTGCTGTCCAGCAGGGTCACGACAAACCCAGGAGCCCAGCGAGCAATCTCATTTCGCCAGTTGTATTTGAGAGTCGCGGGGCAGACGACCAGAACGGCGTCCGAAGGATGCAAAGCGCGAAGCGTCTGAACGGTCTTGCCCAGGCCCATGTCGTCGGCCAACAGGGCACGGTCGTGTTGAGCGAGAAAATCAACCCCGGTGACCTGGAAATCATACAAGCCGTCCAGGTTGGCCTGCACGGCCTGTTCGCTCTGTTGATATTGGCGGAGCGCCGGAGGGACACTGATCTTGAGTTGATCGCAAACTTCAAGCAACCGAGGGCGGTCGACGTTCTCCAACGAGACAATCCAAGCCGCGTCCGGCCCCTTCAGGCCGTTGAAACGAGGCTTGCCCGGGAGGCTTCTCACCAGACTGACGGCCTGGGGCGAGTAGGAGAAGTAGAGAAAACCGTCCAACGTAAGTTCGTTACGAACAACAACTTGCTCGGGGAAATGCTCCCGGCAATAAGTTGTCCAGCGACCGTTCTCGTTGCGGACATGACCTTCACCGGCTCGCACACCTTCACGGCAAGTGGCACAAGTTCCGTCATAACGATTGATCATGGTTGGCTTCCTGTGTTTGTTCTACACCTCTATTATATCGACTTTTGGGTGTAAAATCAACAGAAAACCATCCCAGATTTCGTAAAATCAGGGTGTCTGGCTGGCGCGAGGTTTCCGAGGTCGCGGAGTTTTGAATGATTCCGCCAATTCTCGACGATAAATCACGACTTCCGGATGGGCCTCAAATCCGAGACTGGTCTTGCCCTCCTCCACTCGGGTGACCCCAACGGAAATTCTCCGTGGGACATCGCTCGGAGGAACATCGACATCCACCCATTCCCCGGGACCACGGGTCAAAACCAACATACGACTCTCCTCATTTTGTAGGCAGAATAAAACCCGCCACCTTGGTGCGATCTTCAAAATTGCAGAGTTCAATTTTAGGATTCTGGATTGAACTCACCGACACGGCAATCCTCCCCAAACCGACCAGCGTTGCGATGGTCTCTTCGGGCTCATCCTGACCGAACGCCAACCGGACTGCCTCCAAATTGGAGAACACTTCGTCAGGCAAACTCAGGGTCAACTTTTTACGAGGCATTCGTCATGATCTTTCGTCAACAAAGTGTTGCAAAACGGACACACCTTGAACTCAACTTTGATCCGTTCCAAATCCTGTTCGGTCTCTTTCAATGAAGCGGAGATTCGCTCCAACTCCACCACCTTGGGTTGCATGACGGCGACTGCTGTCTGATGCTGACTACGCATGACAGCTAAACGCTCAGCTAAGAAGTCATACTCGGGCACGGACTGAACAGCATCCAAGTTTGGTAGTTCAGTAGGAAATTTTTTATACTTCTGGATCAATTCCGACAAACGCAAGGGACGATCGGAAAACAACGGAGGGCTGACCTGCTCGGGAACGACCGCTTCACTGCGACGGAGCAAGGTCTTATATTTTTCGATCAACACCTGCAGGGCAATCAAACGGTCTGCCGACGGGCTCTCAGGACTGGTGGGAAGTTGTACTTGCGTGCGGGGGGTAAGACGATCGAACGTCTGTTTAAGTCGGGACAGCGTCTCCACACGGCCTTCATTGGCCGCTTGTCGGGCCTGCCATTCACTCGCGGATTTGTAGGAAGTCTCGATCTTCTCCCCCAACTCCTCCACCTTGGCGGTCAAGGTATTTTGAGCATGCAATTTGTTGCTCAAAAATGTCTCTTCCCGACGCGACTCCGTGACGATCTTCTGCACGCTCTTCACCGCGCGTACAACCTGTCGGGCCTCCTCATTAACCCCCAACAGCGAGGCCGTCACGGTCGGCCCCTCCTTCAAGGCAAACGGGTGATCACCCTGTTCATGAATTTGGGGCCAAAAATCTTCCTTGCCGACCAGGAGAGAATCAAATCCTAACCTGCGGACTTCTGCCGGTACATCGCCGTTCAATTTGGTGAACAACTGCCCGTCCACCTCATAGCTGGCGGTCGAGCGAGTTTTGGTCCAAATCACCACATGACCACCGGCCTCCAGGGTGACCTTACAAAACGTCTGATCGGTCGTGATGAAATCATCGCCGCACCTGTTGGTCAACAACGCCTGCATGGCACGAATGATCGCGCTCTTACCGATATTGGATTCACCAATAATACAGGTCAGACCATCGACCTGAATGGTCAACGGACCTTTAATGGATTGAAAATTCTCAATCGTCAGTCGGAACATAACTCGTCCTTGTAGAGAGGCTCGTCAGGCGGTCCCATGTTGGAAGCAATACGAGGAGATTCGAACAACGGTTGGCCGGTGACGCGATGGCGTGCCTGCCTGCTCTTATTCAACACCTTATAGGCCGTCGAGGCCAATTGGAGCCGATAACTCTGCAACTCCGTACACAACGCATCCCACTCCTGATCGGTGGGAGGTTCCAACGACAGGGTAGGGAAAATCAACTGAACTTGCCGACGCGCTTCTTTCAACCGTGTGGCCGAACCGCCCGCCCAGGTGATGAAATATAAAAGCTGCTCGCGTCGAGTCATTGTTGATTTGGCAACTCCGCTTTGACCCAAATAACCGTGTCCTGACCGACCATAATTGGCCGGACATCCTCTTGTGGTCGAGGTGCGGCAAACAACTTGTTTTTACGGTTGATTTTGAATTGTTTATGACCAAATTTGGTCTGATGAATTTCCCTACAATCTGGCCAATGCCCGGCCTCACACAAACTGCCGCCACCCTTGAAATAGTCCTTCTGCCACTTAGCCTCTGTGGCTTCGCTGCCGGGGATGTTCAATTCCTTGTTGAATTTGTCCCGACGTACGCTCCACTCCCGATACTGCTTCTCGATCTCGGGATTGTCCGCCAAATCCAAAATCTCCGGTTCCATGCTCTCCATCAACCCTCGCGGATACGGGATGATGCGACAGAACGGAGCCCCGACGGGGAAACACGCGGTGAACCCTGGCCGAGTACACAACCAATTCATCGTCGAGGTGGCGGGGAGCCATTCCGTCTCCACGTAACCGCTACAGGCTTGGAGGCCGTCCAGAGGATAATTGGTCGGCCCCGTTAGGAGCAGATTCATGTCCGGAGAGGTGCGGAACAGATAACCGATCGAAAGCGTAAACGTGCCCACACCGAAATGACTGAGCGCTAGGGGGTGGGGTTGCCGAGTAGGGGTCTCGATGACCACGTCTTTTTTATCAGGACCGCCCGACCACGTCACCGTGAACGTCATCGGGTTCAGAATGTCCCAACCGAGTTGGTTGGCCATCGCCAGCGGGAGGCAGCGGTAGGGGAATTTTTGGTTGGCTGCGGTCATCCACTCACGGTCGATCGCAGCCTTTTTCAATAGCGGCGGATTGGCCATCGCCGCGTAGGCGGTCAACTGTTGAGTATTTGGAGTCTCTGATCCCATTCGAATCGCCTCTTCCGCCAATCCGGCGTGTCTTGATTCTTGGACGGGTGACCAAGATATTTCGACAACTGCCTTTTCCACACCACGCCCTCGTCACCGAGGTCTCTCCACTCCTGATACTGCGTTGCGAAATTTTCAGTAACCAGGGGGATGGGTTGAATGTTGGGGTGATTCATCTGCGCGACCAACTCGAAGGCGATTTGCTGCCGTGTCGCCAGTGGGAAAAAACCAATCCACTCCCACCCCCCAGGGGTGGGTCTACGGACGCAGTCGAAGATCCAAAAACACCCTTGATCGCCCTGACGGACCCACTCCCCCTCCAGGTGCGTTCCCCGGGGCAGTACGTCCAGCAAAACTTTGAGGTGTTGTGAGCCTCGGGAGATCGCCAGGAAGGAGCCTGAGCGATTGTAGATCGACAGGTGCCCCTCGGGGGTGCGAATCGCCACCACGCGGTCGCCAGCTTTCTTGGCTTCCATCTGCCAGCCCACGGGCGGCTTTTCCAACCAATCCGCAGGAGCGTGTGAGGGGGCAGGGGGGTAGAGGTAAACGGCCATTTTCTGGTGTCCTTACAAAAAAAGGGCGGGGGTGTCTGGATACCCCCGCCCTTTCCGCGATCCAAGGAAAGTCAGGAAACACTCACTGCTACCGTCCGCTTGAAGTACGTGCCTTCAAGCTGCTCCCGGACTTCCGGATCAAGCGTGAACCGCAGGTTGGCGAAAGACGCCACCGGCAAAAGCTGTTCGCGAACCTCCAGGTACTCGGCGACAAACTGCTCCGCGCCCTCCTCGCCCAGCGCCTCCGTCAGCCGTGCCAGCATGGACGAAAGTCGCTCGTCGCTGTTCGCGACCACCGAGTTGATCCCGATCGTCCGCTTCCGCGTGACAAACTGGTCGAACTTGTCGCCGAGAAGTTCCCGAAGATCCTCTTCGTTGTTGACCGGAGGGGTCTTGCCCTTGCCCTCGACGACCGCGTCCACGGCCCCGTAGTTCTTGAACTGAACCTGAACGGCATGGTCGGCCACGGCGATTTCGCACGTCTTGGAAACCCCGCCCGACTGTTCCATGGAGTCCTGGATGGGCCGAAGTTCCTGCTTGATCTGGTCCTTGAGGGCCTCGGCTTTCGCTGTTGCGTCTTTGGCCTGAGTGACGGCGAGAACGACATCTGCCGCAAGAGCCTGCAATTCCTTGCTCGGCTCGCCGAGGATCAACTTGTCCGAAGTCTTCGCGACCGAAACCCGCTTGGCACCCTTGAGAATTGACAGATTAGCCACAGTCGTCTCCTTGATTGTGTCTTCTTCCTTACCCCCATATTATATCGGATTCATGCCTGTAAATCAATACCAAAATTGGTAAATTTAACCTTTTGGGGGTGAAAACCACAAAATAGCACGGAGATTGTTGGCCTGTTGAACTTCCTGCTCGGTCAAATTCGGCCAGATTTGGTCCATGGCGGCTCGCAAGACCGTCACCTCTTGACTGTCCTGCCCTTTGAGTCGACTCAACTGCCCGAGCAGGGAAACATACGCGCCGAACAGGGCTCGCACGGGAGCGTCGATCCGACATGCCTGCGAGGCCGCGTAATGGGTTCGTAATTGCCAGCCCGGCATCTTCCCGGCTTCCAAGGGGTTTGGCAATCCATGCAAGATTTGCACAATTCGGGAGTCCAACTTGACAACCAAACTTCCTCGGTCGCCTATTTGTTGGATGAATTCGTACCGATCACCCTGATGAATCAGATGAATGACATCCTTGCCATCGGTGAACGACAAGAGAGGTTGATATTTGATGTCCTGCACTTTGACTGTGGAGGGACTGGAGGGCAGCAGATACATCAATGCCTCAAATAGTTCTGGTACTGTCTCGCCAGAGCGGTGTTGGATTGTTTGAAATCACGGTACAACGACGCCAACCCGCCGCCCCCTCGATCGGAATACCTGAAAGCCATGATATTCGTCCAGGAGCGATCGTCCGCAGGAAATCCCACCGCCTCCTCGACCTGCACGGGGTCTTGACTGCGGAGCCAAACAAACCAGTCCAAAACTGCATGCAAATACGGGACGGTCGTCTCGGTCAATTTGAGGCGTTTTGAACTCACCTCTCGAATCAACCAAGGCGTGTATTTGTATTCCCGGCCCGTGGGATCGGCAGGTAAATACGCTTTGATGGCCTGCAAGACTTCAGGGGCTGTCAGCGCAGGCGTGCCGGGAGGTTTGAATTGCTCCAACCACGCGGACAGCTTCATGAAATCTTGTGGTAGGTGGTCAGCCGCAAGCAACAGCCGGGCCAACCTGACTCGTCTCAACATCCCCGCTCCCCTGTTCCTCCAGGGACACCGAATGCGTCAACGGGCCAATGAAACGCAGAATCCGCCCAAGTTTGGAGTATCGCAGGGTGGTCCGCAACGGGCTCTCCAGAAAAATGACCTGCCAACTCAACTCGCCGGTGAATTCATTTTGAATTTCCACCAGATAATCTCCCACCCCCTGGGGGTGGTGGGGATGCTCATCAAAAACAACTGCCGTAGTCATGCTGTTTTTCCTTAATTCAACTCCAAACGGCCTTTGGGACACAGACAACGCGCTAACAAAAATGGGTCGAGAACAGGTGCGGTTTGGTGGAACCGGGTACTCACCTCCTCATTCATCGGAACAAGTTTTCGCAAGTCCTCCCCGTCGGACCACCACAAGCCTTGAATGAAATAGGCAGTTTCCTCGGCGGGGAAATCCATCGTCAGATAAATTTCCTGTGGAGAACAAGCCGGAGGGTGATCCAACGTGGCGGTAAGACCGTACAGTAAGCACTTTTTGGACTCCCGGGCGTTCTCCTGGTTTTTGGGAGGAACAAAATACCCGAACATCACCCCCTCGACTCCCCACACGTGCTGTCCGAGGGTCGTGACATCCTGAACGAAATGGTCGTAACAGCAGTGCGAGGGTTTACGCCAAATCTGGTATTGGTCCAAAGACTTGCGGATGAAAAACCCAAAACACAACTCGGGTTGTGGAGCCTGTGGGGGCAGTTTGGACGAGACATCGCGGTAAATCTCCACCGCCGTCGGAAACGCGGTGAAAACCTTGGCCATGGCGAGATCAAAATTTGGGTGGGTGCTGATGCGTTCCCAACCCTGGGCGAAAAAAATCGGCTTGATCTTGCCGTTGTGCAGTTTCACCACCCGGCAGACATGGCTGAGTTTTGTGTTCGACAACCCCCGGACACCGGCCTTCCACAGGGACGGATTATTACCAATATGACGGCAGACCACCTCCTCGGCAATCTCGCACTCTTCAGGTACAAGCTTGATGTCTGCCAAACAACCGGTCATTAACGTACTCCAAACAATTGAGCCAACACGGGAAGAACGGTGCGGACTTCCGTGCCGCTCTTTAGTCGGACGCGGCGTCCGGACTCCCGATCTTCCAAAACAATTTCCAACGGGTGGTCGGGGTGCCGCAACGTCATGAACCTCTCGGGCAACCCCTCCAAGGTGTCGACCATGTCGAGAAGTTCTTTGCCCCACTGAATCCGCTGTTCAATACCAAACCGATGGTTGGCCAATTCCTTGCGGCCACCACTGAACACCAACGCGAGCAGATAAAGCCTGCTGAATCGTCCGTCTTGTTTGTAGTATTTCTGACCCAACAACTCAAGACTACGACACAACGCCTTGCGATCCTTACGGTTGGGTAACAACAGCGGATCATCGGGAGATCCCGCAGAAGGGTCGACCAGTTTGCTCGCGAGATCTCGTAAGAACGCCGCAGCCTCTAGATCGTACATTCTGCCACCCCTAAGCGATTATCGCTATATTGTAGCAGATTCTTCACATATTGTCAACGAAATTCAATCGAAAAACCGTGCCAACAACCCCATTTGAGTCGCCAACATCTCCCTCACCTCATACGAGTCAATTCTAGCCCTGGCTTTGGGATCATCGGGTTTGTGAAAGACAAAATAGTTCGAGACCGAGAACCCACAATACGTTTGTTGATTCTCGGGGTTTCTGGCCTCCATGCTTTTGGGCGCATGTTGGAGATAATGACAGAGGACCAACGTGGTCAAAATAGTCTGCTGCACGGAGGGGCAGAAAATGTACCAGTTGCCCTCCAGGTAACGGATCAAAACATCGTCGATCGCGTCGTACAACAACTTCTGCAGAGTGGCGTACTCTTGCAGAGTCGCTGCCGAAAATTTAGTCCCCGTCGATAGATCCGACACCTGACAACCCCGCAATCAAGCCTGCAAATGCTTCATGTTTCGTCCGGCTCGGGAAGGCTTCCTCGACCGCGAACAACGTGATCACATTATACAGAGACAACCGATTCTTCGGCGGGTGCTCGACACAATAGCTGACGACGCGGGAGGCAAAACGCTCCGAACAATCTCGGTAATGAGGCAACTGTTGACACAATTCACCCAAATATTCTTGGGTGAACTCCTCCTGGGCGGCCTTTTCCAATGACTCTTTTTGCTTTTGAATCTGGTCCTGAAGTTGGCCACACAAAAGCATGAACACACGGTCCAATTCCGGTTTATCCAACCCTTGACGGTAGTTGCGGCTAAACAGCGGTTTGCCGTTGACGCGAATCAAGGAGGACGTGTTGGTGACGGCGTCGTTCAGCCCGAATTCAAACTCGAATCTGCCGTGGGCGAATGCCGAGAATCGGACATCCACGAAGGGCTCGAATTCCTGGTCACCGGCCTTGAATGAGGCGTTCTGCAGGTACACCCGATAAAACTGCACGGGCGTGATGGGATTGGAAGAGGAATTGCGCTTCTGATGGTCCGCGCTCGGTAGGTGGAGCGGTACGGAATCCAATACCCCGCCACCGTATTCGGTCAAGGCGGACGCCAAGCCGCTCAACACCAGATGATCATCCAAATCGGATTGTTCGATTCCCAACAACCCCCAGACAAAATTGTTCTCGACTTTGAGCACCACTTCGGATTTGTCTTCCACGATAGTGGTCAACCAATGATTGACGACGGGCTCGATCAGGTCCGACGGAGTCCTCAACGCCAGCCTGTACAACCCCGGGCAGAGACGGTCCATCAACTGCTTCAGCGAATCCAGGGGGAGATTGAACACCTCTCCATCCTCGGTCTCCAACGACGAATTGCGTTCATGACCGGGACCGTTCTCCGCCCACCCCCCGGGGGTGGTCCATTTACACGTACGGAGGTCCACAACTTGACGGGCCAGCCGTTCGTCCCGATCCTTGGCCATCTCGATTTCAAAAGACAGATCCATCAATTCAACTCCACATCTGGAAATTTCTTGAAGTAAACCAACAGCGCCAGCCAAACCGTATTGAGCACCACCATGACGAGGCCGCCCAACAGGGAATAGAACTGCGAAAGATTCGAGTAATAGAAGAGATTCCAAAAACCCCAGGCGGTGAAAAATGACAGTGGCAACCAATGGACGCCATGGACCTTACGGTCCTTCAACACCTGCCTGATGTTGATCAGAATCAACATACCGCCAAACAATTCAAACAATCCGTTGATCAAGTCCGGGGACATAGCACCTCTCCCTGAAGAACCCGAGGAAACGCATGATTGAACTCGGCAGGCGTGACCGAACCTTTCAACGTATCCAGAACGGCCAGCGAGTCTTTGGCTGCCGCGACTTCCTCGACTTTCTTGATCGCTTCCGCCACCACATCGCTGTGCTCCCCAATGCCCGCTGGAGCATTCAGGTAGAGAAACAATTCAGCCATGGCTCTCGACTCCCGGGCAGCAAAATGCTTTTGCAGAGAATCGAAAATCATAATCGCCTGATCACTCATCGTGCCACTCCCGATAAGCACTTTCCAACGAAACCAACCAAGCTTTGTCGGTTTTAGTGCTCTTCAACTCTTTGAGGAAATCCTTGATCGACTTGACGAACTTGATGTATTTGTACATCCACCTGTTCATCAAAAACGCATCATTCTGTACCTGAAACTGGTTGTAACCGATCAAGGCTTTCAACCAATTTTCGATCTTACAATGAGGCATCAAATGCGGGAGATCGCCCTGCAGGGGTTGACCGGTCAGCCGACACACCCGATTTTTAGCCTTGCCGGGAGCCAACGCGGCGTGAGGACAATCCAGGCAATTAGACGGCTTCCAGTCGCCGTCACGGGACTTCATGTAATCAAAAGTGATGACCGACAACTCAGGGGTTTTCGGGAGCTTTTTCCTCGCTCGGGAGACCTTGCGGGGGTTTTTCTTTTTTACAGGCATTTGAATGGCTCGCAGGATTGAAATCAACTTCCGCCCCATCACAACAACTACTGACGGGGCCGCAGCGGCGGCAGAGCAGTTTCGATCGAAACTGCTCCAACTCGCCACCACAAATTGGACAACATTCAAACCACATTAGTCGTCCGCTTCAACTTCAGAGACTTCTTCGTACTCTTCAGTGATGACAGTCTCCTCACCGGACAACAACTCGTCAAGGTGAGTTTGAAGAGCCGTTTTCTGCTCCGTCGACATCGCCTGCCACAACTTCTCAAGCGTCGTGGCAGAAACACTTTGGAACACAAACCGGCGAGCCTTTTTGACCACCAATCCGAGAAGCAGCGCCTGTTCGATCGCGGTACTTTTCTTCTTGGCCTGCTCGATCAACTCGCTCGACACGCTCCGCACCACCGTATTGCCCTCGAAGCTCTCTTCGATCACACCTTCGTCGTAACGAGCCGGGTCCACCACCTGATGATGAAGCTCATCCCATTTCATGCCCTGCAACAGGGCCTGTAGGACCATCTCCTGCTGCGCCGGGGGCATCTCCCGAACCTTCTTGATCAACGCCTGCTCGCCCTGTGCGGAGATCTTGTCACCCTCCAACGACGACTTGGAAATGTCGATGGTGTAATGAGAGCCCGCCTGTTTGATAACTTGGTGCTTAATAGCCGTGGAGATCAAGGAGTGAACCCGATCCAAACCGGTGATCAAATTCAAGTAGTATTCGACGACCCGATATTTGTCGGCGTCGGGGTTTTTCTTGTTTTTGACCACGTGAGCCTTGATTTTGACCGCCACGGTCGTCTCTTGGGTCTCGTTGGTCGCCCAATTGTGCATTTTCACCTTCACGAATTTGATCGGTTGGAGGAACAACCGCGTCGTGAAGAAGAATCGCAGCGCCCAACCACCAGTGGTCTTATAGTCGTTCTCGATTTTCTGCATCGCGAACGAGGTCTTGTACTGGTCGGTTTGAATGTTCTCGCGAAGCTGGTTGACCAGGACGACCAAAACCTTCGCCTCATTGATCGGGGTGTTCCACCTAGCCAACAAATCAGAGAAGAAACCAGCACGTTCACCCAACTTGATCGTCGCCGCCAAGCGTTCACCCAAATTGACCGCAGGGATGGAATCCAAAACAATCAACGACGGCGGATTGTCCATCTTGGTAGCCATGGCGAAAATCTTGTGGATCTCCCCAATGTTATGGGGTTCGATGCGGATACAGTTTTCCGGAGTCAACCCGAAGCGGGCCAGATAGTTGTAGTCCGTGGTGTGTTCGGCGTCGATATAGATGACGGGCCGATTGGGGAACTTCTTCAGCGCCGCTACCGCGAGGTGAATGGCGTGGGTGGATTTACCCGAGCTTTCCGGTCCAGCGATCTCGACAAACCCCTCCGTGGGGAATCCGAACTCGCCGTTGGCGTCTTTGATGCCAATCGCCCAATCCAAAGTTTCCAAACCGATCGGGATGGAGGTCGGAACGCCATAAAGGGCGGTGTTTTTGGACACGGTCACATAGTTGGCAAACAACTTGTTCGCGAGATCCGTGTTCATCGTTTCCTTCTTTTTGAAGGAACTCTTCTTCTCTTCAGTGTCGGCCACAGTCGCAGTCGTCATGCGGAACTCCTTAGCTTTGCAAAATAAAACCATTCAACAACAAATCGGAGCCTACGGGACAGACCAGTACGGCTCCCTGGCAGGACACGGTTTGAACTTCGTGGACGGTGTTGACCATCACATCCGGGTTGGTCAATAGCGTCGTCAGTTCAGGGCTCTCCTGCCCGGTCAATACAGGCTCTTGAGTGAGATTCTCGAAAACCCGGTCCTTCCACGGGCACGGTCGTTTCTGACCCTCCCAGAGGAGCTTCTCGGCCTTCTCAAAATCCACCGACGAGCGAAACACCACTTTGGTCCGGTGTTGTCCGTACACGTCGAGCGTACGGTAGACAGTGGTTCGAATACCCACGTTGTGCAACAGGAGCATCAACGCGGTCGCGACTTCCTCCACGTCCAATTCAAACTCCAAAGAACTCATCGTCCAGCGACCACCCGTCAGGGTGAGACCAGCCAACCAAGCTCGTTGAAGCGTCACGGGACTTTTTCGGAGCAATCTCAAGAAGGACGAGGACTTCGACCAACAGACCAATTCATTCGGAGCGCCGGGAGCAACTTTGTACACCCCGGTAAACCGACTGAATTTCAATGGTGTGTGGAAAAAATGATCGCAGCCCATTTCCTGGGTGATCTGATTGATTCGACTGATTTGGACGGGGCTGGTGGTCATCAATGTCCACTGTCCCGAACGGTTGATCGCGGTCGACAATGCACCTAACAGGAAAAAGCTTTGTTCATTCAGATCGAAGCCGAAACCACTTTTCAACATCCCGGTCGAAAGTGCGAACTTTTTGGGTTCCAACTGAGTGCCGTACCGAAGAAAAACACGGTCTTCCGCTTTCAACTCCGGTACGGGCACCCACTTGAAATTCAAACTCCCCTTCGGCCAACTCAAAACGGTCGTTTCGGAGTGGACGGTCAACTGTTGACCCTCA
>JACCDY010635063.1_pt1 | contig 17861 bp, 19 predicted proteins | sample 7446391 | NCBI WGS metagenome assembly JACCDY01 (sample SAMN15323451, study PRJNA562643) | freshwater metagenome | isolation source: river surface water | place: USA:Blue River Watershed | collected 2017-08-18
ACGCGTGATAATTACCTGTCGCGATAGAAACTGCAGAACTACTTAAACCAGAGACAACCACAGGGCTCGAGGAATTAGTTAACGTACCGTTTCCTAGCTGTCCCTCAGAATTATCCCCCCAACACCTAACGCCACCATTTGTCAGAAGAGCACACGTGAAATTGTTGCCTGCAGAGATAGCCGCAACTCCTGAACTTAACCCTGTCACCGAAGCAGGTGTTGATACAGGGGTGACAGCGGAAGACTGACCGTTTCCTACTTGGCCTTTATTGTTGTAACCCCAGCACCTGACAGCACCAGTGTTAAGCAACGCACACACGTGATAAATCCCTGAAGACACAGCACTGACGCCCGACGTCAGCCCCGTCACATTTACGGGGGTGAGTCGGTTTGTCAGTCCTCCATCTCCTATAGCGCCGTTAGTGCCTGAACCCCAACAGCGCAACCCGCCAGTGTCTAGCAAAGCACACGTTTGTTCGCCTGTGGTGATACTTGATGCAAACGCAATATGTTTCTTACTTTGAATCGCTAATTTATGTACTGAAGATGCCAACGCAACCGGACTATCAAAAGTAACTGTGAATGTTCCACTACCGCTTGAAACGGTTGATCCATTGCTACCAATTCCACGAGTAAAGGTTCCATTGTTGTTGTAGACAACAGCCTCGGTGGAAGTTGAATTGAAAATAGTTAATGGAGTGTTGCTAGAGTTATCGTAGGCAGTGATTACAAAGTCAGTTCCAAAACATGAATTTGGAATTCCAGAAACAGTCACTGAATTGAAATAGTGAGCTCCTGTACCACCGGCTCCATTAACAAATGATGTACCCGAAGTCAGTGTGAGCGATGAACTCCCTGAACACGCAACTGCCTGAGTTAGACCCTGTCCAAACTGGGTCTGCTGACCAGAGTTGAGAGAAATATTGGCCGCGAATGTGGTTTGGAAGAGATAAATTGATCCAAGGACTAGCGAAGCCGCCAGCAAGATACGTTTGAAGAAACTCTTTCCATACGAACTCTCGACGGGGTCGTCGTGGTAGTAGTCGTCCCTCACTGCAGCCCCCGTGAATTTGAATCAGGCGAAATTTCCCAGGTATAAGCATGCCATAAATGGGTCGCAACGAGCTTGGGCCTTCTCAAGAGCCTACTTAAGAAGCTTTGGATTTAATCTGATCCCGAAACAGCGAGGCAACCGAAGTCAGGACCAGTAGGAATAAAGTGACAACTGAAAGCAAGACGAAAAAGCCAGGGTCATCGGCTTGTGGGACCAAGAGAGCAAAGAGGATTACTGGGAAAAGGCAGGCAGCCTTTAGGGCCATCAATAGACGGTCTATCCACACGAGGCTTCGCGGACCAAAGAATTGGTCGCCCTCCATCTCCCCCGTAATTTTCCAAAGCGCTGCCAACGCGAGCTGTCCACACATCAACCACACACCAACGAGAAAAGTGAGAGTAATTTCAAGAATTAACGATGTTCCTTGCTCTCTTCTCATGTGAGCGAACTGACCGGGGAACGAAAACAATTGAATGAGAGTGATGCCAAGAAACAAAAGAGCGAATCCTGAACGCGCAATTAAAAATCGGTAGCGCTGCATTTGGTAAGCCTATCGCTTTTTTTATTCTAGGTTCAGGAAGACCCTTATTCTGCGCAAGGTTTCGATTTGATAGTCAGGGATCATGGCTCGATGTTCTTCGCTTGAAGTCACATAAAGGTAATTGAGGAGAAGAATTCTTCGCTGTAAGAGAAGCATCTCCATATCCCGACTCGAAAAATCAGGTAGCGGCGCAACTGAAGAGTAGCCTGCTTTTAGCGCTTCATCCTGTTCAGGAGTATCAAGATAATAAATAGCAGTGGCTAGGTCTTGCAGTGGGGTACCTATTCCGCAGTCATCGAAATCAAATAAAGAAACATCGTCTTGATTCCACATAACATTCCAGCCATGCAAATCTGCGTGTATAACTTGTGGAGTATTGAGAGAGAACAGTCGTTCCGTTTCATCGCGAATCACGTCGATCGCTTGCGCGATTAACTCTCGCGCCTCTGCATCAAGAACACTTTCTGCGCTCAGGAGATAAGGCTCTGTTTCCCACATCGGATCTTTTAGTGAGGGTAGAGCGCACCCTGCGGGAAGTTCGAATGTCTTCGAGGAAAGATGCAAAATTGCCATCGCAGCACCTAGCTTCTTTAACTGTTCAACGGTGGGCTCGTCTCCAAGCTCCTCCCCTTCCAGCCACGAGTAAAGAACACAATTGAGAGTTCTCTGTGAAGGTTCATGAAAAACTGAAGTGAAAAACTCACCTTCGCGGTTTTTGATTGGAACTGGGACATTTACCCGGCCATCTTCGGCCAAGAAATGCACCCAAGCTATCTCTGCTTTTAGATTCTCTGCAGTGCGCGGTGAATTGATATTGATTCGCAGCGCGTAAGAAGTTCCGGTAACGGTAGTGACCTTCATGGTTGCGTTGTATCCAAAATTGATACTTTTGACCTCAAGTACTTCAACTGGATATTCATCAAGAATCACTCTTGCAAAGAGTTCCAGCTCTTTAATCTGAACATCTTGAGGTAGGTCAAAGAAACTCTTCGAATTAGTCACAGCTGACTCATCCCTTAATTTGGAAATGGGAACCAAATGCCCGTGGTGTAGCCGCCAGAGCCTGCGCGAGTATTACCGTAGCTGACTGGATAGATTTTCTGCAGTAGCTCAATACTTTTTACATAGCCCGGAAGCACCGCATTTATTTCGGTTTCGTTTCGACCTAGAGGCAAATAACGCTCATATCTCTGGCCATCCTTCATGTTAAATGTCAGAGATAACATGACATGGTCCGTCCAAACAGCACCAGTTATGTGTCGATAATTGAGCTCTGCAATAACAATGTCGTTTATATCTTTTCGGTTGAACTCAATCTTGGTCGAGGGTTTTACATTTCCACTGAAGAAAGTGAAGCGATAGAAAAACACCCTTTCAGTGGTGATGAGGCAGTAGTTATCCTGCTTTGGTGGTTGATAAGAAGTTGCGAGAGTCCAAAAAATAAATGGGCCCTTCTCCCCCTCTAGCCCTGGGTCACCAATTGCCTTAATTGCATCTGGAATCCAAGAATCTGGACGATCAAATGTATTTCCACAAAAAACAACCATGGAGATTCCTACCTTCTTCTCTTCGGCGCGATGACGGCCGTCCCTTTTTCGTGAGCCAGCATCGTTAACGAATGATTTGGAAGTGCTGCCGCAATCGCTTCAGCCAACTTGCGCTCCTCGTCCCTGTCAGCATCATCCAAAACAATTGTTGCATTGGGCGAGAGCAGTGGAATCAAGTGCACTAGTGCTGGGTAGCGAGCATCTGGGTTAGTAGAACTTGGTGGACCATCAATTACCAAAAGATCTATCTTTGCTAATCCTTTAAGTGTTGATTTGGCGTACCACTTGTACCCAGATGCGTAGCTTTCTAGCTCACTGATTCTGATATCTACACCGCGAACCTTGTGCGCATCCAGCATGGCACGTGTTTGTCCACCAAATTCGTGCGAGTGATCCAAGCTCACAATTTTCTTTGCGCCAGATTTGGCTAGAACGAGAGTGGAAGTTCCAGACCCGAGTTCAACCGTTAACCGTGGGCGAAGACTCTTGGTTATGTGGGCAAGGGTGAGAAGAAAGTCGGGGGATGCAGCCCAGCCCCGTGAAGGAGGAAGAGGAGCTGTGAGCTTGAGAAGTGGCAGCAACTGTTCGATTGCTTCCATCTGATGATAAGCATCTGCGATCTCACTCTTGATTCGACCTGTTTGGCTAGAAAGTTCTTTACTCACCCTGTCAGCGTTGCGGTTTAACTTTCGATGTAGCGCCCGATTGCTTTTTACCAAATACGCCAAAAGAGCAATTATCAAAACTGCTATACATACTTGAATCGCTTGCCCCATGACTGCATGCTATCCCTGGCGATGACCCACGAGTAATTTCTCACCCTGAAACGGTCAAAATTCGATCAAAATAAGCGTGACCGGTCACCGGAAGAGAGGCCAACTTTGGTTGAAAATTTCGGGGTGAAATGGGCTTTTTTTCTGACACAGACTTTTTGTCTTGCTACCATTTTTATAAATCTAGTGTGAGGAGAGGGTGATTAATCAAGAGATTCCACCTGGGTGGTATCCAGATCCGGACGGCAAACCTACCGACCGTTACTGGAATGGTTCCGAATGGACCGACAATACTCGCCCCCAGATTGCAACGAATTCTCCCGTGAGTCCTATACAGCCTAAAAAATCTGGAGTGGACTCTAGTGAGATTGCAATTATGGTTGGAATCGCTATTTTAATCTTTATCGTGGCCTTGGGTTACGACTATTAACTTTTCTTTACACTTCAAAAGAAAGAGGAGAATATAGATGGAAATTTTAATCCTTGCAGTTTGGGTCGGTTGCGCAGCAATCTGCTACAGCCAAGCAAAGAAAAAGAATCTTAATGTAGCTCTATGGACAATTCTTGGGCTGCTTTTCGGAGTCTTTGCTGTAATTGGTGCTTTGGTAGTTTCACCAAAAGCCTAGTTATATCTGAATCAGCCCCATTGCCTCACGGTAGTGGGGCTGATTTGTTTTGATTAGGATTCATTCATGTCCCGATTATCGGTAACCATGGTTTGTCTTGGAAACATCTGCCGCTCCCCTATGGCCGCGGCGGTCTTGAGCAACAAAGTAAAGGCATTTAAAAATCTTGACATTCAAGTAAGTAGCTCGGGTACTAGTGGGTGGCACATTGGACAAGGCCCTCACCCAACTTCGAAGAAGATCTGGGAAAAAGCTGGTTATCAACATGATCATGTCGCCTCGCAATTTAAGGCCAACGATTACTTCATACACGATTACATACTCGTGATGGATTCGGGTAACTACGAAAACGTTCTCGCACTAGCTCCCAGCGATGATGCGCGGGAGAAAGTTTTCTATCTACGTAGTTTTGATCCCGCGCTTAAAAAGATCCACCCGTTGTCGAGCGACTATTTCAAACTTGAAGTTCCAGACCCATACAATCAATCCGAAGATGCATACCTTCGAGTTCTCACTATGATCGAATCAGCGGTAGATGGGTTTATCGAGCACCTTACTCAAGACCGCGGCGCTTAAGTAGCGGAGTAATCGAAGCTTCGCGTCCACGGAAATTCTTGAACATCTGCATCGAATCAATTGAGCCGCCTCTACTTAGTAGTTGGGCCCTAAAGTGGTCACCGTTCTTTCGCGTTAGCCCGCCATTTTCTTTAAACCAATCAACAGATTCAGCATCGAGAACTTCGCTCCAAATGTATCCGTAGTATCCCGCCGAGTAGCCGCCACCGAAGATGTGCGAGAAGTAAGTGCTGCGATACCTTGTTGGGACAGCGTGATAGTCAAGGCCGTAGTCCTTAATTGCTTTCGCCTCAAAGGCGACAACGTCTGCGACGGTTTCCCCTGCTTCAAGTGAGTGCCAGGCAAGATCCAAAATTGCTGCAGCCAAGTAACTGCTCGTTGCATGTCCTTCATTAAATGTCGACGCACCGTTGAGTCGATCAATGAGCTCCTGAGGAAGTTGTTCCCCTGTCTCATAATGCTTTGCATAGTTGGAAACTACTTCTGGCCAGAGGATCCACATTTCATTGACTTGAGATGGAAACTCTACGAAGTCGCGCTGAACACTTGTGCCCGAAACACGTGGGTACTGAACACTGGATAGAAGTCCGTGTAGCGCGTGACCAAACTCGTGAAAGAGGGTGACGATCTCGTCATAGGTAAGTAGAGTCGGCTGTCCCGCTGCTGGTTTTGGAACATTGAGATTGTTCACCACGACAGGAAGTTGACCGAGAAGGAAACTCTGATCAACCAGGTTGTTCATCCATGCACCACCGCGCTTTGAGTCACGGGTGTAGAAGTCGCCGATGAAAAGTCCAAGCTTGCTTCCATCTTCATTAAAGACTTCAAAGGCTCTGGCTTCTGGATGGTAGGTCACTAAATCAGGGCGAGCCTTAAATGTGATTCCAAAGAGTTTTGTTGCGGCAAAGAAGACTCCATCGTGCAAGACACGTTCGAGTTCGAAGTAAGGTCTCATGGCACTGGAATCAATGTTGTGCTTAGCCTTGCGCACCTTCTCTGTATAGAAATCCCAATCCCAGCTAGCTAACTCGAAGTTCTCGCCTGACTCTTTAATCATCGCTTGGATGTCAGCACCCTCGGCCCGCGCATTTCTGGCTGCTGCCGGCGCGATCTTGCGCAACATGGTGTGCACATTCTCAACACTTCTCGCTGTCTGTTCGGCGATGATGTAATCAGCGTGAGTCTTCTTTCCAAAGAGCTTTGCTCGCACTGCGCGTCGTTGGGCCATTTCGACAATGATCGCCTTCGTATCGAATTCATTGTCACGATTTCCACGTAACAAAGATGCTTTCATGATGCGTTCGCGAGTGGTTCGATCTTCAAGCGAGTCAAGAATTGGGTTACCGGTGAAATTGACCATCGCCAAAAGATATTTACCTGTTAATCCTCGAGCAGAAGCAGCATCTGCGGCAGCCTGAATTTCACCGTCAGAAAGACCTGCGAGTTCTTCTTTCGAATCAACAACGAGTGCACTGTCATTGGTATCGGCAAGAAGGTTCTTGGAGAATTGAGTCTCTAGATACGAAAGACGCTCATTGAGTTTAGTGAGCTCCTCGCGCTGTTCTTGCGACAAGTGCGCTCCGGCATAGACAAAATCTCGGTAGTACTTTTGCAGTAGCCAGGCATCTTCTGAGTTAAGCGAGAGCGTATCTTGCCGATCGTGAAGACTCTTGATTCGAGCAAAGAGCGCAGGGTTAAGTGTGATTGCATCTTGATGGGCCGAGAGTTTGGGTGCGATCTCCTCTTCGATGGCATCAATCTCATCGTTGGTATCACTCGATGACTTGTTGTAGAAAACAAGAAGCATGCGCGTGAGTGTGCGACCACTTTTTTCTAGGGCGACAATGGTGTTATCAAATGTCGGCTCACCCGATGCGATGATCGCATCGACTTCGGCTAGCTGTTCTTTGGTGCCTTCATAGAACGCCTCGAGGTAATGCGATTCCTTGATAGATGCAAAATCTGGCAGCTCATATTCAAGGGTGCTCGGAGCAAAGAATGGGTTTACAGACATGAATGCATACTTTCTAAGGGCGAGGGTTAGGGCTGATGTTCTGCTTGGGATCGCGCTCAGGAAGTGTTCCTAGGGCGACATCGATTGCTTTCATTACAGAGGCATCAAGTTTGATGCCTGAAGCTTTCACATTTTCTTTCACCTGAGATGGTTTGGTCGCTCCCATAATTGCTGAAGAGACGTTGTCATTTTGCAAGACCCAAGCGATCGCAAGTTGTGACATGGTCAATCCAACCGAATCGGCAACTGGCTTTAGTTTCTGCACGGCCTCAAGTACTTCATCGCGCATCCAGCGAGAAATCATTCCAGCGCCGCTCTTCTTATCTGTTGCACGTGAGCCGGCAGGAGGTTTCACTCCTGGCTTGTATTTTCCTGTGAGAACGCCCTGGGCAATTGGCGACCAGACGATCTGCCCGATTCCCTCTTTACGAGAAAGCGGAACAACTTCGGATTCGATAACGCGCCACAACGCTGAATACTGCGGTTGGCTTGAAACAAAACGAGAGTAACCGCGAGCGTCCTGAATCTTCAGCGCTGACGAAACTTGAGCTGCAGTCCATTCAGAGAATCCGATGTAATTCACTTTGCCTTGGCGAATCAAGTCTTCAAAGGCCTGGAGAGATTCTTCGAGTGGTGTCTCAAAATCGAAACGATGCATTTGATACAGATCGATGTGATCGACATTTAATCGCTTGAGTGACGCGTGGCAGGATTCCATGATGTGCTTACGGGATAGTCCGCGATCATTCTTTCCGGTTCCGGTTGGCCAATAAACCTTGGTAAAGAGTTCATACGATTCTCTGCGAATACCTTTCAACGCCTTGCCGAGGACGGTTTCTGCTCGAGTACCTGCATAGACATCGGCTGTATCAAAGGTGGTGATGCCAAGGTCGAGGGCTGTCTTTACACATTTAATCGCGGCTTCTTGTTCCACCTGGGAACCGTGGGTAATCCAGTTTCCGTAAGCGATTTCCGATACATACATTCCAGTGCTGCCGAGGCGTCTATATTCCATGCGCTTCACATTACGCTATATTCTTGACTTCACAAGTAGGAAAATCTAAGGATGCCCACCACATGGCTAAAAATGTAAGACGTAAACTTCAGAACGTCTGGCGCCATCTCCCTCACCCATTCAGATGGGTAATCGCCGCAACAGTCGGCTCGACAGTCACACTTCTTGGCATCATATTTATTTTTATCCCTGGACCTGGACTTCCGTTGATTGTTCTTGGGGTTGCAATATTGGCCACAGAGTTTGCATGGGCTCAGGTCGTCTACACCCGCATCAAATCAGAGACCGACAAAATGACAGCTCGCGCAAAGAAGGCATTCAAGCGTAAGTAGATGATGCTTGATGTCGGCTAAGTAATCTAGGCTGATCTGATGAGCAAAAAGGTTGCCCCTGTAGATGAGGATCTCTCGCAGACCACCTTTGTTGTTCTTGATCTAGAGACATCTGGTGCTTCGCCAAAAACCGGAAGTGCAATCACTGAAATAGGTGCCGTCAAAGTGTGTGGTGGCCAGGTTCTTGGCACCTTTAAGACATTTGTAAATCCAGGAACGCCACTGCCTCCATTTATCACAGAGCTGACTGGAATTACTGATGAGATGCTCAGCGATGCGCCACGGATCGAATCAGTCTTGCCACTTCTCTTTGAATTTCTTGGCAGCGAGAAAACCACTGTTTTCGTTGCACATAACGCTCCCTTTGATCTCTCTTTTCTCAAGGCATCGGCTGCTCTCCATGGTTATGCGTGGCCGAACTTTCGAGTTCTAGATACAGTCAAAGCTGCTCGCTTTGTTTTGACGAAAGATGATGTTCCAAATTACCAATTAGGAACCCTTGCGATGTACTTCCGTACTGAGATCGCTCCGAACCATAGAGCCCTTGATGATGCGCTAGCAACAGTTGATGTGCTTCATGGCATTATCGAAATCATGGGAACCTTCGGAATTACGACGATCAACCAGATGCTTAACGCTGGTGCTAAGAAGGCGCGACCAAAGATTGAGTCAGAGAAATCCACCTCTGAAGAAGTTCTGTAGTAGCACCACTATCAACAGCAGCTTCTGCCTTCTTGAGAGCCCGTGCAATGCGCTCGTGAATTGAAAGTTCTTGCTCTCCTTCAAAGGCGGCAATCGCCGCAGCGGCATTGAGCATGACCGCATCACGCGGTGCACCTTTCTCACCTGCGAAAATTGCCATTGTGATTCGCGCATTCTCTGTCGCATCTCCGCCCGCAAGATCACTCACGGGTGCGCGAGAAATTCCGAAGTCCGCGGGTTCGATTCGATCGCTACGAATCTCACCGTTGCCGATACTCAGCACTGATGTAGTTGATGAAAGGGTGATCTCATCGAGTCCATCATCACCACGAAAGACGAAACCATCCACTCCACGAGTAGCCAAGACTTGTGCCATCACTAGATGCATTCGGTCATCGGCTACTCCGATTGCCGCGGCCTGAGGTTTTGCTGGATTCGCTAGCGGCCCCAATATGTTAAAGACCGTAGGAACACCGAGTTCTTTTCTGGCAGGGGCGGCAAATCGCATAGCTGGATGAAAAATTGGAGCAAAGCAGAAACCGATTCCGAGTTCTCTGACCGTTTTTTCAACTGCTTTTCCATCAAGGGTGATCGCCACACCAAGTGCCTCAAGTAAATCCCCCGACCCGGATTTGCTCGATGCGGCTCTATTCCCATGCTTAACAACTCGGGCTCCAGCAGCGGCAGCGATGATGGCAGCGGTAGTTGAGATATTGATGGTGTGGGCTCCATCGCCGCCAGTACCCACTGTGTCAACGGCTCGCTCTGAGATCGATATTGGTGCGCTATGAAGAAACATTTGATTGACCAGCGCCGAAACTTCTTCAGCACTTTCGCCCTTGTGTTTTAACGCCAGAAGAAATGACTTTATCTCTGCAACTTCTGCTTCACCGCGCAAGATCGTCTCCATGACAGAGGAAATTTCATGCCCTTCAAGATCGAGACCATTTGATAACCGGTCTATGTAAGTGCTCCACATAGTGGCTTCACCTAACTCTCTCTAGTAGAAGCGCTGCTAGAGGAAATTATGCCTTGATGCGGGCGATTGAAGAGCGCAATAAATCAGCGACTGTATGAGCCAATGTGAAAGGATCAATTGGATGAAGAACATTTGCTTCGGCCCTTGACCATGTTGCTAGCCAGGCATCTTCCTTGCGGGCTGTCATCACCAATACCGGCGGGCAGTTAAAGAGTTCATCCTTAAGCTGGCGAGCTATTCCCATGCCACCTTCTGGAGCGGCCTCCCCATCAAGAATAAAGAGATCAATCTCGTGATCACCGCTGCGGGCTTTGCCGTCAACATAGAGACGAAGAGCGGGACCAGTTGCAAATTCGATGATCGAGTGGGGCGCTAGATCTGGCGCTACACGGGTACCCAAGGCTGCGGCCACATGGGTGCGGACTGTCACATCGTCTGAATAAAGAACGATATTGAGGCTGCGTGTGGTTTCTTGCGACATGGCTGAACTCTACCGCGATGGATGGCCGATGCCATGGTGATCCGTTTCACCTCAAAGATGCGTAAATATGCGGCGGATAGAGCCAGAGAAAGAGGTGAAAGGCAGCGTTTTCGGGAATAATCACCCGCATGACAAGCACAGTCTCAAGCTCGGCCTCCGAGCCAGCCTCAATGCATAAGATCACCAAACCCAACGTTGTAGCGGTTGGAACGATTGTGTGGCTATCTAGTGAGTTGATGTTCTTCGCTGCACTCTTCGCAATGTATTTCACAACTCGTGCTGTACAGGGTCCTGTTATTTGGGGTCAATCAACTGAGCTTCTCAGCATTCCATTTGCTGCCGTAACCACCACTGTTCTTGTTCTCTCTTCGGTTACCTGCCAATTCGGAGTATTCGCTGCGGAGCGTTTCCAAAACAAGCGCGAAGGTTCGCTGTGGCAAGTCAGCCGCTGGGGAATGCGCGAATGGTTTGCTCTCACATTTCTCATGGGTGCTTTCTTTATTGCGGGTCAAATCTACGAGTACGCAGTTCTCGTCTCTGAAGGCTTAACACTTTCCTCGAACGCATATGGATCTATTTTTTACTTAGCGACTGGTTTCCACGGATTGCACGTTACCGGCGGATTGATCGCGTTCCTGATCGTTTTGGTACGCGTTGCTAAAGCTCGTCGCTTCACCCATCAGCAAGCTACGACAACAATCGTTGTCTCTTACTACTGGCACTTCGTCGACGTTGTATGGATCGCGCTCTTTGCTGCGATCTATTTGATTAAGTAGATTGGAAATTAAGTGAGAAGTCTTTCGCGTTACCGCCGACATAGAGCAGTTGCACCTCTGCTGCTGATTTTTGCTCTCCTTGGAATCGGTACGACCTTCCAGGTGGCTGGCGCCGCTACGACATCACCAATGACTGCCGAAGAAAGAACTGCAGCGATTGAAGAAGGTAAAGAAATTTTCTTAAGAGGCTGCTCTTCCTGTCACGGGCTTAACGCAGAAGGCGGCGCAATTGCTCCTTCGCTTATCGGTGTTGGCGCGGCTTCAGTTGACTTTCAAGTTGCTACAGGGCGTATGCCAATGGCCGATATGAGCCAGCAAGCTATGCGCAAAACTCCAATTTACAACGATGAAGAAGTTGCAGCTCTTGCTGCATATGTAGCTTCTCTTGCACCAGGACCTGAAATTCCATCAGAGGAAATGCTTAATTACGAACGTGATGGCGAAATTGCCGAAGGCGGCGAACTTTTCCGCACTAACTGCGCGATGTGCCACAACTTTGCTGGTCAAGGTGGAGCATTGACACAAGGTAAGTACGCACCATCTGTCATGGGTGTAAAACCTGTACATATTTACGAAGCGATGATCACCGGTCCGCAATCAATGCCGGTTTTTTCAGATAAAACACTTACTCCAAAAGAGAAGCTCTCAATCATTAAGTGGATTAAGGCAGCAGAGAAGGAGCCACAACTTGGTGGCGTTGCACTAGGTCGAGTTGGCCCAGTAACAGAAGGACTTCTTGTTTGGACACTCGGACTTGGGCTGCTGATCGGTATTGCAGTCTGGCTAGCAGCGAAGGCGAAATAAATAATCATGAGTAATGAAATCGAAGCAATCAAAGATCCAGGTTTGCCTGCCCATAAGTTGCGTCAGACAGATGTTGATCCAAAGGCTGCTGCTCGCGCAGAACAGCAAGTGGCAATTCTTTTCTTGCTCTCCGCACTAAGCACAGTGCTCTTTATCTTCTCGTATTTCTTTATCTCAACCGAAACATTTATCTTCATCCCTCTCATGGGCGAACAAAATGCGCACCAACTCTTCCTTGGACTTGGTCTTGCGTTCTCGCTCTTGTTTATTGGTCTTGGTGCAGTGCACTGGGCAAAGACGCTCATGCCAGATCAGGAAGTCATCGCGCACCGTCATGAATTCAGATCAACAGATTCAGATCGTGAAGATTTTGTTAAGACCGCAAAAGAGGGAGCCGCAGCTGCAGGACTAGGTCGTCGCTCGCTCATTAAGCGAACCTTGGGGTTGGCAGTTGGCCTCGTCGGCGTCTCCCCTATCTTTCTGCTTCGTGACTTAGGTCCAACTCCAGGAGATGAACTCAAGACAACTAGCTGGAAAGCTGGCTCTCGTCTTGTAACCGATCCAGGTGATCGCCCAATTCGCCCAGAAGATCTAGAAATCGGATCTGTTGCGCAAACACTTCCAGAGCTCGCACCTGGAAAAGATCATCACTCACTCAATGACATTGCAAAGGATGCGGTCCTACTGATTCGCCTCCGTCCAGAAGAATTCAATCTTGACGCAGAACGTCTCTCATGGACGTATGAAGGAATTATTGCCTTCTCAAAGATCTGCTCTCACATGGGATGTGCTGTTGCTCTATACGAACAGAGCACAAAGCATCTGCTCTGCCCATGTCACCAATCAACATTCGATGTAACTCGTGCCGCAAAGGTGATCTTCGGACCAGCAGCACGCCCACTTCCACAGTTGGCAATCACCGTCGATGAAGAGGGTTACCTCGTTGCGCAAGCACCATTTAATGAACCAGTCGGACCTAGTTTCTGGGGGAGATCCAAATGAGCGCACGTGAACGAATCGCGGGCAATGTTGCTAACTATGTAGACGAGCGCACAGGTGCTGCTGCATGGATGAAGAAGAATCTTCAAAAGGTATTTCCTGATCACTGGTCATTTATGCTCGGTGAGATTGCACTCTACTCATTCGTTATCTTGCTCTTATCTGGAACATTCCTGACCTTCTGGTTTGACCCTTCAATGCGCGAGGTTGTCTACGAGGGTTCTTATGAACCTCTCAAGGGACTCGAAATGTCTGCTGCCTACGCATCCGCACTCGATATCTCATTCGAGGTTCGCGGTGGATTGTTGATGCGACAGATTCATCACTGGTCAGCTCTAATCTTTATGGCTGCGATCGTCGTTCACTTGCTCCGTGTCTTCTTTACAGGTGCTTTCCGCAAGCCACGTGAATTTAATTGGATCATCGGAGTTGGACTTCTCACTCTCGGAATTGTTGAAGGATTCTTGGGTTACTCACTTCCTGATGATCTTCTCTCAGGTACCGGAATTCGAATCGCGGAAGCAATCTTGCAAGCGATTCCGCTGGTGGGCTCCTACCTTTCTTATTTCCTATTCGGTGGAGTGTTCCCAGGCGTCACTTTCATCCCTCGTATCTACACCCTTCACATTCTCATCATTCCGGGAATCTTCCTCGCACTCAGTACTGTGCACTTGATGTTGGTCTGGTACCAGAAGCACACTCAGTACCCAGGTCCAGGTCGCACAGAGAAGAACGTAGTTGGCTATCCACTCATGCCGGTCTACATGGCAAAAGCTGGCGGATTCTTCTTCATCGTCTTTGGTGTTACAGCATTTCTTGGCGCCGTCGCATCCATCAACCCAATCTGGCTCTACGGCCCATATACGCCGGGCCAAATTTCGGCGGGCTCTCAACCTGACTGGTACATGGGTTGGCTCGATGGATTAGTTCGTATGGCTCCCCCAATCGAGCCTGTGATTTTTGGATACACGCTCTCACTTAATATTTTGATTCCTGGATTAATCATTCCTGGAATTCTCTTTACAGGAATGGCGCTCTATCCATTTATCGAACAGTGGATCACTGGCGATAAGCGCGAACATCATCTTCTTGATCGTCCACGTAATGCGCCAAACCGCACTGCTCTTGGTGCAATGGCACTCACCTTTATGTTGATCGCACTGATTAACGGCGGAAACGACATTATCGCCACAAACTTCGATCTCTCGATCAACCAGATCATGTGGTTTAGTCGCATCGGAATTATTGTTCTGCCTCCGATCGCATTTATTGTCACTAAACGACTATGTCTTTCACTCCAGCGTGCCGATCGTGAACTTGTTCTACACGGTCGCGAAACCGGTCGCCTCGTGATGATGCCTTCAGGTGAATTCGTTGAGGTTCATGAGCCAATCTCACCTGAGAAGGCTTGGCTACTTACTCAGCATGAACAGAACGCTCCGCTACAGCTTGAAGAGAAGGATGCCCGCGGTGTTCGTCGCCCAGGGCTTCTCAAATCAAAGCTGAGAAAGCGCTTTGCCATTGCTCATGCTGAACAGGTTGCAAAGCCAACTGTGGAAGACCTCAAGGAGATCGAACACCACTAACGGGCTTACTGGCTTACTGGTTGGTTGGCTTACTGGTTGGTTGGCGCACTACAAGTGCGACACCAATTATTGTCACAGCGGTTCCGCATGCCGTCAGCAAGCCGATTGTTTCGCCAAATAGAAAGTATGCCTCGACCGCGGTTACCGCTGGCACGAGGTAGTACAACGACGAGACAGATGCAGCGCTGGACCTAGCCAGCAAGTAATAAAGAATCAAGATTGCACCAATAGAAAGTGCGAGAACTAGCCACACGAGCGAGAAGATAAACGAAGCGTTCCAGGTGATGCTCTCGCCTTGCTCAAAGGTAAGAGCCATTGTGCCGAGTGCAAGTCCAGTGAAAATGTATTGCCACGATGTACCGGAGAGAACTTCGACGTTTGAGCCAAACTTCTTCTGCAACAAAGTGCCCGAAGTTCCGCCAAGAAGAGCGATGAACACAGCAACGACTCCCGAAGTCGGAAGTTCTCCCCCACTGTAACCATTGAGCTTGGGTGCAATCACAAGAATCAAGCCAAGCAGGCCTAGAGTCAGACCCAGCCATTTACTGATAGATAGTTTCTCCTTGAAAAAGATTGAAGAAAATACCGAGACAAGAACTGGTTGCAGCGAACAGATCAGCGCTGTAATTCCTGCCGGCATCCCCTGTTTCACCCCGTAGAAACAACCACCCAGGTACGCGCCGTGAATAGTGACACCAACGATCGCGCTCTTGCCAATGGTGGGGAGATCGTGAGTAAACCTCTTTGTTATCGCCAACGAAATGAATGCAAGTAATACCGAAGCGATCGCCATTCTGATTGCGATAAATGTGAATGGCGGTGCATAGGGAATTCCGTAACGGATTCCAGTGAACCCGGTACTCCACAGAAGAACGAAAATGACTGGAGCGGTACGAGTTGTTATTAGCCCTCGCATAGGCTTTTAAGCTTAACGAGCGATTTAGCCATCCACTTGGGGTTACGGTTGAGTGAATCTGTCTTATAAACCCACCAACGTTGTGCCTTATTGCAGACAGATGCATCAAAAATTTCGGTGACCTGTGTACTTCCGTTACCGAGATCGACTAACTCGTACGACCAAGTCCATTTCATGAGGTGGCGCCAGGTGATCTTTCGATTTTCTTCGAAGGCAACAACCTCATTTGTAATGCGGTACGGAACTTTAATCTTCATCGACATGCCAAACCTTGCGCCGAGAGATAATCGATCTGGGCCAGATACAGCCTTATTAATTGTCGAAGAACCATCGAAGAGAGCGTGCGCCTTGGGGTCAGCGAGAATGTCAAAGATTTTTGACGATGGTGCTTGGATAACTATTCGGGCTGCTGCGGTATCTGGGAAATCTACATCGAGGATCTCAGCACGCACCTGCATTCTCTAATCCTTTAGTGGTGAGAAGTCATTGATGGATCATCGAGAGGCTTTTCATACTCCGTTACCCAGCCAATAACGCTGATCACCAGAGCAGCAAGTGCAATTACGGTAAGCCACCAACCGATAATCAATCCAAAGCCCATTGCAATCGCACTAGCGGCTACTGGAAGCGGCCACCATGAGTGCGGACTGTAGAAACCTAATTCACCAGCGCCGTCAGCAATTTCTGCATTGAGATTATCGGCCGGCATCACAGTGCCGATGCGCTTTTGTGTAAACCAGACGTAAAAACCAACCATTCCAGCAAGGCAAGCTGAGAGAAGCATTCCTGCAATTCCGACAGGTTCTCCTCCGACATACCAATAAATAATCGTCATGATGACGTAGAAGACGCTCAGGCCGACAAAGAGCTGCCAATTAACCTTCATGCTTATTGTCCTTCATGCTTAGTGTCCTTCAGTCTTGATATGTGGGTGATGAAGATCAAATGCTGGGCGCTCTGAACGAATGCGTGGCATTGAAAGGAAGTTGTGGCGTGGTGGAGGGCATGAAGTTGCCCATTCAAGTGAAGCGCCATAACCCCAAGGGTCATCTACCTCAACCTTAGGACTCTTACGAGTGATCCATACGTTAATTGCAAATGGAATCATGGATAGCGCGAGCAGGAATGATCCGATGGTCGAGATCATATTCATGCCTGTAAATCCATCTGTTGCGAGGTAATCGGCGTAACGACGAGGGAATCCCTTGATACCAAGCCAATGCTGAATCAAGAATGTAATGTGGAAACCGAAGAAGAGTGTCCAGAAGTGAATCTTTCCTAGACGCTCGTTGAGCATCTTGCCTGTCATCTTTGGCCACCAGAAATAGAAACCAGCAAACATTGCAAAGACCACTGTTCCAAAGAGCACGTAGTGGAAGTGTGCAACCACAAAGTAAGAAGCAGATACTGCGAAATCAAGTGGAGGTGAAGCCAAGATGATTCCGGTGATTCCACCGAATAAGAAGGTAACCAAGAAGCCCATTACCCAAAGCATTGGCGTTTCGAAGGTGACATGGCCGCGCCACATTGTGCCGATCCAGTTAAAGAATTTCACACCCGTTGGAACACCAATCAAGAATGTCATAAATGAGAAGAACGGTAAGAGAACCTGACCGCTGGCAAACATGTGGTGAGCCCAGACAGCTACTGAGAGTGCAGAGATTGCAATCGTTGCAGCGATCAAACCTTTATATCCGAAGATCGGCTTACGACTAAAGACAGGCAAAATTTCAGTTGCGATACCAAAGAATGGCAGAGCCAAGATATACACCTCTGGGTGACCGAAGAACCAGAAGAGGTGTTGCCAGAGCATCGCTCCACCATTTGCCGGATCAAAGATGTGCGAGCCATATATTCGGTCTGATTCAAGAGCGAGCAAAGCTGCAGCAAGTGGTGGGAATGCAAGAAGTACAAGAATCGAAGTAAGCAGAACGTTCCAAGAGAAGATCGACATGCGGAACATAGTCATTCCAGGTGCACGCATTGTGAAGATAGTTGTAATGAAGTTAACGCCACCGAGAATTGTTCCGAGGCCGCTGATTGCCAAACCGACAACCCACAGATCTCCACCGATACCAGGTGAATATGTTGAGTTAGCTAGTGGCGCGTAAGCAGTCCATCCGAATGAAGCCGCTCCGCC
>JACCDY010157777.1_pt1 | contig 17858 bp, 10 predicted proteins | sample 7446391 | NCBI WGS metagenome assembly JACCDY01 (sample SAMN15323451, study PRJNA562643) | freshwater metagenome | isolation source: river surface water | place: USA:Blue River Watershed | collected 2017-08-18
GGTTTGTTGATGATCTCGCTGAAAGACCTTTTGCAGAACTGTGGAGTCCTGCTGACCTGGCAAGAAAAGACCTGCCTGCCAGTTTTGCTGATATACCTGCCAGCAAAGTATTCAAAAGAGTACCTGCATATCGTATTCCTGTTTTACCTGATAATTTGAGTATCATACTATGGAATATAATTCATATTGTTTCACTAAAAGATTCTAACTATGATAAAACGGCTGATTTGAAATTGGCTAATAAGATTGTACAGGATATTCAGAAAGAACATATAGCTGCTGCGACCGCAGCTGAAATGTCATATGGTAAAGTTATTGAACGTAATTCCGATTTTGAAAGTATATCATTCATTGAATCTGCGGCGAATAATACATACAATAATGATACTACTTTTGTAGAATTATCTAGCCAGTTAAAAGACACTTTTAATAAAAATAATAATGGAACAGCCGCAGCCAAACGCTCTCGACCAGCAACTCCCAGAAAAACAAACAATGGAACCCAGCTCACACTCGATGCATTCCTCAAAACGCCCTCAAAAACCAGTCAAAGACCGCGCAGCTCGAGCCAAAGAAGGAATCACACTCCTACAAAAAATTCGTGAAATGGGTGTCACCGAATTCTGCGTCGGCTGGGTGGAACTGAAATATGTTATGCGCACTTGGATTAATGACGGCCCTGCATGGTCTGGACGTATTGACTTCCCTGGACATCTACGTTATGCTGATATCATACTTCCTGTTAATCCGAATCGTGTTGCGACTATTGCATTTAAGGTATATAGATAATATAATATATAATGAGTGCATTCTCATATATCATGGAAGATACATTTGATGATAGCAGCCAGGGAAGCAGTAGCTGGGAGGGAAGCCAGGACAGTAGCACAGCATGCAGTCAGGACAGTATACAGGACAGTCAGGATGAACTAAACAGACAGCAAACAATTCTGGAAACAGTTATTGAATCACTTCATAAATCCATACAAAATATACAACAAAAACTAATTAATTCTACAATTATATACATACGTGAACAACCCCTATCTATTTCAGAAAAACCCATTGCCGTATTATTCTCCACAATTAAATAAATTTGATCCCTCCCCTAATATTATGATAAATATATACAATACATATCATATTATTTTGGAATAATGGCTCTCGCAGCAGCATTTGCAAAAAAGAAAGTAGAATTTGCACATATACCTGTTGCAGAAAAACAGCATATTCATGAACCACTACTTGAAGGTCTCAATAAAGAACAACTTGCCGCATTTGAATGCATTACAGATGGATATAATGTCTTTCTAACAGGTCCAGGTGGTACGGGTAAATCATATTTCCTCGATAAACTCTGTAGTGAATTATGGAAAGTTCGCCGAGGTATACGTATCGGTATTACTGCACTCACAGGATGTGCTGCTCTTCTGCTTGGACACCATGCAAAAACACTACATTCCTGGGCAGGTATTGGGCTCGGTAAAGGACCAGTTGCAAAAATTATTGCAGATATTCGCAATTCACGTCGCTCTGTCTCCAATTGGACTCGTACAGATCTCCTCGTCATTGATGAAATTTCTATGATGACTGTGGAACTCTTCGAAAAACTAGATGCAATTGGACGAGCCCTCCGTAAATGTGATCGACCCTTTGGTGGACTCCAATTACTACTTGTAGGAGATTTCTTTCAACTCCCTCCTGTTGTTAAATCCACTGTGGATGATTCCATTGCCGCAGGCAAATCTAATGGACCCTCAGGAGGCCCAAAGTTCGTCTTTGAGAGTTCCATATGGTCTGAGACAATTCAACGAACTATACAACTTCATAGAATATATCGTCAAACAGATCCAGAGTTTCAGGAAATATTAATGGCAGCACGTGAAGGCAAATTAACTACAGAACATTTCACAGTCCTTGAAAGCCGTCGAGGTCTCAACTGGCAAAAACTGGCTGTTAAACCAACACTTATATTCAGTCGCAAAGCGGAAGTTGAACGTATTAATGTTGCAAATATGGCTGCAATTAAGGAAACCCGAACAAAATATACCGCAATAACTGCATTGGCACCTGAAGGAGCAAAACATATTCAACTTGATTCCGCAGATGTACAACGCATGATTGAATATTATGATCGTGATGCACCATATTCTGTAGATTTGGAACTTGCTATTGGAGCACAAGTAATGCTTATTACTAATTTAGATCAAGAAGCGGGGTTGGTGAATGGTAGTCGCGGTGTTGTTATAGGTTTCGGTGATGCACCTGCAGATGATAAAACAGATAAATTGCTTGCTAAAATAGGTAGTCAAATTGGTGTAAAATATCCTGTGGTACAATTCACTACAGGTGAACGTCGCGCGATTGCACCAACTTCATGGGGTGTAGATGGTCAAGGACCGAATGAAACGGATTATATATATCGTATACAGGTTCCCCTAAGACTTGCATGGGCTACAACGATTCATAAAGCGCAGGGAGCATCCCTCGATTGCGCTCTTGTTGATGTAGGTAAGAGTACATTTGAATATGGACAGGCATATGTTGCGCTATCCCGTGTGCGATCGCTGGATGCACTCTATATTTGGGATTTGGACCCCGCAGCATTCAAAGTACACGAGAAAGTGAGGACGTTTTATCAGGGATTAAATGCAGCAGAATAGTAAATGTCGCTAGCACTTCCAGGTCTTGGTGGAGGAGGAACAAATATTATATTAACTCAACAAAATTCAGTTTTTCCAAATTGGGGGACAATGATTGATGCTAGTGGTACAAATAATATTAATGGTTATGGAATAAAAGTAGATTTTAGTGGAAATATATATGTAACTGGAATTATAGATAATCAAGGAGCAACACAAATAAATTTATCTGGTTTAACTATTACTAGACCACATGGTACATATGATAGTTTTTTTATTGCTAAATATGATATTAATGGAATACCTCAATGGGGGACTATTATTAATGATATTAATAAAGGAAATAATTATGGTTTTACAAGTGGTTTATCAATAGATTATATTGGAAATGTATATATAACAGTATCTGTTAATCAAGCATCAACCAATTTATCTGGTTTAACTGTTACAAGACCATCTAATATTAAAAATACTTGTATTTTAATTGCTAAATATAATATAAATGGAGTAGCTCAATGGGGAACATTTATTGGTTCAGATGATGGTCGTAATTTCGGTAGAGGAATAGCAGTTGATTCTAATAGAAATATATATATAGCTGGATATATTGGCAATAGTACATCAACACAAGTTATTTTATCTGGAATAAGTACTACATTAAATATTAGTAGACCATCTAATACGGGTTCTAAATGTTTTATTGCTAAATATGATACAAGTGGAAATCCTCAATGGGGAAGAATTATCGATTCATCGAATCAAATAACGGATAGTCAGTTTGATAATTGTAATAATATAGATGTAGATTCTAGTGGAGATGTATATATAATTGGTAATATATCAACTGAGAACTCTAAAGCAAATTCAACAATAATTGATTTGTCTTATGGTATAATTATTACTAGGCCATCTAATAGATATACTGGATGTTTAATAGCAAAATATAATACAAGTGGAATACCTCAGTGGTGTAAAATTATTGATTCAAATAACAATGAGAATAATTATGGAAATGGAATAGTAGTTGATTTAAAAAAAAATGTTTATGTAACTGGAATTGTTGGTAGTAATGGAGCAACAACAATTGATTTATCTGGTTTAACTATTACTAGACCATCTTCTAGAGGTCAAGGATATTTAATTGCAAAATATGATACATATGGAAATCCTCAATGGGGGAAAATTATTGATAGTGTAGCAACTTTGAATGATAGTGGAAATGGTATATCAGTTGATTCTATTGGAAATGTATATATAACTGGGTATGTAGCTGACTCTACTAGTATTGATTTATCTGGTTTAATTATTAATAAGCAATCTGGTAGAGGTAGTGGATGTTTAATTGCTAAATATAATACTAATGGAATACCTCAATGGGGAACTATTATTGATTCTAGTGGCAGTGATGATGATGCTGGATACGGAATAACAGTTGATTCTAATCAAAATGTATATGTAACTGGAGGTATAGGTAGTAGTGGAGCAACACAACTAAATTTATCTGGTTTAACTATTACCAGGCCATCTGGCAGGGGTTGTGGATGTGTAATTGCTAAATATTTCCAAATTATTAGTCAAACATATTTATCAGGAACCTATTCTATATCATCAGGTATTATATCATTTTCATGGGGGGCTACAAATTATATACAAAAACCTATAACATCTACTCTTAAATATACACTCACAAATACATCTAATAATTCAATTATAGTTTCAAAAATATCAGATACATCATATTCATATTTTAATGAATTGCCAAATACTGATACATCATATAATTATAAATTAAGACTTAATGCAAGAATGCCAGCAGGTTCTATTGTACCAACTACAACATTATTTATACCTGGATATTATCCAAACAATTTCAGTGTTAATATAATATCTCCCATTGAAATATCATTTAATTTCTATTTACATCCTTCCATGAATCAATATGTATCTAATGTATCATTACAATATAATCCCAAACTCTCCACAATTAGTAATACAATAGTAACTCAAACATCATTACCTGCTGGAACAGCAGCAGGTATGAATTCTATATATACAGATAAATTAGTACCAGATACATCATATGGAAATACAATTGATTATGATTTCACATATAATATACGTGGATTACAAGCAAGATCACCGTGGACAAAAGAATTTAGAACACCTCGCTTTGATGATCCATCTTCTGTTGGGTTTTATAGTATAACATCAAATTCCATAACAATACAATTTAATAAAACAACGAACTATTCATGGTTATTAATATCGGGTGAAAATCGCGCATCATATACAGTTAATCAAAGTGGTGGAGATATATCATATTCCATTGGAAATATTGGATCAGATGGAACAAAATACATGTGTGTAGTATCTGGACTAAATTCTAACACATCATATGATAATATATTTAATGTTCGTGCATTATATAGATATGGATACTTTACAGAGACAACCGCTCCTGCATTTACAACTGCTGTCAGTCCTATAGTTATAACATTAATTGAACCGACCGCATCCAGTGTTAAAATAACATGGACCCTTTCAGGACCATCACTAGGTACTCTACTATCACAATCAATTGTAGGAACTGATGTTATTTCAATCGATTCTTCATCATCAACTATACCATATTCCATTACAATCTCAGGACTGTTCGCAGCAAAAATATATAATGATTGGACATTATCAACAACATTTATGAGCTCGACTGGACCGATCAGAACACCCATTAAACAGTTCGCAACTCTCGTGGATTTTGCCACAGTTGGAGCTATTACTCCGAAAATTTATGTGGATGCACAGTATTTCTCCAATACTATTAGCGGTGTTAAAACAACGAAGGATATCTCTTATCAATTATCTGACACAACTCGATGGATATCACAATACAATTCTGCAACTATTTCTGGTGCATTTTATACTGCAGGAGGTGCAACATATCCTACATATAATAACGATGGATCATATTCATATGTCCGCTTTGGTACAAATACAAGTTCAACAATAAGTGGTAATTATCTAAATTTTGGACCACAAACATATAATATTAATAGTAGTGGTCTAACAATAATTGGAGTAGGTCGATTTTATTCTACTGAACGAGGAATAGCCGAACGTATTATTGATATAAATGATGGAAATGATTTATTTCCATCTGTAACAATTAATAGAGATTATAGTGGTTCAATTGTAACTACTGATAATATTGGATATTATACATTATTTACTAGTGGTGGCAATAATACATTTAATAGTATAATACAACAGAATGTCATTGCCCCTACAAAATGGATAATATTTGGAGGAAGATATACATCTAATACAATTTCTTATTTAACAGATTCTTCAAATGTCAGTGTTATAAAATCAGAAACTCTTCCCTCAATTGTTAGTGATCTGTTATTTAGTAATACATATATTGCAAAATCTGCTGTTATATATTCAGGAACAACTTTTGTTGATACATATTCAAATCTAGATGTTCGTGATTTAATGTTTTTTGATGGAACAATGAACGATGCATCATTTGCAGCAATAGGCCAACAACTATACAATAAATATAATTCACCTCCTGCGTATACTGCCGCTAAAAATGCAGCAACACCCTCGCCATTAACAGCATCAAATATTACTGCAGTCTCTGCTGATATTAGCTTCACAATTGCGGAGAAAGCAGCCAATATCACTAACATAACTATTACTCCATTACCAAACGGCACATCAGTTATTTCATCACTGCCTCTAACAGGATCATCACCATATACAGTAACTCTATCAGGCATTGATGCATCTTCTACTTATACAGGTTTATCCCTAAATGTATTCTATGGAGGCATTACATCATTTACAACACCTATAAACTCATTTAATACATTGCGTATTACACGTACTACCGCTCCTGGTGCATCATTACAATATGTCCCTACATATGATATAAGCACACTCACTGTAAAACATGCATGGAATCCCAGTGGATATACTTTTGTTCCTGCAAATCCTGCAATAAAATACTCCATTGATTTGTGTGGCGCACTTGCATATTCGAACCTATCTGGTACATCATATAATGAACCTTCCACGAGATCAAATCTATATGATACGAGTTATAACTATCGCCTATATACTACAAATGTAAGTGGTGAATTGACACAAAGTGTTGCATTGAAAATACCTGGGCTTGTTCCTGCGGTTATTTTCCCATTAGCTACATTGCAACCTACATCTACTGATATATCATTTTATCTTGATCCATCACTTAATTCGTACTTATCATTAACAGATGGCATTAAAGTTATTATTAAAGATTTAGGTGAATTAAATATTGCTACATATAATTATAGTAGTCAATATTCTTCAAATGGATATTATAACATTACAGGCATATCTGGATTAATACCTAATACATCATATAGAATTATAGCTAGATCTACATTATTCCCAGATACAAACATATTATTATCTGATCCAACATTTACAACACCATCATACAATTCTTCTATAAGATCAACTATAATATACTCTGCTAAACCAACATCATGTGATATTTCATTCACTGTAAATTACGCAAAGGATTTATCATCCCTCAGCATATCTGGTATGCCGGCAGGTGTTACTTCTAATATTGGTTCATTAACGGTTCCATCTGAATTAGATGTTCAATCGTATGGTATCACACTGTCTGGATTGGTCCCTGGAACCACGTATAATACTGTAAACAATCGTATGCAGATAGTTGCACGTTTTGGTGCTGCAGCGACATATTCTTCAGTTACGGATTTATCATTCAGAACAGTTGCGTTTGACCCTCCTAATGGATTCAATGCATTTAATTTTAATAGAACATCATGTGATATCTCTTTCAGAATACCTACATATGCTAATATGTTGACTGATTTGAGTGTTGTTGGAATATCTTCATTAATATTAAGTAAACCATCGATTCCTGTGAATTTAACAGATACTTCAGCAACATATATTATATCATTAAGTGGATTAACTAGTGGACCATATACGAATATTAGTTTTGGAGCTATTTATGGAATATATAGAGCATTCTCTGCATTTACTTTTAATATACCTGTATTTAACTCAACATTTAGTTTAACTGCATCTAGTATCACACAAAATTCTATGATAATTTCATGGACATCTCCAAATCCTTCATATACAATATCTGGTATAACTATAAATTGGCAAACAGGATCAACAACAATTGGAACAAATTCATATACTATTTCAGGATTGAGTCCAAGTACATCATATACAATTACAGTAACTGAAATATATGCTAATGGATTAAGTGCAAGCGGAACAATTATAAAATCAACATTCGCTACTTTTGTATCAACATTTACTATTAATAGTGATCCACCCTTATCAACAAGTATTAATATAAAATATTCTAATCCTAATCCTCAATATACTTTAAATAATTATACAATATATTATCAAATAAGTGGTGCTGCCACTTATATAGAAATTAACAATGTATCAAACACAACTACATCATATAATATATCTGGGTTAACTTTGTCTACTAAATATAATATATATATGGTTGCGACTTATAGTAGTCCATTACCAAGTTTAACAAGTAATACATTAAATATTACGACAATATCGCCGCCTATATTCTATAATTCATCGTATTCTACTATTATGTCAATATCTGGTTTAACATCATTAATTAATAGTAAAGGAAGTACTAAATTCTCACCTGGTTCACAATTATTAATATCTTCAGGATACGGGTTAAGTATAACTTCAAAAAATACTGTATATATATTTGGATCAGCAAATGCATATCCATCTAATCCTCCCGTTTATAACTCAAATATATTATATCGTAGCGAGGATACGCCGTTTTCATTAAGTTCATTTAATAGTGGAGGTTTTTTTATAACAAATATAAGTGGACAAGGAATACTAAATAGTTATTTGGTTAATAATAGAGCGTATATAGTTAATTTACCAAGTGGGACTACTGTTAAATTAATGATATTAGCTATAACTAACGAGTCATATCAAAGTAATGTACCAATGAATATTACAATTACTCCGCCTACATCAATTAGTGGAATTTTGGGAGTATCCCCTATTATAGAATATACCATTCCTTAATATTAACTGCCCAAAGATCTCGCGCAATATATTATATAACTAATTAAAAGATGGAACCTCTTCTCACCCCAAACCCCACACGTTTCACGCTTTTTCCCATCCAGAACCATAAACTCTATCAAAAATACAAGAATCATGTTGCAGTTTTCTGGACACCTGAGGAGGTAGATCTCTCAAAGGATGCCCGAGATTGGGAGAAACTGTCCGAAAATGAACGACATTTCATCAAATATGTTCTCGCATTCTTCGCAGGAAGTGATGGAATTGTCATGGAAAACCTGGCGACTCGTTTCATGCGCGAAGTCCAGAGCGCTGAAGCACGACAATTCTACAGTTGCCAAGCATTCATTGAATCAATTCACTCTGAAATGTATTCACTTCTTATAGATTCTTACATTCAAGAACGCGAGGAAAAACATAAATTATTCAATGCAATCGAAGAAATCCCCTGTATCATGAAGAAGGCCGATTGGGCCAAGCGATGGATTGATTCACCCACTGCATCCTTTGCCACGCGACTCATCGGATTCGCCGCAGTTGAAGGAATATTCTTCAGTGGCTCATTCTGTGCCATCTATTGGCTCAAAGAACGCGGTCTCATGCCTGGCCTCACATTATCAAATGAATTCATTGCACGAGATGAAGGACTCCATACAGATTTTGCATGTGCTATGTATGAAGAAATCCAAAACAGACTCACTCAAGCCGAAGTCGAACAAATTATTGGTGAAGCCGTTGAGATTGAAAAGGAATTCATTACTGATGCACTCCCTTGCTCCCTCATTGGTATGAATAAGGAACTCATGAGTGAATACATTGAATATGTTGCAGATCGTCTTATGAAACAGCTTGGATACAAACCTATTTGGGGTACAGCAAATCCCTTCGACTTCATGGAACGTATCAGTATTGAGGGTAAGAGTAATTTCTTCGAGACTCGTGTATCACAGTATGCAAAGTCAGGTGTTGGACAGGAGCAATCGAAGATGAAGTTCGCGATGGATGATGATTTCTAAGACAGGGAACCACATGTCGACAAAATTTGAATTTATAACGCACAATAATATATAATATAGATTTATCACATAAATAAATATTATATAATGGAACAACAGCATCAACAAATGACTCTCCCTATTTTCAGGGCACTTCCTGATCCGCATCATATATTTCAATGGATGCTACAATTTAGAGGAATCAATATACTTTCAATGCCAATGTATGGAACATATTTCCTATGTTTTCCAAATGGCATACAGCTGCCATATGATGTAGTGATTGATAAAAAGAATGTAACAAGTGTATTTGAATCATTTGTATATAATACAATATGTGCATGTATTGAAACACAACGCACAGCAGTACAAGACCCTATTTGTATTTGTGGATTTTGTGATGCATTTGCAAAAAGATCTGCTGATATGGCTATGACAGCAATTTCTACTGCTGAAAAGTTAATGATTGATTTCCAAAATATGGGATCAGCAATTCTGCAGCAATCATATCTTGTATCACAACCCCTTTCTATAGAACCCTTCGCACCTCCACGATTTCCATCACAAGTTATAGAAATAAAAGCACCAGATCATACAGTTCTAAAACTACAAATGCCTGTGGGAGCATATACATGTCCTATACCTCTACCGAATAATTATAATACACAGCATAATGCAGCAATGGATTATATTTCACAGGCACAGCAACAAGCACAGCAACAGGCACAGCAACAAGAACAAATATATAATCGACAATATATTACACAGCAAGCACAAATATGTGCACAGAATGCATATAATTATGCTTATAGTTATTCTACAGAGATTCATAATCAATGGAAGCAACAACAGCCATTACTACCAGAACCACAGCAACAACAAATACCAGAACCACAGAAACAACAAATACCAAATATTACACCTCTTCAAAAAGAAATATACAGAGATATATATGATGCATTAGCCGCAATACAACACCCTCCATCTAACAATAGAATTCAGAAAGAGCCATATAGTTCATCTGAACAATTCAAAAAAATTAATTATTATAATAAGAAAATAAATATCACATCATTATTATCTCCATCTATAATAAAAAAAGTAATAACACACATATATAATGGTAATACGATTGAATTTATAGCACGTGATATAATACACTCAATCTCAAATACTCATATAATATTCATATATATTATTGGAATAATGTATAAATCACTGTGGACAGTAGAGAATATTGCATCGAAATTGTATATAGATTTGGATGATGTTTCAAAGCATATTAATATGTATTTCAAGCTCGATTCAAGAGAATTATTTAATTAATTTCACAGTCAAAAAATTGATGTCATACTATTTTTATATGTATGACACGAAAACATATGGCAGAATGTCAACAGGAACATCGAAGAAGTCAAAATATGAGCGAGTCGTCATTGAAGGAATCCCATTCTTCAAAGATAACACAGGAAAGCTCTATATTTGGGAAAATTCAGGAACAGTTGTTGAATCCCCCTTCCATATTGGACAGCTCTCCACATCAGGAGATTCCATTGTCCTCATTGAAACGGAAGAAGCACGTACTGCACTTACCACAAAACTCACAGAATGGAGAGAAAAACAGCGACCACGTACAAGAGAACAAATCCGTAGAGTCGATGCAATTGCAACCATTAGTCCAGGAGCCATTACAGTTGATGAAGCAGCTTCCATTACAAAAGAAGATAAAGAAAATACTGCAGAAGAAGGAGGAGGAGAGTCAACCACAGGAAAAAAGCCAAGGCAGCGGCGAACACGTAAACCCAAAACTGCAGCAGCAGATGATGCAAGAGAACCAGACGTCACCGCTCCAGTTAAAAAACGTATTAGAATCACCAGAAAACCCACAGCAGCTTCAGCAACAGAATCCTCTTAAATGTAAACTCACACCTGAACAAATAGAAAGTTCCTCCACCTCTAAATATACTGTATACCTTCAAAAAGAAACTATACAACTCGTAAAGCAAATGCTCGCGATCCATAGAGAACGCGATTATCTAATGGCCAAATCTATTGTAGATAAGAAACAGATTTAGAGCTGTTGCGCGGCAGTCCATTGACATCCTAGATTATATAATATACGTTCTTCTGCACTAATGAACTTATATTTTTTCCTATGAGTAGAATTATGTGCTTCCACAAAATTATATACTGTTACTGCTTTTAATAATTGCGGATCATTACGTAACTGCTGCTGTCTCGCCGCTGCTGCATCAACTCCTGTGTAATTCGACTGTAAAACTGTTTCTGCTCGATCGTTTTGTACATATCCTTCGCCCATATTATCTATTAAACAGTTTAAGAAATTAACATTTTTAATAAATTAACGATACGTCCATACTCTATACAATGCAACGTCATCCACAAACCGGTAAACCACTTATAACTCTAAAACATACAGGTGTATTGTCAAAAGATATTAGACAGCTCGTATGGTGTTCTACAGTTGAAGAGGCAGCAGCCGCTCATAAAACAGTATGTGCCATCGCAGTATCCTCTTTCACAGTATTTGAGGATGCTGTTAAACAACAAATACCAATCTATGCATATTACTGTAGAGATGGTAATGATATTCCTCGAATGGCTGCACAGCCTACAAAACCCCTACTATTCATTATATCACGCACTACAATTCCATTCCAGTATGCCATGATCCTACAAACCCTCGGTAATATTCTCATCCTAGAAGATATACAATCACATCTTCCATTTATGCGAGACTATACATTTAACCTGGATAGAGTAGGTGATATTCATGTAATGGTTGGTATCATTCATCGTGTATCACATATTATCACACAGGAAATTCCTTCAGAAGGCGCCATGAAAGCGGTTACAGATTATTCAATTAAGATGCTAACGAGTGTACCAAAGAAGGAGATCTGGCTGGTTCAACAGTTCTTTCAGCCAACAGCAGGACGTCGTGCTAAAGAGATTGAAACATGTCTACAGGAGAATCTGGAATCAGGTATTTTTAATCGTGTACTCCTCCTTAATGAGAAAGAATATGTATTTGCCTCTCCACGTCTTCGTGTGGCCATTGAAAAAACGAAAGATACATGCTTCCTAGATATTCGTCCACAATATAAGAAACGTCTGACATACGGAGATATTTTACGTGTTGCACAGGAAGCTGCCACTACTGCAAATACAGATACAATAGAAGACTCCCTGAATAAAGGGAGCGGCGGTGCCGCTAATGCGGCACTCGAAGACATATATATTGTCGCAGCCAATGCAGATATTACATTCGATAAAAATCAATGGCCCCATCTACATAATTGTTCTTTGAATAATTCCATACTTGCTATATTACGTCATGATATGAAAAGCGGAGATGAACCACCCAAGCTCTTCGGTTTCCCTGGTCCCAGTGAAGAGAGTACAGATGCATGGGTATTTTCAGCAAAAGCCATTATGGATAATGGAATTCTCCAAAAAACGCAGGTAATGGAACGTTTCGATAAGATTGTTGTAGGACATGCAGCATGCGATCAGGCATTCGTTGGAGAACTTGCTCGTAATAAATTCAATATATATAATCCTGCAATCTTTTTCCGTATATTCCATCATCAACTCTCAGGAGTTTCCACTGCCCTCCCTATAATTCCTGATGTAAATGTAATTGGTCATACACGTGTTAGTGGCATTCTCGATATTCATTTCGATACAAATAAAATTATGCAAACACCCGTAGCCTCCATTCAACGTGGTACGGTTAATGTAGATCTCTATAGTGATGTGCCGAAGGCTGTGGAGACATTCTGTATTATGGAAGAGAGACATGATCGTTATAAATGGCAGCATAATAAGACAAATGAAATCAAGATTCCTGCAGCACCTATATATGAATGGACAAATTGTATGATGAATATGCATGGAATTATACAGGATTATAGACGTGCAATTATTGGTTCTACACAGGAATCGGCACAACTTGCGGAAAAAGCAGGAGTATGTTCTTTACAGGTGACAACACAGGCAGATACTATGTGGGGTATTCCTATACGCCCTCAGACAATGTCATCATTCGGTCGCTATTTCGTGGAATATTTTGCACGCGCTCTACAACTCATGAAACTTTTTCCCGCTGTTGATGGACAACTCGTTCTTCCTGGACCACATGCACAGGATTGGGTTAATCAATTTACATGGCCGAATGGTCGTCCACAAATTGGTGCTACTCTATGGAATCCTCAAACGATGTTCTATTGTCGCCGCGTTGTAGGTACTGTAGATGGTCCCTGGTTTAATGAAATATCTACTGAAGATATTACTACACTTCGCACTGCATTTAAACCATATTCTGCTACTATAACTGCCCCAGAACGTATTGTAATTATTATGGGAGGATTTATTGATGAGAGCTGGACTGCGCATTTGAAGGAACTTTTCACTGCCAAAGGATATACACCTGTAGTGATTGATCCTGTGACTGCATCTGTTGGAGAAATGATTGCTGCATTTGTGGGAGCAGGACGTGCAATTGTATCAGGTGGTGGTCCAGAGAGTGGTAAGGCACCTGTGGATTATTCACCACGTACATTCTGGTCATGGATGATGCCTGCTGGCGCAATCCTAATGGAGATTCAAAATGAATTCAATCCAGATGGTGAAGTTGTTGCACTTTGTGCAGCTGCAGCTGTAAAACATCACTTTATGGTTATTCATCGTGCTCCATCCGCTGTACAACTTACCGCAGTTGCCACACGACTCGAAAAAATCATTGAACCTTTTGTCACAGCACCAAAAAATGTAATTGAAAACGCATCAAATATTACTTCATTACGTTTCAGTATTTAACCAAACTACCAAACTATACATATAACTGCTTCCACCATTCATTTGCTTCTGTTGATTTCTCATCATCATATATATTCATGATTTTCTGAATATCATCTTTTGTGATATTCAAATAATCTTTAATTGCTACCTTCTCAAGAAGTGCTGGATTCATACGACCAATATTAAGACGAGAATATAGTTTCTCCGTGGCATGTATCAACATACGAACACCTCCCTCACCACCATCAAATTGTTCAATAAACCATGTCAGTGTATCTTTTGAGAAATCATAATGAAATCCATATTCTTCTTCTACACGAGGGAGAATATATTGCTGGAGAATTGCGAGTTTCTCCTTCTTTTTATACGCAGGAACATGTATGACATGCATACGATTACGCAGGATTGGATTAACCGCCTGCAGGTCATTCATGGAGAATGCCATTAGAGCTCCACTAATATCTATTGGAACTCCATTAAAGTATATATCTTGATAATCAGTGTTTGATGTACGATCTGTTACATGTATGAGTGTAGCAGATACTTCATCTGTACCATTTTTCGTGGAGATTTTATCAACTTCGTCGAAGAGTATTACAGGATTCATTACCTGTGTTTCTTGGAGAACACGAACAATGCGCCCACATTGCGATCCAACATATGTGAGTTCAAATCCTTTGAGCATTCGTGCATCAGAAAGACCACCGAGTGGAATCATTGCAAAGGGTCGATCAAGAATGGCTGCAATACCATTACGTAGAATACTTGTTTTACCAACACCAGCAGGTCCACATAGACCGATGGGTTGTGATGCCGCTTTTGGATTTACTATCCAGAGACCCATCATTTGAATGATCTGCATTTTGACGGTTTCCATACCATATATTGTTTTATCGAGTTGTCGACGTGCATTCTCCAAGAATGTACTACAGGATTCTTTATTAGCGCGATCAATATATGTAGGTAGTGATTTAGTGACACCGAATGGTATTTTGAGGAGACCACGAAGCCATTCTTGTGTTTTGGAGGATGTTTCACCACCACATCCCCCACGTAATGTTTTAATCATTTCCAATGCTTGTTCTTGTACTTTGATTGGCATAGATTTATTACGAAGGATTTTGATTATGAGGGGTGTCTTATTATCTGTTCGCGATGCATCTTGTATGTCTTTGTATCGTGATTCTATTTCCTTCTTTTCCGTGACCGATAATGTATTGAAATATTGTACATCTTTTTCTGTGAGTTCTTTCAGAATAGTTAATTCTTTTGATGTTTGATTTTCTTCATTATCGTTGCTGTTTATATTATGAATATGGCGAATAGTTATTGGAATAGCTTGTTGTCTGAATACAATGGGTGGTTGAGAAATATTATGTCCTCCAAATAGATTACGAACAATTTCTTGAATAGTGGCTTTATCTTGTTCTGATAAATTCTCTTCATCGTCTTCATTGTCATCTCCAGATTCTTCATCTTCATCTCCAGATTTTTCATCTCCAGATTCTTCATCTCCAGATTCTTCATCTCCAGATTCTTCATCTTCATCTCCAGATTCTTCATCTTGATTAGATTCTTCATCAGTATTAGAATCAGCATCCACATCAACATTAGCATCATCTTCATTATAATATGGAATTACAGAAATATTAAGTAAATTTCCACTACAATCAGTCATACAATAATCGACAATATTTGTTATTGGATGTAATATAGCAGTATTAATATATGGTTTCTTTGTAGGCGGTGATTCATTATCAAATGATCCTGTACGTCCTCTTTTTTTTCCAGATATTATATTTGTACATCCACTTATATCACAGCCACGAATCTTTTGTGATAATTTTAGAAGAAGTCTACATTGTAACGGAGCAAAATAGTATGTATACTCATATTCTTTCCAAATATTATTACACAGAGGACAATATATATGACCTGTTCCTTCATTGCAATGATGCTCAATACATTCTATACATATATTTCTGTTACATTTGGGGCATTCATATTCATGTCGTGTAACATGAATAAAGTCCTTGTTGCATTTTGTGCATTGCCTGCTCATTATAAATATATACAATCTTTAATTATATATATTTATAATATTGGACTCAATTTTTTTGATGTATGCTTATTCTGTATCACTAATACAATCCATAAAATCCTCTATGTCTGTATCTGCATCTTCAACCTCTTCTTCTGACATGGACTCTGTATCACTATCATCAAAATATGTGTGAGATGTTTGTATAGGATGTCTATAATTCGAATCAAATACATCGCCCACATATCCCCAACCACCAGGAATATGAAGATATTCATTAAATGCACGATAATATATACAATCTTGCATTTGTTTGCGTAATGATTCAATTAGTGCTGCTTGTTGTCGTTCAGCTTCTTCTTTTTCCTTTTGTAGCTTTTGAAGCCGTTCTTCTTCAGCCTTGCGCTCACTCTCTATTTTACGAAGACGCTCCTCTTCAAGAAGGCGTGCTTCTTCATCTATTTTGCGACAACGTTCCTCTTCAAGAAGGCGCGCAGCTTCCTCTCGTTCAGCATCTTCACGTTCGATACGCGCATGTTCTTCAGGACTCCATAACCAACGCCTCTTTCGCCGTGCATTATTAATAGCATTTTCAATAACACCCAACCGCCCACTAACAAGTTTTCCTTCAATAAATTCCATATAAATTGACCACCCACCAGGCATTTCAGTCAACTCAAATAATAATGCATTATCAGGATAATCTAAAAGAGAACGCCGTCCTTTCATAATATCTTTCATTGATGGTAATGGCCAATATCCATATATAGATTCCATATATGCATTATATCTCTCTGACTTCTTTTGTACAAGTTCCTGTACTTTTTTGTCAATAAATGATACACTTTTATTACATGATTTGACAGGTTGTGGGCGAGGTAATCGATATTGTTTTATTTTTAAAACAGCATAATCATCTTCATCTGATGATGAATCATCTAATACAGCAAATCGCCCACGATTCTCTAAATAATTTACTCTTCTAATACGCTCATTCTCTTCTTCTTGTTTCTTATCTTTTATTACATGCAGAACATCATCTATCTTCTTCTTCTTCTCCTCTACGCGCTTATGTTTCTGTAGAGCCTTCTCACTAAATATTACATTTGTTTTATTTATACGCATCTAATACATAATCTGTAGAATTACACAGATATATTACCTTATAATTCACCAATACTCTCTAAATAGGCATACCAACCACCTGTAATAGGCAAATAAAAATTAAGTGCAACA
>JACCDY010163033.1_pt1 | contig 17841 bp, 11 predicted proteins | sample 7446391 | NCBI WGS metagenome assembly JACCDY01 (sample SAMN15323451, study PRJNA562643) | freshwater metagenome | isolation source: river surface water | place: USA:Blue River Watershed | collected 2017-08-18
CCAACCACTGCTGACCCTGCTATCAACGACCAAGCAAGCACTCATGTCTCTCGACATATCAGAAGAGCAGATTCGCCGGACACCGAGAACCGAAGAGCTGGCAAGCATCTATCGCTTCACCGCTGTGGTCTACCCAGACAAAATCATTGGGCTTGTGGGGTCTTGGGACGGAGTCAGAAACAGCCCAAAGGTGCCGGACATCAGCCCGGCACCCCTCAGCTACCGCTGGGTGGCGTGGCTGGACTCTGATGAAGAAGAGTTTTTAGATTACGGAGAAAACGTTTGCTTCACCGGCTTCTGCGAGAATGAGCAACTTGTTAATTTGAGTAAGAAGTACTCACTTCCCGATTACACCTTCTTGGCTTTCCCGATGTTCGATCCGGTGCCGATGCCAGCTTTAGATCAAGCAATCGCCAATGAATGGGAAGGTGAATTTGAGGAATCGCTCACTCATGGGTGATTACACCCCGAAGTGAACCTAATCTTGTTTTTTCGTGAACTTTTCCCCAGTTAACTTATTCAAATCTCGGAGTTTCAAATCAAGTGAATCTTCGGGAGAAGAGTCTGTCACCGCCGTCAAATACTCCAACGCCGCCTCAATCTGCTCCAGGTCCTCAGAAAAATCTCCGACAAGGCTAGCCGCTTTCTTTGAAACATCTTCTCCAAGCTTTTTTAGTTCACCCAACACTCCCGCATACTTCTTAATCTTGGTAATGCTCCGAACCAACAGGGCAGCAACAGATCGAATGTGCTGCTGCTGGACCTCAGGCCAAGTCAAGGCCAAGGTCAGCGTTCTCGCAATAATGTAGCCCGCTCTTAGTTCTTCAAAGTCGCCCTCAGATTTGTCGATAGCGACATAAATGCCCATATCTGCAAAATCAACGAGTAGGTCTTTACCCATGGCCTTGTGAACGGCGGATCCGGCCTCAGTCACGAAAATCACATAAGCTGCGCCGCGATTTGCTTGGGCCGCTTTGACTTGACCGCGAGCATTGTCGATAGAGAGCTTGTCTGTAGGTTTACCGAGGGTTTTTGATTTGTCAAACTTTGACTCAACACCGACCACCAGATCCGTGCCGGCAATCTTGACTTCAATGTCGCCAAATTTACGATCACTTGTCCCGCGGATGAGGCCATCCTCGGAACTGTCTCCGGTACGTCGGATCGAATCGTCAAACTTAAGGTCCTTGGCGAACTCCCTCAGCAGATCCTCCACATCTCGCTCTGCCTGAGCCCCTTTCCCCTGGGAACTCTTTTCGTCACCACGCTTTTTCTCATAAAGAACGCGCAAAGGGCTCAGTTGTCCCTCAATAGATTTCTCAAGTTCCGTGAGAAGCATGGAGGCGCTATTTAGGTTTAGCGCGTGTGCTCCAACCCGGACCATCTGCTCAAACTTTGCTACACGCTCTGGATTGCTTGGAATTGCTTTCATGTATGTCCAGAGCTCTGGGCTATTGATAACACCTTCGAAGCTAACTGTTACATCGTTCGAACCCGCAGGTCCCGTTTCAATCTTGTTTGTAGTCTTAGCCATAACTTTCCCCCTGGTTTGTGCTCAAAAGCTTATTTAAAAATTGTGGCTTAGGCAGCAAGAACAAACTCTGGCCTCAGGTACTGCACCTGAGCGCCGGATACTCGCATTGAAAATGCGATTGCGGTTGGCTGTGACACAACCACCACGTTTTTGAGCAGGCTCTTTAGGTGAGTTACGAATGGTGCTAGACCGCCGTCACCGCTAGCAACAACAACCTTGTCAAAGCGCGACTCTAGGTGATCCTCAACAATTGACTCGGCGAGGAGAATGTCTGCACCATCGTGGCCTTCGTGAAGCTTCAAGCTAGCCCCCCGCCAACCAAAAGCAACCGCTTCGAGATTACTCTTTGAGCTCACAGTCACCAGGAACTGGTCACCATCGCCTGGCTTCACTAACTCGAGGTAGCAGCGACGAGCTTCGATCACCTGCTCGAGAGTTGGATTTGAAGCCATGCAGAGGTTTTCGATGTCAATTAGGTGCATGGTGCGTGCTTTGCGGATAGAAGATAGCGTCTTCTTGTTCATTTAGTTCTCCCTTGCTCGTTGGTAGAGAGAACATAAAACAGGGGTCTGATATTTTTATCGGAAGCGGAACTCACCCATCCGCACTCGCCTGATGCCAGGGTTGATTTCCAGCAAAACCTGGAGATAAGCATCGCCTGTGTTTCGAATTCGGCTATCTGAACCCACGTCATAGAACAAATGAAAAGTGTCAAGGGCTGAAGTTAAGACAGCTGTAAGCCGCCTGATCGGAATTGGACCTTGCCCGAATCTTTTGGTTTGCTTTGTTCTCTCAAAAGGTGAGCTTGCGAGGAACTTTGCGAGAGTTGGCTAGTTCGGGTCCAACGCTTCTGAACCAAAGTTGTCGGCTAAGGCAGAGTTTGTCCGACGGTGCGATTAACATTTTTTCAAGAGTTACAAGCTCTGCAAAAGTCGGGGGGTGCGGCGTATGGCAACGCTAGAACAATGGTCTGCGGCTTTGTGGGAGCTTTACTACCCTGAGAGGCCTAAACCTCGTCCGACTTATTTGACCATGGATGATGAGGACCTTCTTCAAATTGGAGCCCAGCTCTTGGGCGTGGATGACATTATCGAAATTAGGCGCGATTTGGTCAATGTGGTCCTAGCCGAATTGCAGTTGGGGCAAGCAAGTTCGCTAGTGTTCGCCCGGACTGACAATGCCACCAGGTCTTGGTACAAGGCGAACAAGTCAATAAAGCCGGGCTTGGTGTCGGCCCCTCCTCAGCTTCCCCTTCTTGGAGTAACAGTGATTGCGGCAAGGGAGATTGGAGGTGACTCCTCAGACTCTCTCGGGTTTTACAAGAGCCTTCGAAGGGTTTTGGGGTTGAGGGAGGAATTTGAAGGGAAACTCACTGATGCTTACCGGCATTCAATTGAGGGCCTTTGGAAGCACCTAAATCAAGTACTCGTAGATTTGAAGTACGCTCGGGGAATTCCAACGGCTACAGCGCCAACAGACAGATATGTCAGCATTCCAGTTTCTCAATCAATCCTTCGGCGACACGATTTAAGAAAGCTGATTGAGTTCTTCATTGACGCGGACCTGAGGCCTGACAGTGCCCCGAGTCAGCTCGAATTAGAGCAGCTCTTTGAATGGTGGCTAAATCGAGGCGGACACTCGATATCAGTGAACCTTGAAACGTTATGGAATAGAGGGAAAACTGAAAGAGGTCGAGTCCTAGAGGTTCTAAAAAGCCAACTAGAGCATTGGGATGGCACCCTGCCCGAAGTGTCCGGTGCATACGCTCGTACCGCACAATTGAGAGTTTTTGCAGTCAGGGACGTGGACTGGTTTGGTAACACAACTTTGACTGTTGGCCTAGCGCACCAGGCATCGACGCCTTTCAACGGAGACGTTGCCTCGATTACCTCACCAAGTCAGGAATATCAGGACACTCATGCTTCCAGAATTGGCAGATCTGAGTTCTTTAGCATCACACCCGGCAGTATCTCGGCGAGTTCAGATCTATTGTTGTCGGACTTTGAATTTGAGTCGGCCGACATTGGCGCTGCAAAGAAGGTTCCCAAAGCTATTTATGTCTTGCGATTCAACCCCGAGTTGCAGTGTTTCATCGAATCAGGAAAGCCAAACCTCGGTGAATCGCTGATAGTTATCGCTTCATCTGCGTTGGGCGTAGCAGACAAAGTTAAAGATGTTTTGGCTACACACGCCGAAGAGGGTCTATCAGAACTTGCCGAATCTACTCATGGCATAAAAGGGTGGAGGGTCTTTCAGGATGTCAAGTTTGTTTACCCCTATAGCCATGCTGTTGAACTCGCTCCCCTTACGACAAATTCAAACGCATCGCTTGGCTTCATCGGAGGTCTAAAGCTCGTAGAGGAGCCTGGGGTGAGGATCTGGAGTCGCCATTGGCTGCCTGCTCTTGACGCCTCGGTTCCCGAGGGTTCCGTCATCAAACTGAAACTCTTCAAGGACACTTCTGGGCACAGCGATTCATTGGTTTTGGAGGAGATTGGATTCGGCAGAGTCCAAATTGACCTAAGGGAAAGACCTATCAGCGACGGTTCCTACAGGGCAGAGCTCTTTGTAGCGAGTGATGCTAATCCAATAGCGACGAAGCGCTTTGCAGTGCGCTCAGAATCGACGCCGAGGAAATTTGAACTTCACACGGCTGAGGTGCTCGGCTATTTGCCTGATGCCCCGCAAATTCCTCGCTGGACTGACTCTCCAATGGCTTGGCGCGGCTTCCCCTCTGTTCATTCTAAAGCTGCCAATGCACCTGTTCCTCTTGAGATTCCTACTGAGCCTTGGTGGGGAAGCGCTCCAACTCAGCTGACCCAAGTTTCCAGGCTTCTCGCACCAACCTTGCCTAACGAGACAAGCTGTAGTTTCTCCGGAAGACATCGCTGGGAATTAGATATGTGTGAAGGGCAGCAGCGCTTCGTAAACGCAATTTGTCACCAGTGTGGTTCTCAAAGACGCGAGCTTTGTGCCGCGCGTCTCGCCATGAGGGCGGAAAATCGAATTAGGCCAGTGTCAATTCCTGTGGCAAGGGCAGTGCCTTTAGAAATTGAGCAAACGGAAAACTTGCCGGCCATTTCAGGGCCGCGGCTCAAGGCCTTGAACTCGAGTCTGCGTTTCTTGAGGCAGGGCACTTATAAAGAGATAAAAGAAGCAGCGGCATCAATCGGTTTGGATGCAATACAAACTCGACGCTTTGTTCGATGGCTTGAGGTATCGGGATCAATTGAAATCGAGAACCACTTTTCGGAAGATGCTTCGTGGAGCTTGAACCCAGCGACGATTGTTCGGATTCCAACAGGTGGATTCCGACTAGTTGGAGACTTGAACCCGTCAACTTGGGCAAGACTTCTAACTCAGATTTCTAGAGATGACATCTCCGAAGAACCTAGCCTCTATGGAGTGCATGTCAGCATTGATGACCTTGTTGACCCTGAGGCCATAGCGGCTGGGGCTGGGGTGAATTATCTCTCGAATCCGGTTGATTCGTTGGCTAGCAAGATGCAGCCAATTTCAGAAGTCCTCGCGGGGCGTTCTTTGGAGCAGCTTCCAGAAGGCGCAAAGTACGAAAAGTTCAACTCCACAAATGCGAACTGGGAGCTGGTTTCCATGGGGCGCATCGGCAGCGCTGGGAGTTACCGAGTTATTGGGTCTTTCCAAACCTCTGTTTTTTATGTCCCAGTAGAAGGCGTTGAGAGAAACAAGGGCTACCGACTCGATGCCATAACGGCGAAGTATCTAGATTGCTTTTTCAAGGGTCAGCCTTTGGTTTCATACAACCCAGACGAATTGAAGCTCTTCGTTCCATTTGGCATGGAACTTCCTGGATTAGTTGGGCGATTTGCTGTTAGCGCCTCAGGCAATCCCCCAAAAACAGTCAGAAAGACGGTCGCTGGTGAGAAAATCCCGCTTATCAAATATGACAACATTGATGAAGATATGGCTTACGTCATTTATAGCTGCCTAGGGGGAAAGCCATGAAGCTTCCAAATCCAGTAACTCTCGCGGAAAAACTTCGTGAAGCATACGTGCGTTACTACGAGACTGCCTATCAACTGGAAGACAAGGAGCTGACCGCCGAAAGACGAGAACTCCTTCTCAAAGATGGCTACCTCATGAATGAGGTTTTTCTCGAACCAATAATGAAGTACGACGAAACTGTCGACTTTGAGAGGCTAGTAAATGAGCTTGGCCTATCAAGCGAACATGCTCTCAGAGCAATGCTTGGCTTGATGGACTGGAATGTCGGTATCGAAAACCCAAAGCTTAGAAATCACCATGCTGACTCGCTCAGGGTGCACTTTTCCGAGGACCCTCAGCCGACTCACCCAGTTGTGACTTCTGGCACCGGTTCAGGTAAGACCGAAGCCTTCCTCCTCCCTCTCCTGACGCGATTGGCAATAGAGCAAGCAGGTTGGGAAAAGCCGGCGGCCGATGTCGAGCGATGGTGGGATGACCAGAAACCCAAGTGGACTCCATTGAGAAAGAATGAAAAACGAAAAGCCGCCGTCAGGGCTCTCGTCCTTTACCCAACTAATGCATTGGTTGAGGACCAATTAACAAGACTTCGCAAGACGGTGTCAGCTTTGAATTCAACTTTCCCGGACCGTCCAATTTGGTTCGGAAGATACACCGGTTCAACTCCAGGTATGGGTAAAGCTCCAAATGCAGAGCAGTCTGCGAAGACAGCCAAATTCCTAAGAGAGCAGTACAGGAGCCAGGAGAAGTTAACTCAGCTGGTCAAACAAGGCGATGTTCATGCTGATCTTTTGAATCAGAGCGGTACTCACGAGACAGGCGAGATGCTGCTGCGGTGGGACATGATTCAATCTGCTCCAGACATCCTGATCACAAACACAGTCATGCTCAATGTAATGATGATGCGCGAGAGAGAAAATCAAATCTTCGACGCAACAAAACAGTGGCTGGCCGAGTCCGAGGACAACGTCTTCACTATCGTTGTCGATGAGTTGCACATGTATAGGGGCACTCAGGGCTCCGAAGTCGCGCTAGTTATTCGAAATCTGCTACAACGACTTGGCCTCACCGGGGATTCTCCAAACCTTCGAATTATTGCGACAAGCGCGTCCCTTCCCCAAGGCAACGAAGCCCTCAAATTCCTAGAAGAGTTTTTCTCAAGCCCGAAAGAGCGATTCTTTGTCACGGCAGGTACAGCCCGGGAAATTCGCGTCGATGAGGCCTTCGATGTGGCGAAGTTCACAGCTGGTGGCTACAGCATCGAGGAGCTCTCTGTTTATCTTGCCGATGCTTGCTACAGCAATGATGAAGGCCGACACCGCGCGAAATCGACCTCAGAATTGAGCCTCGCGCTCTTCGGCAACTCGGAATCCGCGAATCCAAACATGGAATCTTTGCTTTCGCAACTGGGTGAAGACCATGAGGGTATAGCTTTCCGCGCTCACATTTTGACCCGCAAGGCAAGAGGCTTCTGGGCCTGCACCAACCCGGTATGTTCAGGCAAGACCGATGAAAAGCGAGCGTTTGGAAAACTCTTTGAAACTCCGGTCGCGAGCTGTGACGCTTGCTCGTCCCGAGTTCTCGAACTGCTTTACTGTTATTTCTGTGGCGACGCCAGCCTCGGCGGGTACGTGGTTGGTCATGAGAAGAATTCACCAAACATTGCTCTAGCTCCAGTACCTCTAGACTCTGACACAGGCGGTCGAAGAGTTGACGCGCTAACCAATGAAGAGTATGTGTGGTACCGACCTGGAAGCGAAGGCATAGCCAGGACCGAGCCGAAATCCCACTCACATAACTCGGGCGACGGCGCAAGGCCGGTAAGCGAAAAGTTCCGATTCGTTCAGGCGGCACTCGACCCAGGTTTTGGCTTCATTCGAGCCACCTCCGTCAATCCAACGGGGCTCATATGGAAAGCAGATAATGACAATCTGACTCACCCTGCTATCCCAGATATGTGCCCATCGTGCCAGGGTGAACGTGGTCAGCAAAAGCTTGATGATTATTGGAAGGGTCAAACTAGTTCTCCAATTGCTTCCCACAATGCGCCGGCTGGAGTTGCCATGCAGAAGTATGTGGGTCAACTAATGAGAGAGCTTGGTTCGGTCGAAGGCTTGCCAAAGCAAAGCTCCAAGACCATCGTCTTTAGGGACAGCAGGGATGAGGCAGCAAAGACGGCCGCTGCGATTGCTCTCGAACATCATGCAGACACAGTTAGACAGGTGCTTCAGGAGGTCTTGAGCGAACCGGCTCCTCGGCAGGACGTTGTCGTGCAGGCAGTTGTCACCAATAGCCCCGTTGGCTTGACCAATACCGAAAGACAGATTTTCGAGGGAGTGCGCTCAGACAGCAGCGGACTAGCCTTGGTGATTTTTAGAAACCATCTTGGACAGGATCTCAGCGAAGAGGAATCCGCTGTGCTTGCGAGCTTCACGGCAAGATTTACCCAGGGAGGGAAATCGTTTGCGAATGTGGTCGACGCCTATGTGGATAAGTGTGTGTCTCTGGGAATCAACCCGGCAGGTCCCGGAGCTCTTAGGAAGACCATTGAAGATTCCGATGAAATCTCTAGGCCTTGGTACACATTCTTCGCACCGCCGGAGGGGTCGGATTGGGTTAAGGGGAGTTTCTCCAACGAAACTTCAAAGGCATACCGGGAACATATCAGAATTCAAGTTTCTAAGTCCCTCTTTTTCGGGGTTGGAAGAGACTTGGAGTCAATGGGTCTCGCCTATGTGATTCCTCAAGCCGAGTTACTTCCAAGGACCGAAGTCGACCCTGAAGTTCTCCAGCAAGCCGTTTCCACCGCTATACGTATGCTTGGAGTTAGAGGTTTGCGCAAAGGCGGTAAGGGATACAGGGGTACAGGCAAGACACCGAAAATGATTGCCCAGTACCTCGATTCTGTGGCGTCAAGGAACTCACTCAATCGCGAAAAGCTTGAAGAAGTGTTCATTGGTCTCTTCGCTGACACAAAGCTCGCCAATGACTGGATTCTGCAGGCGGACATGAACGATTTCGCAATCGCGGTCGAGACCGGTGGAGAAAAAATCTGGAAGTGCTCATCATGTGGCGCCGTTCACCTTCATGAGAGCGCGGGTGTATGTAGTAACTGGCGCTGCCTAAAAACAACACTAATTTCTGAAGTAAACAACCAGGTTGACTCTGATTTCTACGCCTGGCTGGCTAGAACCTACCCTGCCACCAGGCTCAACACAGCCGAACTAACAGGACAGACCAAGCCGTTGTCGGAGCAAAGGTCGCGTCAAAGGCGCTTCAAGGGGATTACTTTGCCCGCCCCGGAGGAAAGCGCACTTGCGGACGCTCTCGATTTACTCAGCGTCACCACCACTATGGAGGTCGGCGTTGACATTGGTTCTCTGATGTCTGTCGTTTTGGGCAACATGCCGCCTCAACGATTCAATTACCAACAACGCGTTGGTAGAGCTGGTCGTAAGGGGCAGCCGTACAGTTACGCACTTACAGTAGCCAGAGATTCGAGCCACGACGACTACTACTTCAGAAGACCGGACCGCATCACAGGCGACCTCCCCACTCCTCCATTCCTGGACCTCAGTCGAAAGAAGATTGTTTCGAGGGTGGTCAACGCAGAAGTGCTGAGACGTGCCTTTCAGGCTGCCAGAAAGCAGACTGACGACATTGGTGACGACAAGAGTTCACATGGTCGATTCGGCTATGTTGGCGACTGGGCAACGGTGAAGTCATTTGTCCTGGGTTGTCTTCCAGGCCAAGACGAATTGACCTCGATCGTTATGGCCCTTTCAGCAAAGACCGAGTTGACGGATATTGATAAAACAGATTTGGTGACAAACTTCAGAACTCGAATTGAATCGGAAATTGAAGCAGCGATTGCTGACGCAGATGAGAATGAGGAGTTGTCCGAAATCCTCGCCTGGGCAGGCGTGTTACCAATGTTCGGGTTCCCTTCTCGCGTAAGAACTTTATGGTCCCGCGCGCCGAGATCTGATGAAAGGGAAATCGGACGTACTCAATTGAGTGACAGGCCGATTGATATGGCAGTGTCGGCGTTTGCTCCGGGGGCCGAACTGGTTAGAGATGGCATGGTTTACACAGCCAATGGATTTGGAAACTGGATAGACCTCGGCCATCTCATCAAGTCCGTAGACGGAATGGGCCCAGAGAGAGAGGTGAGACAGTGCAAGAATCCGGACTGTGGCGCCCATCACTATGAGGCAGGGCTAGCCCAATGTCCAGTCTGTGACTCGCCGAACCTCGCGGTTACAAGGTTCTACCAGCCCAATGGATTTGTCGCGATTGGCAAAACCAAGGAGTTTGATGATTCTTCTGCCGGCCCGACTCCTTACTCGGGCGATACTCAATTCATTGAAGTGAAGGCCCCCACTCACCAGAGAGTTGATTATGGACGTCTCGAAGTCGAGGTTTTCGACCAAGGTTCGATTTTGGAGCTAAACGATAACTTCGGACTTGGCTTTTCGGTAATGAAGAAGTGGTCCTATTGGGAAACTCTCTCTGATCCAGTTCCTGAAGGCGTGCCAACACGAACTGGGTTCGCGATAGGTGCTGAAAAGACCTCGGACGTTTTGGTTCTAACACCCTCCGAATTGGACATTCCTGGAGGAGTCATAGATGCGCGAAACCGAGCTGGTCAAGCCGCTGTTGTTTCTTTTTCAGTTGCTTTCAAAAAGGCTGCTGACGCAGCTCTCGACTTGAGCGAAGACGAGCTTGTGTCAGGAACGCACTCCAAGAGGCGCAACGGTCTTTTGACCGCAGGGGCGTTCTTCTCCGATGCCTTGGAAAATGGCGCAGGCTATGCCGTTGAAATAGCGGAACCCAAGCGATTGGCTGAGGTTTTCAAGGCATTCGAGACCGATCTCAAGCCTTATTGGGAGGCGAACGAACACAGTAGGTGTGCTTCTTCCTGCCCTGATTGCCTAAGAAGTTACTCGAACAGACGAATTCACTCCTTGCTTGATTGGCGATTGGCCTTGGACTATGTGGACCTGATCCTGGGTAACAAATTGCCTAATCGTTGGGAAAGCGAAGAAAGACGACTGCTGGAAGCAGCGGCTCAGGTCAGTGGGGTCAAGGTAGTTGAGACAGGAAAGCACAGGTTAGTGATCAGTGAAAATGCGAGAAGGGCTTACCTAGTCTCCCATCCGTTGTCGAGCGCGGCACTCAGTTTCCCAACCTCTGACCTGGACGAAGTAATTGATGAGATGCAGTCCAGGGACTTGGAGCTATCGGTTGTATCTGGCTTTGACTTTTACCGCAACCCAATGAAGCTCCTGGCGGGAGTCGCAATTGCCGCAAATTAGGTTCATAGGTTGTGCAGAACTGAGTTGATGTAGGAGCTATTGAGCCAAAATGCCTGTCTGAGGTGCATACCCCCCTGCGGGGTTGGAATCTTGTCACTGCCATCCTTGCCCTTTGGGCGGACATGGGCGACATGGCTCTCAGATATCTTTGGCAAATCGGTTGCGTCTATAGCCACACGGCGCTTAGTCTCCTCCCAAACCCGTTGTGCTTCCATAAGATCTGAATACGGCATGTTCCACAGGAGCGCTCGTTCAAAAATCTCTTGTCCTGAGGAAGAAGTTCTATAAATTACGAATAAAAACTTCCGGTCGAGCTTCTCCAGGAAACTCGATTCCTCCCAGTGCTCGTTGACAATATCTAAGAACTTAAACCCCGGAAACGACATGGATTCTTTAGCTTTTCCATTGGCACCAAGTCGAATAGTTTTTAGTTCGATTCCGGCTCTCTCGAGTTCTGGGACACTATTTCCTCCATCAGCCAACATCTTTACGGCAAGTTGACGGTGGAAGCCTTTTTGGGAGTTACTTGTTTTTGCCATCCCGAATTTCTCTGAAATCTCAAACACTGATTTGCCCGAATATGCCGAAAACTTTTCCGCTACCGCTTCTTCAAAAGAAACGGTTGCCGAAATCTTAAGGACATTGTCAATGGCTCTCTGTCCAGACACCACCGAATCTACGTAGGTTGACTTGAAGGCGAAGGCTCGTGCTTTTGCACCCAATTGAGAATAGGGCTGTTTGCGAAGTGGCTCATCAGGACCTCCAGCACCTTTTCGCGCTGCTCGGAGGAAGACAGTGTCTCCCTCCGAAAGCTCATGCGCCTTGCCTTCTTGAATTTTCTGCTTGATGAACTCCCAGTCCCTACGAATAGTGTCAATATCCCACTCAACCATTCGATAGAGAATTGGATCAACAACAAACTTCCGGTCGATAACCTCTACCTGCTTTTCATAGAGATAGAACATCAGAAGCATGAGCTGGCATTTTTTGAGCAATGAAGAGGATTCCCAAGTCTCGTTCACAATGTCTTCGTAGTTGATCATTGTCAGAACTAAGCGCTCTTTAGCCTTGAAATTTCGGTTTTTATCTCGAACTAGCCCGGTGGCTTTAAGCTCAACACCGGCTTGTTCGAAGTCAGGCCCACTGTTAGTTGGAGGGCGATGCTTGAAGTAATAGATTTCAAGCAGAGAACCCAAGTCTCCCTTGTTCTTTTTGTTCATGACATCCGCTGGAAGATCTACAACTTCAGCGAGAGATTTGCCCGTCAAGTGGCTTGCGAACGCAAGTATTGAGTCAGGCGAAGTTTTATCGTAACTTTCCAAAGCCACCCCCCCACGGATGCTCAGGTCCAGCTTATTTGCTGGCGACAGGGATTTAGTTGAAATACCTAGCTTTGAGTTCTTTGCCAACTTTTTCGATAAGCCCTACGACCAATGCGTTTCCCATGAAAAATGCTCGCCTGGCATCCGAAAGTTGATTTCCGTCAGCGTCAAACTTGGTCCAGTCATCGGGGAATCCATTAAGTCTCTCGAGCTCAACCGGGGTTAGTCTGCGATAGCCGCCTTTGGTTTTAATGATGTGCTTGAATCTCGATGGGGAGCTGCCACCTTCGCCAGTCAGAATCGTCCTGCTTGGCTTATCTAGACTGTCGGGGAAGGCCATTTTCCCCTCGGAGTACTTGTAAACATGTCCGGTTGAGGAAGTCCTTTCAAGGCTCTTTGCACCTTTCAAAAACTCCCATTCGGGCAATCGACTCTTGTCGATCCAATACTCCACAGGAACATCTGAGTCGGGAATGACAATGTCCCCGAGAGTGCCTCTACTGGACGACTTTATGTCAGGTATTGCCTTTGCCGTGATTACGTTTCCATCCAAATAAATTCCGCTACTCAAGAATGGGGAAGACTTTCCGCCAACGTTGAAATTTGCTGAAATCACAGTGGCGTCTTTGTCCAATGAGAAGGTTTTCGGACCTTCTAAGCCTGAAATGGGCAAGGCGGTGTTGAGCACACCACTCGATAAATAGGCTTCAGTGACTTCGTGCACTTGATCTAGTAGGTCAAGTCTTGTGCCAACAATGAAGACTCTGATTCGTCGCTGGCTGAAACCGTATTCAGCCGCATTCACAATCCGCCACTCAACTTGATAGCCGAGATCCCCCAAGGTCCGAAGCATTACGGCAAAATCTCTACCCCTTTGCTTCGACGGAGATTTTAGAAGCCGATCTACGTTTTCCAAGAAGACCAGTTTCGGCTTCTTGGCTTCAACGAGACGATGGATTTCCCACCAAAGAACGCCCTTCTTTCCCTCAAGCCCAGCTGACGCACTAAGGCTCTTTGCAACCGAGTAGTCCTGACATGGAAATCCCCCAACTAGCAAATCTGCTGCAGGTATGGAATGTGATCCCGCAAGGTCCGCATCAATGGCTTTGGCAATGTCTTCGTTGGAGTGGCCCTCGGCACCAAAATTTGCCACATAGCATGATGAGGCGTGCTGTGACTTCGTTGACGGTTCCCACTGATTGGACCAAATCGTTGCCCAGCCGGCGTTATCAAGCCCGAGTCTAAATCCACCCACCCCAGCAAAAAGTTCTATGACCGAAGGAGCGTTGGTCTTGATTTCTTTACTCACGGGGAAAGTTTATGTTGGTTGAAGCGGAAGTTCTGCATGGTCTCATTGAAACGAACCTCTTTCCCTAAATATCGGTTGTCTGGCAACTGGCCTGAATCTCGCAAACTCCATAACCTCTTCAGTAAGGGTTGGATAGCGAAGCAGGATTTCCTCCAAAGCTCCAGACATAATCTCTCCGCGCTCGCCAAGCCAAAAAGTTGGCTCTTTACAAGATGCTATTTGTTCGTCTAACCACTGGGTGGTGAAGCCTGGCAAGAATTCTGGACACCCGGGCTTGAGCATAAATGCAGATTCACTTTGCCCAGCTTGATAGAGAGCGCCGGCCACAAATCGTTGACGCTCCAAATCAAGCACAAGCGCTAGCCACTCACCTTCCACCAATTCAACATCGCCGATAAAGCCCTGCCAGTCGCAGTTCTTGCAACCAAGATCTGGATCATCTCCCATCACGATGCAGCCTCCTATATAGATGTTGTCTTGGTTTTCCAACATGCCCGGCGATGCCATTCCATAAACGATGCGCTTTAGCGGGTGGAAGCATATTGGGCACTTAGGAAGTAGCTGATTCATCAGAAGAGTTCCGTCTTCTGAAACTTCACCGCCCAAGTCAGATACCGCCTCGACATAGAGCTGATAGTCGTCCTTGGTGTAGCAGCAGATTGTCACATCCAGTTCGGGTCCACTTCGCTGCAATTGCAGGGCAATTGCTGACAGTGCGGTTGACATCGCGATTTCCTTTGGAATGCCAAAGGCTCCGGTGCCAAGCGCTGGAAAAGCGATCGACCCAAAGTCGTTTTCCAGCGCAAGTCTGATGGAGTTGCGATAGCAGTCCGAGAGAATCTCGGTCTGATTGTCTAGCCCCGGGATCCACCTGGGCGCAACGGTGTGGATGACGTGCTTGGCAGGCAGCCGGTAACCAGCGGTGAGGATTGCTTCGCCAGGCTGCAAGAAGGTGTGGTGAGTCTTTAGTTCACTGAAAAGCCCTGGTCCCGCTGCCTGGTGAATGGCCCCGTCCACCCCACCACCTGGCGCTAACTGCGAGTTAGCGGCATTGACTATGGCATCAACCTGCAACCTGGTGATGTCCCCAACAACTAAGCGAATACCCATTAGTGACCTGCCGTGGTCTTTATAAGTTCTTCGGGCATTGAGAACAGTGGGTAGGCGTAAAAGGCCTCGTAGTGACTTGGGCCACCCCAACGGTAGGAGTCAATGTCATCGGGCAAAGCGTGACCATACCAAGTCTCGCCACTTTGGTATTCGTTTTCACCGATCTCAATATCTTCTTCCCAGGCGACCCACTCAAAGGCAACCGGCGCAGGGCTGGTGTCCTCGGCGATTAGGAGATCTTGCTTGGTAATTTTGTGGTTTCCAACTAGAGAGCAAAGCTCATCAAGTTGCAAGTAGCCGGTGAAGTTCCAGTAGCGCGCGACTCGCTTGGCTCTTAGGTCCCCCTGAATCTGCTTGCGCAGTTTGGGCACACTCTCCCAGGCTTCAAACTCCACCGTCACAATTGATCCACCGGCCACATCGACAAACTGTGGCTCAATGTAGGCATTTACAAGTTGCCCCTCGATGCTCAAAATCATTCCAACCTCCGCTTCGAAATCTATGGATGGGGTCTGACATTTTTGCTGCTTGTTGCACAGCGGGCTATTAATAAAGCTCCCCGCTGTGCACTGCCCATCTGGAATCGCCCATCATGCTTAAGGCCGAATTTAGAAGCTTTCGCTGCTCAATGTAGAGGTACAGCTCATCCATGTCCGTCCTTGCCGATAGGACCTCGAAATCCCTTTTGAAGACTTCTCCAGGAATTACATAGGGCGATTGGTTCTCAGATTCTCGGACAATTCGACTTATGTTGGCGAGGGGGATTGCCTCAAATAACTCAAATTTGTGCCAATGATATTCTTCGTCTGGTTCGTACCTGTATTGGGGGGACATGGCTTCCAGGGTGCCCGCTTTGACTTGACTGACCCTCTCTGAAAACTTTCTAAGCAGTTGACGACCGAGTTGATCCTGGTAAGAGGTTAGTTTTTCTCCTTGTCGGATCAGGTACGACGCCCAACCAACGACTTGCTGAGCTGCTGTCCACTGCTCCCAGTTAATAATTGGATCGTGTTCTAGGTTGGCCTTCAGATAGTTCAGGGTTTGATCCCAACTGGCCTCTATAAATTTCTCCTCGGTTCTTTGTAACTTGGCCTCTGAACGTGCGCAGGTGCCGGGCTGGATCCAAGATTCGACATTGCCTGTTTCATAGCCGCTGGCCTGGGTGTTGCCTTCAATTGTGGAGGCCAGAAACACAGCCTTGCAGCTTGGGCAACTAATTACACTGTCTCCTCTTTCGGTGTAGCTAGATGTCATGCAACCTGAATCAACCCCGCCATCAGACCAGACACCGTCAGTCCACAGCACCGGACTCTCGAAGTCCAAATACAGCTCAGCGTAGTTCAGCAGATCAGGAGCAAAATAGTTGAACGCTTTTTGGCCGGTTATCCCGCACCATGGACACGTGCGCTCATTTCTATCTGTGGACACCTTCACGGGAGAAGCACTTGTAGCAGGTTCAAATTCTGGATACTCGAGGACAATATCCCCAACCGTGAACTCGTCACCGTCACCCATGTAATTAGCGACCGACTCTACATAATCTCTCGATAGCGTGTGGCCTTTGGCCCACAACTGAACAGGCGGGATCTCCCAAACTAGGGCGTCTGGGTAGGTCCACTCCTCTTCTTTAGTCTCTTCTCTCTCCATAGAGCCCCAGAGGAAACGAGATACCTCATAGTCGCTTGATAGATAGCCCTGCAGTTCGGGCATCGAAATCGAAGTCCAGTATTCAACTGCGTGATCTTTACCTTTGTGCACGCCGGGCAATGCTCTCAATACAAACTCATTTGAGATCATGACAATAAGGTCAACGCACTCTGTTGCCTTATTCGTGAAAAAAGAAATCGTTGGTTCCATTTATGCCCCCAGTTCGATTCTCACTCTAGAGGTGACCTACGTCATTTTCTTCAATGAACCGTCGCAATTCTTCCTCGCTAAAACTCGAAACATCTCTCAAGTCTTTACAAGGGGAGAGTTCGCCTTCCGACAGGTAAGCCATGATCCAAACATCCTGCTTCACCCCCCGATATTCATCTAGGCGGACATAGAGCAGCTTGGACTCGGGGCAGTACTTGATCTCGCCTTCGTAGGCAACCATTGTCCACATGTAAAGCTCGATGGCACTGTGGTGAAAGAGGACTTGGTCTTGTTTCTCGGTGACTACTCTGACCGCCTTAGGTCCAATTAGATCAACCTTGGCCCAAAACCTGGGCAGGTGAGCCTTAACTCTGGCCTGGATGAAGTGAACGTTGTGACCTGGTTCGTATGATGCGCAGCTAAATGCTTCGTTTGCCATTTGGCACTCCTAGCTAGGGGCCATAAGGCCCACGACTTTGCCAAGGGGTTTACCTTGACCGCATCTTCCACTGGAGCACCCTTGGGTCGTGGGACCGGGTTGCTATGCAGCTAGCCAGTTACTTAGCACTGCAATTCTTGATGCCCACATAACTTAACACTGGGGTTTGACTTTATTGCTCTTCGTTCCACTCTGCCTCTTCGTCAAAGCGAGATCCGTATTGGGTCTCGGGGTATGCAGTGTTAGGTGAATACCCGTGGGGACCGGAGTGGATATCTCCCTCGTCCATTGGTGAGTTGACTGGACGCTGCACCACCTGTGGTGCTGTTGTGGTTGAGATGCCGAAAAGACTCTTTAGAAAATTGAGCATGTTTACCCCCTCTTGGTTACCCCTGAAACCTAGATGGTGGCTCTGACATCTTTATTGTCAGAGCATTACGAAAAGGTATTGCTAGACCAAGTTGAATAGTCTTTTGGGAGGGGGTCTGATGGCAAAGCGATCAGTAGGTGGGTTTGTTGCGATGATGCTGGGGCAACTGGCATTTGCTGCCTATCGAAACTACAAAGACAAGCGCACTGAGCTTGAGGCCGATTACCGCACCGCACTTCGTGATTCACAACAGCAACATGCTGGTCAACAGGCAGAGTATGAGGAGTACCTAAAGAGCTTGCCTAACCTGGTTGGAGATGAGAGCTTCACGTTGGTTGCCGACACCTCCACCGGTGACAAGTTTGCCCTTGAGGCATTTACCCAGTATCTGGACATCATGCAAAAGGGTGACCCAGGGGTTGTTGCTTTGCTGACGGTCAACCTACTTGGAGACTCGGAGACCATTGCTATTGAGGTGAGTCAGGCTCATGTTGGGACCCTGGCGGTTACTGGCCAAGAAGCCTTGGCAGAGGCGATCAAGGCGCAAGGTGGTGCTGTGACCTGTGCTGCAAAACTGAGACGCCTCAACTACGGTGATACC
>JACCDY010562902.1_pt1 | contig 17817 bp, 18 predicted proteins | sample 7446391 | NCBI WGS metagenome assembly JACCDY01 (sample SAMN15323451, study PRJNA562643) | freshwater metagenome | isolation source: river surface water | place: USA:Blue River Watershed | collected 2017-08-18
ACCGTCCCGATGTGTTGCAACGCACCGGCCTCTACCCTGTTCCTCCGGGCGCCTCGGATATTCCGGGACTCGAAGTGGCCGGGGTGGTGGTGTCGGGGGATGCCGCGGCCATGGCCGCGGCGGGCTTATCGGTCGGTGACCGTGTCTGCGCGTTGGTGTCGGGCGGTGGCTATGCAGCGCTTTGCGTGGCGCCTGTGGGTCAATGCTTGCCCATACCAAAAGGCTTGACTGACGTCGAGGCGGCATCGCTCCCGGAGACCTTTTTCACCGTGTGGAGCAATGTGTTCGACCGCGGTCGTTTGCAAGCCGGCGAGACCTTGTTGATTCAAGGTGGCGCCAGCGGCATTGGTGTGACGGCCATCCAAATGGCCAAAGCCGCTGGGGCCACCGTCATCGTGACGGCGGGATCAGACGACAAGTGTCAGGCTTGTTTGGCGTTGGGCGCAGACCACGCCATCAATTACAAGACGACCGATTTCGTTGCCGAGGTCAAACGCTTGACCCATGGCTTGGGTGTGAACGTGATCCTGGACATGGTGGCCGGTGATTATGTGGCGCGTGAAGTGGAAGCATTGGCCGAAGATGGCCGTTTGGTCATCATCGCGGTGCAAGGCGGTGTCAACAGCGCTTTCAATGCCGGCATGGTGTTGCGCCGCCGTTTGACCATCACCGGCTCCACCTTGCGTCCCCGTCCAGTGGCATTCAAAACCGACATTGCCCAATCGTTGGCCAAAACCGTGTGGCCTTGGATTGCGTCGGGGCGCATCAAGCCCGTGATTCACAGTGTCTTTGATGCCAAAGCGGCACAGGGCGAATGGCCATCGGGTGCGGCGAAAGCCCATGCCTTGATGGAGTCGAACCAGCACATCGGCAAGATTGTGGTGACATGGTGATGCAGGTGAGATCTCCTTTGATGGTCGGCAACTGGAAGATGAATGGCAGCTTGGCGGCCAATGCTGCCTTGGTGTCCGATATTTTGCGGGGCATGGCGGGTGTGACTTGCCGCTCGGCAGTGTGTGTGCCGCCGGTTTATTTGGCTCAGATGCAGACTTTGTTGGCGGGTTCTGCCCTTGATTTGGGGGCGCAAGATGTGTCGGCCCACGCGTCAGGGGCCTACACCGGCGAGGTTTCGGCCGACATGCTGCGTGATTTTGCGGTGCGCTATTGCATCGTGGGTCATTCTGAGCGGCGCCAATACCACGCAGAGTCAGATGCCTTGGTGGCCAGCAAAGTGCAACGCGCATTGGCTTCTGGCGTCACGCCGATCGTGTGCGTGGGTGAGAAATTGTCAGAGCGGGAAGCCGGTCAGACAGAGGCGGTTGTGAAACGCCAGTTGGCGGCAGTGATCCATGCGAATGGCCATTGCATCAGCGAAATTGTGTTGGCTTATGAGCCGGTTTGGGCCATTGGCACGGGCTTAACAGCCACGCCTGAGCAGGCCCAACAGGTTCACGCCGTGTTGCGCGCCCAGTTACGCGCAGCAACCGAGCATGCTGATCGTGTTTCTATTTTGTATGGCGGCAGCATGAATGCCGCCAACGCTGGCGACTTGTTGGCGCAGCCTGATGTGGATGGCGGCCTGATTGGGGGCGCAGCCCTGAAGGCGCCAGACTTTTTGTCGATGTTGAGAACGGCTTCGCGCTGAGTCGCGGGCCAATATTTATTGTTTTTGGAGAGTAAACATGAGCATGGTTTTGACTTTGATTTTGGTGGTTCAGATGCTGTCGGCATTGGTCATGATTGGCCTCATCTTGATCCAGCACGGCAAGGGTGCCGACATGGGCGCTGCCTTTGGTAGTGGCGGTTCGGGCAGTTTGTTTGGCGCCACGGGGGGTGCCAACTTTCTTTCGCGCACCACCGCTGTGTTGGCAGCCGTATTTTTTGTCTGCACCTTGTTGTTGGCTTATTTCAGCAACGCGCGTCCTGCAGCATCGACAGGCAGTGTTTTGGAAGGCGCTGCCGTTACCGCGCCAGCGGCCCCTGTGGATAACAGCCCAGCGGCTCAAATCCCAGGCAATGCGCCGGCTGCCAAGACCGACAACAGTGTGCCGCCTGCACCTGCGAAGTAAGCTCTCATTCAGCTTGCTTATTGCACTCAAATTTCCTGAATTTCTCAAGGGAATGAAGGGTTTTTCAGAGTAAACTACGGGATTGCCCGGAGAGCAAATTGTGTCAAATGGCACACCTCATGCAATTCGGGCAAAAGTATCCAGCCGTCGTGGTGAAATTGGTAGACACGCTATCTTGAGGGGGTAGTGGCGAAAGCTGTGCGAGTTCGAGTCTCGCCGACGGCACCAGATCAACAGAATGGCCCAGTTTGTAAGGCTGGTGCTATTCATTCGGTGATACCGTCAGTCACAAGATGAACCTCGATCAGTACCTTCCCATTCTCTTGTTCATTCTGGTCGGCGTTGCTGTCGGCATCATTCCCCAGGTTTTGGGCTACATCCTTGGCCCCAACAAGCCTGACGCGGAAAAAAACTCCCCGTACGAATGCGGCTTCGAAGCTTTTGAAGACGCGCGAATGAAGTTCGATGTGCGCTACTACTTGGTGGCCATCTTGTTCATCTTGTTCGATTTGGAAATTGCCTTCCTGTTCCCATGGGCTGTGGCCCTCAAAGAAGTGGGCATGGCGGGCTTTGTGGCCGTGGTGATTTTTTTGGCCATTCTGGTCGTGGGTTTTATCTACGAGTGGAAAAAAGGCGCCCTGGACTGGGAATGACAACTCCAATGGCAACTCCATTCAGCCTCTAAGGACGATGCGATGATTGAAGGCGTGATGAAAGAAGGCTTCATCACCACGAGTTATGACTCGGTGGTGAATTGGGCCAAAACCGGCTCGCTCTGGCCCATGACTTTTGGTCTGGCCTGTTGCGCGGTCGAGATGATGCACTCGGCGACGGCTCGCTACGACTTGGCCCGTTTTGGTGCCGAGGTCTTTCGTGCCAGTCCCCGTCAAGCGGACTTGATGATTGTGGCTGGCACCTTGTGCAACAAGATGGCACCGGCCTTGCGCAAGGTGTATGACCAAATGTCTGAGCCACGTTGGGTGATCTCCATGGGCTCTTGTGCCAACGGCGGTGGTTACTACCACTACAGCTACTCGGTGGTGCGCGGTTGCGACCGCATCGTGCCCGTCGATGTTTACGTGCCGGGCTGTCCGCCCACGGCCGAAGCGCTGATCTACGGCATCATCCAGCTGCAGCAAAAAATTCGCCGCACGCAGACCATTGCGCGCGCTTGAGGGGACGAGATGACTGATTTCGCAATTCGTCCTGAAGACCTGAAAGACACCTTGGCGGTGGCCTTGGCCGATCGGGTCCAAAAAATTGATTTGGCTTTGGGTGAGGTGACCGTTCATGTCGGCGCCGACCAATACCTGAGCGTGATGCAAACTCTGCGCGATGCAGCGGGCTGCCGATTTGAGCAGTTGATTGACTTGGCCGGTGTGGACTATTCCACCTACGGCGATACAGGGACCGAAGGCGCGCGTTTTGGCGTGACCGTGCATTTGTTGTCGGTGACTTTGAACCAGCGCGTGCGTGTCAAAGTGACTTGCCCACACGACGACTTGCCGATGGTGGCCTCGGTCAATGACTTGTGGAATTCGGCTAACTGGTATGAGCGCGAAGCATTCGATTTGTTTGGCATTGTTTTCGAAGGCCACAACGATTTACGCCGCATCTTGACCGACTACGGTTTCATCGGCCATCCGTTCCGCAAGGATTTCCCATTGTCGGGCCATGTCGAAATGCGATACGACGCCGAGCGTCAACGCGTGATTTACGAACCGGTCAGCATTGAGCCGCGCGAAATCACGCCCCGCATCATTCGTGAAGAACACTACGGAGGCCTGAACTGATATGGCCGAAATCAAGAATTACACGCTGAACTTCGGTCCCCAGCACCCCGCTGCACACGGTGTGCTGCGCTTGGTGTTGGAGCTGGACGGTGAGGTGGTGCAACGTGCCGACCCCCACATTGGTTTGCTGCACCGCGCCACCGAAAAGCTGGCTGAAAACAAAACCTATATTCAGTCCTTGCCCTACATGGACCGACTCGACTATGTGTCGATGATGTGCAACGAGCACGCTTACTGCTTGGCCATCGAAAAAATGTTGGGCTTGGAAGTGCCCATGCGCGCGCAGTACATCCGCGTGATGTTCTCTGAAATCACCCGCATCCTGAACCACCTGATGTGGCTGGGTTCGCACGGCAACGACTGCGGCAGCTCCACCATCTTGATCTACACCTTCCGTGAACGTGAAGATCTGTTTGACATGTACGAAGCCGTCTCTGGCGCGCGCATGCATGCGGCTTATTTCCGTCCAGGCGGCGTTTACCGCGACTTGCCCGACAGCATGCCGCAGTACAAAGTCAGCAAGGTCAAAAACGCCAAGGCGATTGCCCAGCTGAACCAAAACCGCCAAGGGTCGTTGCTTGATTTCATCGACGACTTCACGCAGCGCTTCCCCAAGTGCGTGGACGAATACGAAACGCTGCTCACCGACAACCGCATTTGGAAACAGCGCACGGTCGGCATTGGCGTGGTGCCGCCTGAGCGTGCTCTGAATCTGGGCATGACGGGACCTATGCTGCGCGGCTCTGGCATCGCATGGGACTTGCGCAAAAAGCAGCCCTACGACGCCTACGACAAAGTTGAGTTTGATGTGCCCGTCGGCAAGACCGGTGACAGCTATGACCGTTACTTGGTGCGTGTGCAAGAGATGCGCGAATCGAATCGCATCATCCAGCAGTGCGTGCCTTGGTTGCGTGCCAATCCTGGCCCGGTCATCACCGACAACCACAAAGTAGCGCCGCCGGCTCGCGAGGGCATGAAGTCCAACATGGAAGACTTGATTCACCATTTCAAGCTCTTCACCGAGGGCTTCCGTGTGCCCGAAGGCGAGGCCTATGCGGCTGTCGAACACCCCAAAGGTGAGTTCGGCATCTACATGGTCAGCGACGGTGCCAACAAACCTTACCGCTTGAAAATTCGTGCCCCGGGCTTTGCCCATTTGGCCACTCTCGATGAAATGGCCCGTGGCCACATGCTGGCCGATGCGGTCGCCATCATCGGGACCATGGACATCGTTTTTGGAGAGATTGACCGATGATCTCTGAGTCAACCAAAGCACGCTTTGCGCGTGAAGTTGCCAAGTTCCCGGCAGATCAAAAGCAGTCGGCCGTGATGGCCTGCCTGTCGATCGTGCAGCAGGAACAAGGCTGGGTCAGCCCCGACAGTGAGCAGGTCGTGGCCGAGGTGCTGGGCATGCCGGTGATGGCGGTGCACGAAGTCACCACTTTTTACAACATGTACAACCAAAAGCCGGTGGGCAAGTTCAAGCTGAACGTCTGCACCAACCTGCCTTGCCAATTGCGTGGGGGTCAACAAGCGATGGCCTATTTGGAACGTAAATTGGGTGTGCATGCCGGTGAAACCACGGCCGATGGCCTGTTCACTTTGCAGCCCAGCGAGTGCCAAGGGGCTTGCGCTGATGCGCCGGTGCTCTTGGTCAACGACCGTCACATGTGCAGCTTCATGAGCCATGACAAGCTGGACCAACTCGTCGACAGCCTGAAGAAAGCCGAGGCCGCTTGATGAAAGTCGAACAAATTCTGAGTCAGTTCCAGGCCACAGGCGTGGAAACCTGCTTCCACGATCGCCACATCAACCCGCAAATTTTTGCCGGCTTGAATGGCCGCAATTGGGGTCTGAAGGACTATGAGTCCCGGGGTGGTTATGCTGCTTTGCGCAAAATTTTGGGCAAAGACGGCGGCGAAGGTTTAACGCAAGACCAAGTCATTGCCACGGTCAAAGAATCGGGCTTGCGTGGCCGCGGCGGCGCTGGTTTCCCAACGGGTCTGAAGTGGAGCTTCATGCCCCGCCAGTTCCCCGGTCAAAAGTACCTTGTTTGCAACTCGGACGAAGGTGAGCCCGGGACTTGCAAAGACCGCGACATCATGGAGTACAACCCGCACACCGTGATCGAGGGCATGATCATTGCGGCCTATGCCATGGGCATCAGCGTGGGTTACAACTACATCCACGGTGAAATTTTCCACACCTATGAACGCTTTGAAGCGGCTTTGGATGAAGCCCGTGCAGCTGGCTATTTGGGCAACCACATTCTGGGCAGCACCTTCAGCTTCCAGTTGCACGCCTCGCACGGTTTTGGCGCTTACATCTGCGGCGAAGAAACCGCCTTGCTCGAATCCTTGGAGGGCAAAAAAGGCCAGCCGCGCTTCAAGCCGCCATTTCCAGCCAGCTTTGGTTTGTATGGCAAGCCCACCACCATCAACAACACCGAAACCTTTGCCGCAGTGCCTTGGATCATTCGCAATGGCGGTCAGGCTTACCTCGAGTGCGGCAAGCCCAACAACGGTGGCACCAAGATTTTCTCGGTCAGCGGTGACGTGGAGCGCCCAGGTAACTACGAAGTGCCGATGGGCACACCGTTTGCCAAGTTGCTCGAGTTGGCCGGTGGCGTTCGCGGCGGGCGCAAGCTCAAAGCCGTGATTCCAGGCGGCTCGTCTTCGCCGGTCATTCCGGCTGACTTGATGATGACTTTGACCATGGACTACGACAGCATCGCCAAAGAGGGCGGTTCGATGTTGGGTTCAGGCGCTGTGATCGTGATGGACGAAACACGTTGCATGGTCAAGGCGCTGGCGCGACTGTCTTACTTTTACTCTCACGAATCGTGCGGCCAATGCACGCCTTGCCGTGAGGGTACGGGCTGGTTGTGGCGCATGGTCGATCGCATTGAAAACGGCCAAGGCCGTGCGAGCGACTTGGACATGCTGGACAGCGTGGCAGGCAACATCATGGGCCGCACCATTTGCGCCTTGGGTGATGCAGCGGCCATGCCGGTGCGCGGCATGCTCAAACATTTCCGTCACGAATTTGTACACCACATTGAACACAAGACCTGCATGGTCGGTGCCGATGTGTCAACGGTGAAGACCCATGGTTGAAATAGAACTCGACGGTCAGAAAGTGGAAGTTGCCGAAGGCAGCATGGTGATGCATGCGGCTGAAAAAGCGGGCACCTACATTCCCCATTTCTGCTATCACAAGAAACTCTCCATCGCGGCCAACTGCCGCATGTGTCTGGTTGAGGTCGAAAAGGCCCCCAAGCCCATGCCCGCTTGCGCCACCCCAGTGACGCAAGGCATGATCGTGCGCACCAAGAGCGACCGCGCCATTGCCGCACAAAAGTCGGTGATGGAGTTTTTGCTCATCAACCACCCGCTCGATTGCCCCATTTGTGACCAAGGCGGTGAGTGCCAGTTGCAAGACTTGGCTGTGGGTTATGGCGGCACTTCTTCGCGCTACGAAGAAGAAAAGCGTGTGGTGTTCCACAAAGAAGTGGGTCCGCTGATCTCGATGGAGGAGATGAGCCGTTGCATTCACTGCACCCGCTGCGTGCGTTTTGGTCAAGAAGTGGCTGGCGCCATGGAGTTGGGCATGTCGCACCGCGGTGAGCATGCCGAGATCGAAACTTTCTTGGGTCAAACCATCGACTCCGAGTTGTCCGGCAACATGATCGACATTTGCCCCGTGGGCGCGTTGACCAGCAAGCCCTTCCGCTACAACGCCCGCACTTGGGAACTGTCGCGCCGCAAGTCGGTGGCAGCACACGACTCTTCGGGTGCCAACTTGGTGGTTCAAGTCAAGAACAACCAAGTCATGCGCGTGGTCCCTCTCGAGAACGAAGAAGTCAACGAGTGCTGGATTGCCGACCGCGACCGTTTCTCCTATGAAGCCTTGAACGGCGAAGAGCGCTTGACCCAACCCATGCTCAAGCAGGGCGGTGAGTGGAAAACCGTGGATTGGCAAACCGCTTTGGAATATGTGGCCAACGGTTTGCGCAATATCCAGCGCGACCATGGCGCCAACAGCATTGGCGCATTGGTCAGCCCGCACAGCACTCTGGAAGAGTTGTATTTGGCCGGTGCCTTGGTGCGCGGCTTGGGTTCTGACAACATTGACCACCGTCTGCGCCATGCCGAATTTGCGGCAGCCGATGGCGTGCGGACGCTGGGCACGTCGATTGCCTCACTGAGCTCGTTGCAGCGCGTGTTGGTGGTCGGTTCTAACTTGCGCAAAGAGCATCCACTGTTCGCGTTGCGTGTGCGCCATGCAGTGCGCCACGGGGCGCAGCTGAATGTGTTGACCTCTGCCGCAGCGTTTGGCCATGCCGATGCTTGGGCCATGCCCGTGACCCAGGCCATGGTGTGCGAGGCTTCTGCATGGGCTCAAGCCTTGGCCGATGTGGCCGCTGTCATTGCGGCAGAAAAAGGTGTCACCGCACCTTGTGCAGGTAACGCCACAGCTCAGGCGCAAGCCATTGCCAAGTCTTTGATGGGCGGCGAGCGCAAAGCGGTGTTGTTGGGCAATGCCGCTGCGCACCATGCCAATGCGTCTTCTTTGTTGGCTTTGGCCAATTGGATTGGCGAGCACACGGGTGCCAGCGTCGGTTACTTGACCGAAGCGGCCAACACCGTGGGCGCCCAGTGGGTGGGCGCTCAGCCACAGACTGGCGGCAAAAATGCTGGCCAAATGTTGGCCGGGGGTTTGAAAGCTGCCGTGTTGCTGAACACCGAACCTGAGTTCGACAGCGCGGCAGGAGCTGCCGCTGCAAGCACTTTGGCGCAAGCCGAAATGGTCGTCACCTTGAGCCCGTTCAAAGCCAACATGGCCTTCAGCGATGTGTTGTTGCCGATTGCCCCGTTCACCGAAACGTCGGGCAGTTTTGTCAACGCCGAAGGGCGTTTGCAAAGTTTCCATGCCGTGGTGAAGCCATTGGCTGAAACCCGGCCCGCTTGGAAGGTGCTGCGCGTGCTGGCCAACTTGCTGGACATTCCCGGTGTTTCTTTTGAGACATCGCAAGACGTGTTGGCCCGTGCCACGGCGAAGCCTTTGGTGGCATCCAACGCCGTGCGCACAGACATTCGATTGGCGGGTCCTGTGACAGCACCCGCTGTGGCTTCGATTTACCAGCTCGATGGCATCGTTCGACGCGCACCGTCGTTGCAATTGACGGCAGATGCACGCCAGGAGGTGACCGCATGATCGATGCGCTGTACAACGGTGGCCTGAACCTGATCGCCGCCTCGTGGTGGGCGACTTTGGTCTGGCCTGTTTTGTGGATCTTGCTCAAGATCGTGGCCATTCTTGCGCCACTGATGGGCGCGGTAGCTTACTTGACGCTCTGGGAGCGCAAGCTGCTGGGCTTCATGCAAGTGCGTCACGGCCCCAACCGCGTGGGACCCATGGGCTTGTTGCAGCCCATTGCCGATGCGCTCAAGTTGCTGACCAAAGAATTGATCAACCCTTCAGCGGCCAGCTTGGGCTTGTTCCGCTTGGGTCCGATCATGGCCATCATGCCCGCACTGGCCGCTTGGGTGGCCATTCCTTTCGGCCCTGAAGTGGCACTCACCAACATCAATGCCGGCTTGTTGCTGGTGATGGCGATCACCTCGATTGAGGTGTATGGCGTGATCATCGCGGGCTGGGCTTCTAACTCCAAGTACGCTTTCTTGGGCGCGTTGCGCGCATCGGCACAGATGGTGAGTTACGAGATCGCCATGGGCTTTTGCTTCTTGGTTGTCTTGATGGTCTCGGGCAGCATGAACTTGACCGAAATCGTGTTGGCTCAAGGCAAGGGTCAAATGGCCCACATGGGCTTGGGCTTCTTGTCTTGGAACTGGTTGCCGCTGCTGCCGATCTTTGTGGTCTATCTGATCTCGGGTGTGGCTGAAACCAACCGTCACCCCTTCGACGTGGTCGAGGGTGAAGCCGAAATCGTGGCAGGCCACATGGTCGAGTACTCGGGCATGGGCTTTGCGATCTTCTTCTTGGCCGAATACGCCAGCATGTGGTTGGTGTCCATTTTGGCGGTGATCATGTTCTTGGGCGGCTGGTTGTCGCCCATCGACAGCCCCTTGTTCAACATGATCCCTGGCTGGATTTGGTTGGGCCTGAAAACCTTCTTGGTCGTCTCCATGTTCATCTGGATTCGCGCCACTTTCCCTCGCTTCCGCTATGACCAGATCATGCGTCTGGGCTGGAAGATTTTCATTCCCGTCACCCTGGTGTGGCTGCTGGTGGTGGGCGCATGGCTGTTCTCACCCTGGAACATCTGGAAATAAGCGGTTCAAGACCATGACCACAATGACTGCTTCCTCCTTCTCTATCAAGGACTTCTTCAAGAGCTTCATGCTCGTGGAGTTGCTCAAGGGCATGGCCCTGACTGGACGCTACGCGTTTGCCCGCAAGGTCACCGTGCAGTTTCCGGAAGAAAAAACGCCTCTGTCGCCACGCTTTCGCGGCTTGCATGCCTTGCGCCGTTATGACAACGGTGAAGAACGTTGCATTGCTTGCAAATTGTGCGAAGCCGTGTGCCCAGCGATGGCCATCACCATCGAGGCGGGTCAGCGCGAAGACGGCTCACGCCGGACCACGCGTTACGACATTGACCTGACCAAGTGCATCTTTTGCGGCTTTTGTGAAGAAAGTTGCCCGGTGGATTCCATCGTGGAGACGCATATTTTTGAATACCACGGCGAAAAACGCGGTGACCTGTACTTCACCAAAGACATGTTGCTGGCCGTGGGTGACCGTTACGAAAAAGAGATCGCAGCCGCCAAAGCCGCCGATGCTCCTTACCGTTGAACGCCACCCAGTCCTGAACATTTAAAAAGACAGACCTATGGACGTCAAGACCGGTTTCTTCTACCTCTTCTCGTTGGTGCTGCTGTTTGCAGCCTTCCGAGTCGTGACTGCACGCAACCCCGTGCACGCTGTGCTGTACCTCATGCTGGCTTTCTCGCAAGCCTCAGCTGTTTGGTTTTTGCTGAATGCCGAATTCCTCGCCATCGCTTTGGTGTTGGTTTATTTGGGTGCGGTGATGGTGCTCTTCTTGTTTGTGGTGATGATGTTGGACATCAACATTGACATCATGCGCAAGGGCTTTTGGAAACACTTTCCACTGGCCGCGACATTGGGTGCCATCGTGGCGCTTGAAATGGCAGCTGTGTTGTTGTCGGGTTTCCGTGTGTCCCAAGCGCCTGCCATGTTGGCCGGCGCTGTGCCAGTGGACAACAGCAAAGCCTTGGGCATCTTGTTGTACACCGAGTACCTGATGCCGATTCAGATTGCCGCCTCTATTTTGTTGGTGGCGATGATTGCCGCGATTGCCCTGACCTTGCGTGAACGCAAAGACAGCAAAGCCATCGACGCTTCCTTGCAAGTCAAGGTGCGTGCGGCCGACCGTATGCAAGTGGTCAAGATGGACGCAACCCAGCCGGCGCCTGCACCTGCAGCCCCTGTGGAGGAAAGCAAATGATGACCTTGACCCTCGGACACTTTTTGTCGCTCGGCGCCATGCTGTTTGCATTGGCTGTGATCGGCATCTTTTTGAACCGCAAAAACCTGATTGTTTTGCTGATGGCCATCGAATTGATGTTGCTGGCGGTGAACATGAATTTCGTCGCGTTCTCCCACTATTTGGGTGACATGCACGGTCAAGTTTTCGTGTTTTTTATTCTGACGGTGGCGGCTGCTGAGTCGGCCATCGGTCTGGCGATCCTGGTGCTGTTGTTCCGCAACAAGAACAACATCAACGTGGACGAACTCAATTCGCTCAAGGGTTAACAAGAATATGAGTCAAACCCTCAACGCAAGTACTTTGCTGGCCGTTCCGCTCGCGCCTTTGGCTGGCGCGTTATTGGCCGGTGTCCTCGGTACCCAATTTGGTGGCAACTGGATTGGCCGCCGCCTGTCGCACTCCTTGACCATTTTGGGCGTGCTGGTGTCGTTCATCCTCTCCGCCATGACCCTGAAAAGTGTCATCGATGGCGCCCGCTTCAATGAAACCCTCTACACCTGGATGGTGGTGGGCGGCTTGAAGATGGAGATCGGCTTTTTGGTCGATGGCATCACCGCCATGATGATGTGTGTGGTGACCTTTGTTTCGCTGATGGTGCACATTTACACCATTGGTTACATGGAAGAAGACGAAGGCTACAACCGCTTCTTCGCCTACATCTCGCTGTTCACTTTCTCCATGCTGATGCTCGTCATGAGCAACAACTTGCTCCAGTTGTTCTTCGGCTGGGAGGCCGTGGGCTTGGTGTCTTATTTGTTGATTGGCTTTTGGTACAACAAGCCGACGGCGATCTTCGCCAACATGAAGGCCTTCTTGGTTAACCGGGTCGGAGACTTTGGCTTTATTTTGGGCATTGGCCTGATCGTGGCCTACACCGGTACACTCAACTACACCGAGTTGTTTGCCAAAGCCAACGAGTTGGCCAGCATCAATTTCCCTTGGTATGTCTTCGGCCTCGACGGCATGTTGATCACAGTGATCTGCATCAGCTTGTTCATTGGTGCCATGGGCAAGTCGGCGCAGTTCCCTCTGCATGTGTGGTTGCCTGACTCGATGGAAGGCCCCACCCCCATTTCTGCGCTGATCCACGCCGCGACGATGGTGACCGCCGGCATCTTCATGGTCGCCCGCATGTCGCCTTTGTTTGAGTTGTCCGACGCGGCGCTCAACTTCATCATGGTGATCGGCGCCATCACGGCCCTGTTCATGGGTTTCTTGGGCATCATCCAAAACGACATCAAGCGTGTGGTGGCTTATTCCACCCTGTCGCAACTCGGTTACATGACGGTGGCTCTGGGCGCGTCTGCTTACTCGGTGGCGGTGTTCCACCTCATGACACACGCTTTCTTCAAGGCCTTGTTGTTCTTGGGTGCAGGCTCCGTCATCATGGGCATGCACCACAACCAAGACATCCGATGGATGGGTGGCGTGCGCAAGTACATGCCCATCACCTGGATCACTTCCTTGTTGGGTTCGCTGGCCTTGATCGGCACACCTTTGTTCTCCGGTTTCTATTCCAAGGACAGCATCATTGAGGCCGTGCACCTCAGCAACTTGCCTGCCGCTGGCTTTGCCAATTTTGCGGTCTTGGCCGGCGTCTTTGTGACCGCTTTCTATTCGTTCCGCATGTACTTCTTGGTGTTCCACGGCGCCGAGCGTTACGACCAAAATCCGGATGCCCATCACGGCCACGACCACCACGGTCACGACGACCATGGTCACGACAAACCCCACGAATCGCCTTGGGTGGTGACGGTGCCTTTGGTCTTATTGGCCATTCCTTCGGTGGTGATTGGTTTCATGACCATTCAGCCCATGCTCTATGGCGACTTCTTCAAAGACGTGATCTTTGTTGATGCTGCCAAGCACCCCGCCATGACCCAATTGGGTGAGCTGTTCCACGGCCCAGTGGCGATGGCGCTGCACGGCCTGAGTACCGCACCTTTCTGGTTGGCTTTGGCTGGCGTGGTGACCGCTTGGTACATGTACCTGATCAACCCCAAAGTGCCCGCGTTCTTTGCTCGCGCTTTGCGTCCATTGATTGTGGTCATGGAGAACAAGTACTTCATGGACTGGATCAACGAGAACATCTTGGCCAAAGGGGCCAGAGGCCTCGGACAAGGTCTGTGGAAGGTGGGCGACCGCGCCATCATCGACGGCTTCTTCGTCAATGGTTCATGGAAAGTCGTAGGCTTGGTTTCGGGCGTGGTGCGCTGGTTCCAGTCGGGCTTCCTGTACCACTATGCCCTGGTCATGATCTTGGGCGTGTTTGTGCTGATGACGTATTTCGTCTGGCTCGCTTAACGATATTGAGGACAAAATAAAAATGGGATTGTTAAGCCTCGCCATCTGGACACCAATTGCTTTTGGTGTCGTCTTGTTGGCCCTCGGTCGTGACAGCCAAGCCCGCGCAGTGCGCTGGTTGGCTTTGGTTGGATCGGTGGTCAGCTTTCTCTTGACCTTGCCGCTGTATTCGGGCTTTCAGCTCGGCACCTCGGCCATGCAGTTCGTTGAAAAAGCACCTTGGATCGAGCGGTTCAATGTCCATTACCACTTGGGTGTGGATGGCATCTCGCTTTGGCTGGTGTTGTTGACGGCGTTCATCAACGTGATCGTGGTGATCGCGGGTTGGGAAGTCATCACCCGCAAAGTGAACCAGTACATGGCCGCCTTCTTGATCCTGTCGGGTCTGATGATTGGCGTGTTCTCGGCACTGGACGGCATTTTGTTTTATGTCTTCTTTGAAGCCACCTTGATTCCCATGTACCTGATCATTGGTATTTGGGGTGGTCCGAACAAGATTTACGCGGCCTTCAAGTTTTTCTTGTACACCTTGATGGGCTCATTGCTGACCCTGATTGCACTGGTTTATTTGTACACCGCATCCAACGGCAGCTTTGACATCCTGACCTGGCACAAGCTGCCGCTGTCGGGCACGGTGCAAACCTTGCTGTTCTTTGCGTTCTTCGCCGCCTTTGCCGTGAAGGTGCCCATGTGGCCCGTTCACACTTGGTTGCCCGATGTGCACGTTGAAGCGCCGACCGGCGGCTCTGCCGTGCTGGCGGCCATCATGCTGAAGCTGGGTGCATACGGCTTCTTGCGTTTCTCAATGCCCATTGCGCCCGATGCTGCGCGCGAGTGGGGCATGTTCATGATCGTCTTGTCGTTGGTGGCCGTGGTGTATGTGGGCTTGGTGGCCATGGTGCAGCAAGACATGAAGAAACTCGTGGCTTACTCCTCCGTGGCGCACATGGGTTTTGTCACCTTGGGCTTTTTCATCTTCAATCCGCTGGGCGTGTCCGGCGGCATTGTGCAAATGATTGCGCACGGCTTTGTCTCTGCCGCGATGTTCTTGTCCATTGGCGTCTTGTACGACCGCGTTCACTCGCGTGAGATCTCCAGCTATGGCGGTGTGGTCAACACCATGCCCAAATTTGCTGCCTTTGCCTTGTTCTTTGCCATGGCCAACTGCGGCTTGCCAGGCACAGCTGGTTTTGTGGGCGAGTGGATGGTCATTCTGGGCGCTGTGAAGTTCAATTTCTGGGTGGGCACTTTGGCCGCATCGGCATTGATCTTTGGCGCTGCATATACCCTGTGGATGTTCAAGCGTGTCTACCTTGGCCCCGTGGCCAATGACGATGTCAAAGAGTTGACCGACATCAACGCGCGCGAGTTCTTGGTGATGGCCTTGCTGGCTGCCGCTGTGCTCTACATGGGCGTCTACCCCAAACCCTTCACTGACGTGATGGACACTTCGGTGGCCGACTTGCTCAAGCACGTGGCCTTGTCCAAGTTGCCTTGAGCAGCGGGCATTGAACAATTAGCCAGATTAGAAGAATTGAGAGAACACACATGATGGACAGCCCCAACTGGATGACGATTTATCCGGAGATCGTGTTGTTGGTCATGGCTTGCGTGATTGCGCTGGCCGACCTCTTCGTGAAAAGCCCCAAGCGCACCGCCACCTATGCCCTGACTTTGTTGTCTTTGGGTGGTGTGGCCTTGTTGCATGCGTTTTACGCCGATGCCGGTGAAACGGGCTACGGCTTTGGCCGACTCGTTGTCAGCGACCCGATGGGCCATTGGCTCCGTTGCTTTGCTGCCGTGGCGGTGATGGTCACCTTGGTCTATTCGCGCCCCTATGCAGCAGACCGCGACATGTTGCGCGGCGGAGAAATCTTCAGCCTCAGCATGTTCGCGCTGTTGGGCATGAGCTTCATGATTTCGGGTCAGAACTTCATCGTGATCTATTTGGGTCTCGAGTTGTTGACCTTGTCCAGCTACGCCTTGGTGGCGCTGCGCCGTGACCACACGCAAGCCACCGAAGCGGCCATGAAGTACTTTGTACTGGGCGCCATGGCTTCTGGCTTCTTGTTGTACGGCATGTCCATGTTGTATGGCGCAACCGGCAGTCTCGAGTTGTCTGAAGTGCTCAAGGCCATTGCTTCGGGTCAGGTCAACCACCAGGTGTTGGTGTTTGGACTGGTCTTCATTGTCTCTGGCCTCGCTTTCAAAATCGGCGCCGTGCCTTTCCATATGTGGGTGCCTGACGTTTATCAAGGTGCGCCAACGGCTGCAACGCTGATGATTGGTGGGGCGCCCAAATTGGCGGCTTTTGCCATCATGATTCGCTTGCTGGTGGAAGGCTTGCTGCCGCTGGCTTTTGACTGGCAGCAAATGTTGTCGTTGCTGGCGATTGGCTCGCTCTTGATCGGCAACTTGGCCGCGATTGCACAAACCAACCTCAAGCGCATGCTGGCTTACTCCACCATCGCGCAAATGGGTTTTGTCCTGTTGGGCTTTGTGGCGGGCGTCATCAATGGCCAAACCACTTTGGCGGCCAATGCCTACAGCTCGGCCATGTTCTACATCGTCTCTTATGTGTTGACCACATTGGCCAGCTTCGGCGTGATCATGCTGTTGGCACGTCAAGGTTTTGAGAGCGAAGAGATCACCGATTTCGCAGGCTTGAACCAACGCAGCCCGTTGTACGCTGGTGTCATGGCGATCTGCTTGTTCTCGATGGCGGGCATTCCTCCGATGGTTGGCTTCTATGCCAAGTTGTCGGTTTTGCAATCGTTGCTGGTCTCTGGTCAAAGCTTCTACATCGGCTTGGCGATTTTTGCGGTCATCATGTCTCTGATTGGCGCGTTCTATTACTTGCGCGTGGTCAAGGTCATGTACTTTGACGAGCCGGTCACGGCCACCACCGTGTCGGCCGATGCCGATGTGCGTGTGGTCTTGTCCATCAATGGTTTGTTGGTGTTGGTGTTGGGCATCGTGCCGGGCGCTTTGATGGCCCTGTGTGCAGATGCCATCGCCCGCATGTTGTCGATCTGACTTGAGATAACCCCATGTCCAGCGATTTGCAAATTGGCATTTTGATTGCATTGGCCGTCTTGGCGGCCAACTTGCCGTTTGCCAATCAGCGCATTTTGGTGGTCGGGCCGCAGCGACTGTCTAAATCATTGTTTTGGCGATTGGCTGAGCTGGTGTTGCTCTACTTTGTGGTGGGCGCCGTGGGCTTGGCCTTCGAAAAACACGCAGGCCAAATCGCTCCCCAAGGGTGGGAGTTTTATGCCATCACAGGCACCATGTTTGTGACGCTGGCATTTCCTGGTTTCGTCTACCGTTACCTGATGCACCGAAAGCATTGAGCGCTTTGGTCTGGGACTCGGCATGTCTGATGAGCACCTGATCGAGCACCGTGTCAGCCAACAAGAGTTGTTGCGCGGCGATTTTTTACACGCTTTTCGCGACACCGTCCGCCTGCCGAACCAAGCCCTGGCCACGCGCGAGTACATCGTCCATCCGGGGGCAGTCATGGTCATTCCCCTGTTGGACACGCCATCGGGTCTGCAAGTGGTGTTGGAGCGCCAATACCGTTACCCCGTTGCGCAAGTGATGATCGAGTTTCCGGCAGGCAAGCGCGACCCGGGCGAGGACACTTGGCTCTGCGCACAGCGCGAGTTGTTGGAGGAAACCGGTTACAGCGCACGCCAATGGGCAAGGGCCGGGGTGTTGCACCCGGTGATTGCTTACTCCAACGAAGTGATCGAGATCTGGTTTGCCAAAGACCTCACATTGGGTGACCGGCAGTTGGATGCCGAAGAGTTTTTGGATGTCTTCACCGCCCCACCTGCCGAGTTGATGGCGTGGTGCAGAGACGGTCAAGTGACGGATGCCAAAACGCTCACCGGGGCACTCTGGTTGCAAAACATGTTGGCGGGCGATTGGCCCCTGACCTGGCAAACCTTGGCTTGAAGGGGGTTGATGAAAGTCCTCGACCTCCAGTGTTCACAAGGCCACAGCTTTGAAGGCTGGTTTGGCTCACAAAGTGACTACGACGCGCAGCGCGCCCGCGGCATGCTGACCTGCCCGGTCTGCAACGACAGCGACATTGTCAAAAAATTGTCGGCGC
>JACCDY010260147.1_pt1 | contig 17814 bp, 13 predicted proteins | sample 7446391 | NCBI WGS metagenome assembly JACCDY01 (sample SAMN15323451, study PRJNA562643) | freshwater metagenome | isolation source: river surface water | place: USA:Blue River Watershed | collected 2017-08-18
GAATTTAAATTTTGTTTTGAATTCCAATATAATATATCATTTTTTATATTTCCATTTGTATGAACATCTGTTATAGTTAAATCAAAATCAAAAACCATGCAATGTTGTCTTATTTGTTTTTCTAAATCACTACTCATTTTATGATAATTAATATAACCTAATAATTATATAATTATTAAATAATTTAAAAAAATTAAATTTCAATTTTATTCACTCATATATTAATACCTTAGATTTACAAGTTTATCCACAAATATTCTATTAAATTTATAAATTATTTCTTTTTCATCCAAATCATTGGTTTGATTTAGTTTTTTAAATTCCACATATTCATTAGAATTTGGTTCAGAACTAATAGCATTATCATAATATTCTTTTAGTTTAGACATTGGGGTCAAATAATTTTTATTTTTATGATATTTTTTAATAATCTCATCAATTTTATTAATATTATCATTTGATAAAATTGGTCCCATAGTTATTAGCGAATAATTATGTTCAGGATGTAAATAACAATCAATTATAGGTAATCTGTATAAATATTTTTCAGGATTTAAACCTCTTGATTTTATTTCTAATTTACAACCTGAACCAACTAAATCTCCATAATATCCTTCAAATCCATCTGTTGCCGGATTCCATAAACCCTTAAATCTATTTGCAAACATATAATCATAAAATGATATTGCGTTAAAACAAAGTGGTCCAATTTCGTCTTTTCCTTTTAATTCACCTGAAATTGGGTCCCATTTATGTTCAAATTCAAATCTTAAATGTTCAGGAACTTCCAAATCTGTTAATGGATCAATTTTTAATAATCTCTTGATTCGATATGTATCAGTAGTTGTTTTGTCATATACTGGGACTATTTTTTTATCGGGTTTAGTCTCAGTATTTACACAAAGTTTGGAAAAATCAATTTGGTCAAAATTTAAATCCATTATATTTCTATATTTATTAAATATTAAAATTATATCAATTTTTTTATATTATTATTAGCATTTTTGCATATAATAATGTATTTTAACCTACTATTCTAATATATATTAAATCGTTTCAATATATATAAATTTATATATACATGTATTGTGATTATAAAAATGTTGAAAAAGTTGATTTAAAAAAAATTGATTTTAAAAATAAATAAAAAAAAATCTAAAAATAAGACCATATAATAAAGTAATAAAATATGAGCACTAAAATCTTTATCAGACCTATCGCATTCGAAGATCCTAAACAAAAGGCTAACGTACAATACACTACTAATATAACTCTTATGAAAGATGGCAAGGAAGTGTATCCCGATGAAGTCACTGGATTTATGTTCCATGAATATTCTGGATTTGCTCCTGCTAAATTCTTTGCTCCTGAAAAACGTGATTTCATTAAAATCCCTATTAACGAAGAAGAACAAACATGTGTTGATTTTATGAATACTGTTGAAAAGTATGACAAAGCTCTTAAAGATCAAATGGATTCTGTATTTGGAAAGTATGCTAAACTTTATACTCGTGGTCCTTCAATTAAGGAACCTAAGGAAAAGGATGAACTCGAAATGGAAAACACTGAAGATAAACCCAAGAAACCTGAAACCAAGAGTGTAAAACTTCGTCTCCGTACTGGATGGCGTTATTATTATGAGGATACTGCAATTGATGTTGCTAACACTCAAACTATTCGTAAAGCTGTTTCTGATCATCTAGCTAAATCTGGTGATAAAAAAGGAATTGATGATCTTATTGTTGAACTTACATTCAAGGATGGAGATAAACAAATTAAAAAGAAGCTCAAAATGAGTGAAATTGAATCTCGTAAAGAAATCATGACTAAAGTTTATTATCGTAAGGTTGAAAATCTTGCTACCGATGCTAAAAAAGTACATGAATGTACTGACAATGATGAACTTGAAAAGTATTATGGCAAACCTGAGGAGGTTGAAGTTAAGAATGGTGATGATCTTGATAAGTATTATCGCTACAATTGCTATGTTCGTTTCCTTTATGGACCTGCAAAGATTTGGGCTGCCAAGTCTAAAGACGAAAATGGTAAACGTAAAACTGGTATTCAATTCGTCTGTCATCAAATTGATATTATTAACGTGAGAACTAACTCTAATACCACTTCTACTGCTCGTTCAATTTATTCGGGCTATGGATTTGGCTCTCGTTCTCAAGGTCAAATTAAATCTTCTACTGAGGTTAAATCTTCTGGTAATGATGAACCTGATACCAAGGCTTCCAAGGCTAGTACCAAGCCTGTACGTGATGAAAAGAAAACTACCAAGTCTCTTAAAGTAGATTCTGAATCTGAGTCAGAGTCTGAGGATGAAAAGTCTGAAGGTGATAAATCTGAATCAGAATCCGAGTCAGAATCTGATTCAGATTCCGATTCAGAAGATGAACCTGAACCACCTAAGAAGGGTGCTAAGGGGAAAGCTGTAGTCGAAAAGGCAAAGGCTCCTGTTAAACGTAAGTAAATTAATATTTAACCAATATATTTTGTAAAACTTATTTTATTTAAAAACTTTATCCAAATTTAGGATTATAATTTATATAATTTTTGTAATTTTCTACTTAAATAATTAAACTTTAAATTTTAATTATTATATATAAAATATAAACAATACAATGTTTGATAATTTTAAACCTCTAGATATATCTGATGTAAATACATCAAAAAGTATTAATAAAATAAAAATTTTTAATCATTTGGCAGCTAGAAATGAATTCGGTGATATACTTATATGTAATGTCGGTATTGACAATAATATTGATATTTATCAGTCAACTGAACTTGAAGTTATAAGTGTGGAAAAAAATAATTATAAAATTACTGTCAAACTTGATGAACCAACACTCAAATCTATTGAACAAATTGAATCCAAATGTGTTAATCTTTTACAAGCCTTTATTAACAAAAATCAAAAAATTAATTATCAAAATAATATTAATATTGATGATTTCTTTTGGGACTTTGGTTCTGTCGAATTTATTACAAATATCGATTATGATGACTTGACACTAAGTTTTATTTCAAGACCATATACCTCAATATCTACACAAACAAGTTCTGATTTGACTATTGATGATATAAAAATTGGAGATTTAATTAAATTATATTTTGCACTTGATAATATCACATTTATCACAACTATTTCTAAAGCTAAAGTCACATTACGTACCTATAAAATTGATTTAATTAAATCTACAGAAAACAATTCATATACTGGTTATGTACATTCAGATGATTCAGTTGATTCAGATGATTCAAATAAATCATCACAATTAGCTCAATTACCAAATGATTCAGACGATTCAGATAAATCATCTCAACTAGCTCAATTAATAAATGATTCGAATGATTCAGGTTCAGAAATATCATCAGAAATTATTGATGATGGTTCTATTAATTCAAATGATTCTGGTGATTCTGATAATTCTGATAATTCTGATAATTCTGATAATTCTGATAATTCTGATGATTCTGATGATCCAGAAGACTCGGCAGAATCTGAACCTTCTGAAAAAATAGTTGAACATATAAAAGAAGCTAAAACTGTTAAAAAAGTAAACAAAGTTCCTGAACAAACTAAACCAAAAAGAACTTATGTTAGAAAACAGACTTTAAATGTTAAAGAAGAACCAGTACAAGTATCAGAAGAAATTAAGCCAAAAAGAAAATATGTTAGAAAAACCCAAATAAATGAATCAGTTCAAATCCCTGTAAAAAATCAAGATACTGTACCAAATAATAAAAACCAAATAGATAATGATAAAAAAACTAAAAATAAAAAAGGTAGAATAATAAAGACTTAAATATTTTTAATTGATTCAACAATAGCATCTTTAGATATATAAGGTTGTTCATTTAAGAAACATACAAATAATATTAAAATAATAAGACAACATGTAAATAATGGTAATTGATTTGTTAATTTCATATTTTGAATATAATATTATATAATATTATATTTTATAATTCCAAAAAAATATTTCTAGAAACAACTGGATTTTTATATTTGGCTTTATTGTCTTTTAATTTTTTATAATCTTTTATTTTAATCTTGCTTTCAGATGCTAAATTATTTATTGTTAAAATATCATCTGACTGAGAATTTGAACTCGATGATATATCATTATTTGATAAAGAATCTGTTGACCTAAAATCAGAGTTAGATTCTAAATTAGATTTGGAATCTGGATTAGATTTAGAATCTGATACAGATTTAGAAATATCAGCATTTTCATCTGATGTACCATAAGAACCATTTTCTAACATATTTTTTTTAAAATATTTGTTAACATGATTTACTTTAGTAATAATAACTCTATAATTGGTTTCAGTATATTTTATTATATCATAAGAAATTGCCCATCTGAAAAAATTTAATTGACCCAATGTTGTTAATAGTACTAAATTATTTTTTTCACATACATAATAAAACTTCTTCTTTCTTCTAAAAGGATCAAAGTATTTTTTCTTGAAAGATTTTAATTGTGCTTTATAACTAATATTAATATTAAAATCATTTTGTTTAACATATGGATTTACAACACCGATTGATAATTTATATAAAAAACAATATCTGGTTACAAACCAATCTAAAAATCTTAATGATATCAAATGGGTTCCGTTAATTATATCTACCATCAATTGATTTTCTTCTTTTGTACAATTCGAGAAAAAATTATCTAGTTTTTTATAATGCATCAATTCTTTTGCTTTAAAATCTTTTACAGTTATTATATCTGATAAATCATAAGAATTTGATGTGTTCGAAGCATTTGGGGTATTCAAAGTACTTTCATTTTGTTTAAGTTCTTGTTTAAGTTCTTGTTTAACTTCTTGTTTAACTTCTTGTTTAACTTCTTGTTTAACAACCTCATCATCTACCACAATAATATTATCTATTTTTTTATTATTTTTTTCACTTTTATTTTTTTTTAAAGCCAAAACATTAATATTATCAGATATATTATTATCTGATTGTAAACTATTCAATTTTATATTGTTATTTGACATTAATATTTATATTGATATTTCAATTATAAATGTAAAAATTTAAATAATATTAATTAAATTTTTAAAAATTAAATTATAAAAATTAAATTATAAAAATTAAATTATAAAAATTTAATTTTTATAATAAGACTGATAAATTTTACTGATTATTTAATTTGAAAATATCTTCTTCAACTGAATCTTTAATAAATAATCTGAGTACTTTAATTTCTTTGTGTTTATTACCTAAACGTCTTACTCTACCAATAGCTTGATTTTCCGTATTGGTTCTGTATTGTATATCTCCATAAATTGGATCGAGAAAAATGACTTCTTCTGCATTATTTAAATTTGAACCAGATACTGTACTTTCAGATGATAACATAATAATTCTAAATTCATTATTATCTGTATCTTTATTATTAAATAATCTCAATACCTTATCCTTTTGATAAACATGACCTTGACAATATAAATGTTTAATACCATTTTGTTCAAGGACTTTACCTACCTCCTTAAGTAAATAATCCCATTGTGAAAAGATAATTCTGTATTTTTTAGGAGTAGATTTAATATATTTGATAATGTAGGCTAATTTTGTACCTAGAGTATTAACTTCTGTAGATTTATTTGATGAAATTAAGAATATCTTGTCTAATTGTAATGGTTTTTGACAATCAGGACATGAACCAAATGCACCTGAGGATTTTGATTCTTTAACAATTGTACTAATACAACTATAACAATAAATATGACCACAAAATGTAATACCTAAATCATGTTCCTTAATTGGATCCAAGCAAATTGAACAATTTTGTTTAGTAACATTTTGCATATCTGAAATTAAATCAATAAATGTCTTGTAATATATCACGGTCTTTTCTTTACCATCTCTTATTTTCTTCAATTCACTTACTTTTCCTTGAGCCACATACAAATCATCTTTCAAATTTGAGTATCCAGTTAAATTTATTTTTCCTTCTTTTTCCATTTCTTTCATCTCATTTTTAATTCTGTCAATTCTTTCTATACATTTTTTATAATGTTCATCCGCAACATCAAAATCAGCCATGTACATTTTCTTTATGTGTTTTTGGATATCCTCGAGCGATTCTACTTTGTTAGAAATATTTTCACGAATTTTTTCTGATATAAGTGGATGGCAACATAATTGTCTTAAAAATACATCATTAACTGTATTATTAGGATCAGCTAGGTATGCATTGTAAATCATACGTTCAGTTTCTGTAAAATTAAGCCATATCGTTTCTTCTTTAATTTCGGGTAATTTTAATATTCTAATATTCTTGTTATGAGTATTTCTACTAAAATGATTTTTAATGTATGAATATGAAACTTTATTGAAAAGTTCAATCTTATTTATATGATTTACACCAAATGTTAAGTAATCAATTACAGCTGATAAAGAAGTCTTATCCAGTTCTGTAAAAGATACAACTTGTTTCTCTTTAAATGGTGTTCCAGATATGATCCATCTGTAATCTGATTCCAAGAATTTTAATTTTAAAAATAGGTTCGAGTCTTCAATCTCATGAAATTCATCAATTACTACTCTATGCCAATATATATTAAATATATTTACATCTTTATTAAATATATCTACAATAGTTGACATTGGATCAAATTCTTCATGTTGATTTAATTTACAATTTGTAAAAAAGTTTGCAGATACTATAACAACATCTGCATTCATAAAATCAAAATATGAATATTTTTTATAATGAACCTTGGTCAGCAAATTAATAATTTTAATTGATTTTACTAAATGAATTTCAAATTCACGACCCCATTGACCACATAAATGATTAGGTACTATAACTAATGTAGCTTTTGAATATAATTGAGTTCCTCTGACCATACTACTATATTTGGATACATTTGTATTAATTAAAGTAATAATTTGAAGAGTTTTACCCATACCTACTTCATCAAATAAACCACCTCCTTTGAATTCTAATTTTTTTGTTAATTCTTCATATTCTTCTGAATACAGTTTATTCTCAATATTTAACATCCAATTTAAATTATTAATTTGATAGGGATAAAGTTCCGTTTTAATATTGGAAAATTTAGTTTTAACCACATCTGCTTCTGGAGAATTATCTAATATTTGTGCAATCAAAAAATTTGTTATTTTGGTTTTAATTGTCATAATTGAATTATATCCACTAACATAGTCATGATCCAAAATTGCATTAGATATACTATCTATTAATTGGGATTTTTCTTTGTTCAGAATATTATTTGTTGAATTATTTGTTGAATTATTTGATGAATTATTAAGGTTTCCTGCTGTTTGAATTGTGTCTTGTTTTAATTCTACTTCATCTTCACTAGCTGAATCATCAGTTCCTCCATCATAATAATATCCTCTGCGTTTTTTTTTCTTAACCACATTATTTGGATTATTTGTCGTTGGATTATTTATCATGTTTTTAGCATTTTTATTTGCATCAATAGTAGCAGATGTATGTAAATTTATATAAGATGGAACTGCTTCCTCATATATAGTATTATAAGTATCAAGTATATCTAGTAGATTATTAAATAATACTGAATTGGTTTTAAACTCCATTATATATTATTACTTTTATATATAGTGATTTATTTAATCAACTTTTTATAATAAAAAATATTCATATATACAAATTTGATAAATTTGTGTAAAAACTTATAAAATTAATATCCAAAAGCATTTAAATAATCAAATGTTATTTGGGCATTTGATATTTCTTTATCAGATATATCAGGAACATTATTTTTTAAATACTTTACTATATTTTTAATATTAAATTTTTTTTCCCTAACATATTGGTTAATTGAATTTTTAAATACTTCTGTTATTTCTGGAGTAATACTTTTTACATCTTGTTTTATGATATCTAAAAATTCATCCCAAAATTCTAACATTATATTTGAATAAAAATTATAATTTGAATGGTCTATTATAAAATTATAATTTGATTTGGTAGTATTTGGATTTGTAAAAAACATACGCTCATTTTCTGCGGATTCTTTATAAATTTTTCTTATTTTATTTATTATATCAATATTAACTATATCTTTTTTTTCAGGTTTTTCACTTATAATATTTTCTATACATCCATGTGTTTTAATTAATTCAAATAATTCAACCGGTTTATATCCATGATTAAATAAAGAATAATCTGAACCTAACATTATACAAAAATCAATAAATTCGTTTTTACCTACTGATAATTTTGTTAATGTTTCTTGTGTGTCCAAATAATATACCCCATTATTGTAAAATTTTATAGTCTTAACTATTCCTGCGGGTATAGGGTCAGTATCATCTGTTAAAAACATATCTATTAATCCATATTGATTTAACATTACTGCCAAATATTCTCCTTCCCCATATGAAAATAAATATGGAATATTTAATAAATCAAACATCTCTAATAATATATTAATTTCATCTGTTGATATTCTTATAGTATTTTTTTCATATTTTTTTTTGAGTACCGCATATTTTGCATCTGAATCTGCATATTCATCAGGATTTTCTTTAATTTGCTCTAATTTTACTTTATTTAATTGTTTTTTTTGATTTCTATTGTGATTAGTATTTTCTTTTTCTTGAATTGTACCTCCATCAAAAATATATAATGGTAACAAACTATTTGATAAAAATTGTATAATCTGATTAAAAAAGCCTATTAACATATTATCATATGAATGTGCATACTTATAACAAAATAAATTTCCGTCTACTCCTATTATTGTACTACTTTTTTTTAATTTTAATTCCCTTATTAAATCATTTATATATGGATATACCTTATACATTGAATTATTATTTAAAAATGTAAATAATTTTTTTATTCCCATCTGTTAATTTATACTACTTATATTAACAAAATAAAAAAAACGTTTCCTCGGAGGATGTCTATACCCAGTTTTAAATCTATTTCCTCATTCTCTGTATCATAATAACACAAGCCCTTACCCTCTATTTTATAAATAAATCCATTGGAAATTTTTTCTAAATTATTTTTAGAACTTATAGATAAATCTAACAAATCAATTAAATAATTATTATCATCTATAAAATTTATTTGAACTGGTTTATCTATATTATCTAAATTATCTAATGCAATTTTACAATACAAATCTTTACCCACTATCGTATATTCTAATCCATTATATATGTATGTGGATACGTCAATTTTGATTTTAATATTGCCTTCTAATTTTATTCCAGATAATTCTATTAACTCACCTTCTGATTCATAATTTTGTTCAAAATCTATCGGATAAATTGGTTCCATAAATTTATTTTTTGTTACTCTATTAACTTGAATATTTTTCTCCACATTATCATATATTTCTTTTATTGTGTATTTAACTATATGTTCTATATCTAATAATTTGGAAATTGATGTTATTAAATCCCACGAATTTAAACTTAATTTTAATTCTTGGGATTTTAATTTACCATATAAAATATCTATCAAATATATGTAGTTTTTATCAGAGGTTATTTTTTTTAAATAACTAATTATTGTACTAGTATTTAATAAACTAAATATTTTATAATCAAAATCATCAGGTTTAAATTTAAAATTGTTTTCTGATTTACCAAATTTAATATAAGAATCATATTCTAATCTTGTTTTTTCATTTGACAATATATCATAGGCATATTTTATTTCTATAAATTTTTCATTTGAACTGTCTAATTTATTTTTATCCGGATGATATTTTAATGCTAGTCTATTGTAGGATTTTTTTATTTCTCTGTTTGATGCATTGGGTTCTATCTCTAATATTTTATATAAATCTAATTTTATGTTTGGATTCGATTCATAATCCATTAAAATATATATTGGTTTAACTTACTATTAAGTATTAATTATAAGTTTAAATTTAAATTTAAAAATAATTATTAATTAATAATAAGTACTGTAATGAGTAGTTTTGTACCTAATATAAATAATATAAATGTCCAAAGGTCCCAACAAAATTTTGTAAATCAGGGAATCCCTAATAATATTCTTAATCATTCTAATCAACCTAATCAATTTAATTCTAATCAGACTATTCCAAATCAAAATAATAGTCGTGATGCTTATAATATGAAAAAAATAAAAAAATTTAATACAATAGATCAATTACATAATAAAGATGATCTAAAAAATCTTATTTTAAAACCTCAAACAATTGAAAAACCTAATATTAATATTAAGGCATTAACTGATGTAAGAAAACATGAAAATGATTCGGTTGTTGAAGAAAGTAAGAAAAAGATGGTTAACAACCCTTACAAAGGTATTATTAAAGATTTTAATTATGAAAAAAAAATTAAAGAACAAAAAGATTTGGTAGTCCATAAAGTTACTGAGGTCGATAAAGATAAAAAAGTCTTTGATAATAATATGGGTAGTTTTAAAACCACAATTAAAACACAAAATGAAGAAATCAAAGATATTTATTCAATTGACAAAAAAACTCAACACAAAAAAGATTTTGAATATCAGCATAAGTATAAATACAGATCAAAATTAGAAACTGGTGAAGAATCTGATTTAAGAGTAGATAGAATTGAATATTATAAAAAAGAACAAGAAAAAATGGAAGATAATAAAAAGAAAATTGATAATATTTTATTGGATTTAATTGATTCAGGAATTCTGTCTGAAAATCTTGATTCTATTAATTATGATAAAATCGATACATCAAAACTTGAAGAAACACTTAAAAAAACTTTTGGAGAAGACGAATTCAAAAAAATTATGCTAGAACTTGGATAAAAAATATTTTTTATAAGTGAAAAATACTATAAATAATTTTTATGGATGGGAAAATATTTTTAAATTTATTATTAAAAAAAAATATATATTATTATTAATTGAATATAAAATTATAAATGTTCTATGAAGAAGATTTATCACCAGATAAAAAAATAAAAATTATAGATACAAACAAGTATATTATATTAAAAAATAATATATGCGAAATATCAGAAACAGAAACATCTGATAGTGCTGAATCTGATATTGATACTTGTTTAAAAAACATTAATCATCAAAATATCCAAAAATTAAATTATAAACTTGGTGAACTCAATAGTAAAATTAATTTTGTTTTAAATCACGAAATTAAAGTTGAATCAGTTGTTAATTTTACTATAGAAAATGTAATTGGAGATTTGGACCAAATTATTAATCAAATTAATATGGCTGTTATAGCTAATGGACAAATTTCTTCTAAACCTGATAAAACTATTTTAAAAAAAATAATTAAATATGAATTTGAAAAAAATTTTTAATATACATATATTATTTTCTTGATTAATAATATATTTATACAATGAGTTGGTTATTTGGTAAAAAAAAAACTGATAATAATGAAAATACCCCTATTGGTACCGTTTCCACAGTTCCACCAATAGCTAATACAATTACTCCTCCAGAACCCAAAGAAGGTATTAAAGACAAAAAAGAAGGTGCTGACTTTTTTAAAAGTATTTTTTCAAAAACAGAAGATCAGATAAAAGCTGAATCTATCTATAAAGAACTTAAAAATAGTCTTGATGGTTCATTAAATTTTAATATTTACCTCGATAAACATGAAATTAAAAATGCAGTTTCTGAATGTCTTGATAAAAATATTAATAAAGTATTTAAACCAGAAGAAATATATACTTTAACTAATATTAGTAAATTTGTTAAAGCATATAATCCCAAAAGTGCAACTGATGATCTTGTAACAGTATCACAATCTACTACAGGTCAAATAGATGGATCTGGAACAACAACATCTCAATCAGAATTAACAGATGAAGACGCTAATATTGCAAAATGTTGGCAAAATATTCAAATTATTGTAGCTGCAATTAATAAATTTAATAGTAATTATCCTGATTATAAAATTGAATTAAGAGATGTACATACTGTTAAAAACTATTATTATTATATTTATATTTATAGATTAGTTAGACATATGGAAAGATATCTTAATACAAGAACTAATCACATTTATTTACTAACTTATTTAATTAGTAGTGTTTATGATGAATCTACTATACCTTTAGATATTCAAGGTGAAACTGGATATTTAAACATTACTCCAGAATATTTAAATATATTTAAGGCTGTTGTTAATGCTAGAAGAACTTCACCAATTCTTTCAAAAGCTGTAGATGGAACACCTGCATTAATACCAAATCTTGATGATGATGTAGAAATATTTAAAGTATTATTAGCAGTTTTATTTAAATTTGATACATCTTTAAGAAATTTTATTGATGGACAAAGACAAACTTTAGTTCAAACAGAAGAACAAAAAGATAAGGGTTCTGAAGATAGTGATGCTCTTAAACAAATTAATAAGATATCGTTTGCTGAACAAACCAAAAGTACTATCGCTAAATTAAGAGAAAAAATGAGTAGTAAATTTGTTGGTGGTGGTCTAATTTTTGATTTTAGTAAAGGAGATAAATTCCTAAATGAAAAACAATTCTATCAAATATTTGATATTGAAAAAATTAAAGTTTTATCAAATAAAAGAACTATGGAAAAAGAACAATTTTATGCATTTATTAATTATATAAAAAATCTAAATAAAGAATCAAAAAATATATTGTCTAATATTACTCCTGATTTATGGACTGGGTTTGTTTTATATGTTGTTAAATTCTATAAAATTAATGGAATTACTGTTAAGGAAACTGTTGAAGAATTAAATAAAACTATTATCAGTACAATCACTAAATCTGATGATGAAAAAAATAATTTTAAGGTTAGACTAGATGAACTACACGATATTGTGGTAACTAAAGACCCTGTAAGACAAAAAGAAGCTGGTGAAAAAGCCAAAATTGCTAAAATGGTTTCTTCTGATGATGTAGCTCCTACACCTGCAGCTCCTGTACAACAAGTCGAATCTGCTAATATTGGTACTACTGATAAATTAAATCCTGAGGAACAGAAAAAAAAAGAAAGAGAAGAAGCTAAAGCAAAATTATTACAACCACCATCAAAAGAAGAAGCTCAAAAAAGAGTACAAGGCGCTTTAATTGGTGGTTCTAGAGATCCATATTATGAAAAGTATCTCAAATACAAAAATAAATACATGGAATTAAAAAATAAAAGATAATTTTTTTATAAAAAAAATTTTTAATTGATTACAATTTAAAATTATATTTACTTTTATGTAATAATTATATAAAATGTCAAATACAACTAACACAACTAATGCAGCGAATACAACCAATACAACAGTTAACCAAACTGTTAATAATTTTGGTACTGGAATTTATAAAAGAAAATATAGTTTTGCTCAAGCAAAATCTCAATCCAATAAAAAACCAAAGATTTTAAATGAATTAGTACCTAGTAATAAAAGAAAAAAGCCGGAATCTGAATCCGAAAAATCAGATTTAACTGATGAAACTGAAGAATCTGATGGTTCTAATGAGTTAGAATCTGAGTCCGATTCAAAATCAAATACTGGAGGTTCATCAGACTCTGATTCTTCAGACTCTGATACTGAATCTGAATCAGATGATAGTGAAAATGAACAAGACCAATCAAATCCTGATACTTACGCACTAAATTTACTCAAGAAAAAATATAGACATAATAAAAAATCTACCAACAAATACATTGCATCCCTATATTCTAAATCAGTTATTGGACTAGATTCCAAATACAAATCTATGAACAAATCAAATTCTAAAGACAAAACCCAATTTAAAAAAGTACTAGATGCTTGTAAAGATTTGGATAACAAACTAAAAGATTCTATGGAAAAATCTAAATCCCAATTTAAAATTACCCAGTTTATCCAACAAATTGAAAACAAACGAAGAAATACTACAGACTTAGGAAGTTTTGGTGGATTTGGTAGTTTTGGAGGATTTAATACGAATTCATTTACTGGATTTGGTAGTCAGACAGGCCTGACAGGTCCAACTGGTCCAAATGGTTCAATCTATAATGGTATGACTGGTCCTATTGGAAATAAAGATAATAAATCAAACAAATCAAACAAGCCAAATAAACCAATCAAACCCAATACAAATGATATTAATAAAGCAATGGACGAGATGATTTTTACCATATTATTTACAGACCCCAATTTATTTAATCAATCAAATATAATGCTTGATGATTACAATGGTTTTTCTGGATATGATAAAGATAATGAAGATAATGAAGATAATGAAGATGAAACTGAAGAATGTGAAGAATGTGATGAATTTTGTGAAGATGGATGTGAACATAAAAAACCTTCAAAAGCTTCAGATGCAAAAAATGCAGGTAAATTAGATAAAGAATTTGAAGAGTTATATGACCAAGATAATATCACAACACAAAATGGTTTAAAGTATTTCAAAACATTAACACCCGAAAAGAAAAAGCTGTATCTGGAAAAACTCAAACAAGTTAAACATGCATTTAAGGAGGATGAAAAGAGACCAAACTATATGAAAATCCTTGATTGTGATACAACTGAATCTAACAAAGCACTTATTTTACAAAAGATTACCACATTTGATAATCTTAAAGGTTCATCTGAATTTTTCAAACTTAAAAGTTGGATTAACAAGATTATGAAAGTACCTTTTGGTAAATATATCAAACCACCTGTATCAAAAACTGATGGGTCTGAAAAAATTCGTGAATATCTTGGTGGAGTAAGAAAGCATCTGGACGATGGAATTTATGGACATGAAACTACAAAGGACCAGTTGATTAAGATTCTTGCCCATACTATTACTAATCCTCAAGAAGGTGGTAATGTATTTGCACTCCAAGGACCCCCAGGTGTTGGTAAAACAGCGCTAATTCAAGATGGTGTTGCTAAAGCACTTGGTCGTCCCTATTCATTTATTAGTTTAGGTGGTGCAACTGATGCTTGTTTCCTTGAAGGACATGATTATACCTACGAAGGTTCAAACCACGGGCGAATTGTAGAACTACTACAACAAGCAGGATGTATGAATCCGGTAATTTATTTTGATGAATTAGACAAGGTATCAGAAACAGCTAAAGGTGAAGAAATTATTAATATTTTGATGCACATAACTGATTCAACACAAAACTCACATTTTAATGATAAATATTTTGGTGGATTAGATTTTGATTTATCCAAGGCAATTATTATCTTTTCTTTTAACGATGAACAAAAGATTTCAAGAATTCTACGTGATCGTATGAAAATTATTAGAGTAAAAGGTTATAAAATGTTAGATAAAATTAATATAGCAAAAGATTATCTAATTCCCAAACTAATTAAACAAATCGGATTGGAAGATATTAAAATTGAATTTACCGATGAAATTATATCATGGATAGTTGATACATATACAAATGAAGGTGGTGTTCGTAGACTAAAAGAACTATTCAATGATATACTGTTAGAAATTAACTTGAGAAAATTAGAAGATAATAAATTGAACGGGGATAAAATTGGTTCAGAAATAATAATTACACAACAAATGTTAACTAATGATTTACTTAAAAAGAAACGTAAGATTGAACATTTAAAAATTAATCCTGAATCAAAAGTTGGTATTGTTAACGGATTATGGGCAAATGAGCTTGGAGTTGGTGGACTTATTCCAATTGAGTGTTGTTGGATTCCAGCAACAGACAAGCTACAATTAGAATTAACTGGTATGCAAGGTAAAGTAATGAAAGAATCAATGTCTGTAGCCAGAACTATCGCATGGAGAATTTTACCAGAAGATGTTAAAAATGCAATTAATGCCAAATGGAAAGATACATTTGATTATGGAATACATATTCACTGTCCAGACGGTGCAACACCCAAAGATGGACCAAGTGCAGGTGGTGCAATTACAACTTGTTTAATTTCACTGTTAACAAATATTCCTGTACATAATTATGTAGCTATGACAGGTGAAATTAATTTGAAAGGACATATAACTGCAATTGGTGGGTTGGAAGAAAAGATATTTGGAGCTAAAAAAGCAGGAGCCAAGTTAGTATTATGTCCTAAAGAAAATTCTCATGATTTAGAAGAGATTATAAATAAATTTCCAACTCTATTTGATTCAGAATTTAAAGCCCAAATGGTAGACAATATTTGGGATGTGTTAGATATTGTGTTAACTGATAAAATTAATTGGATTAGATTTGATTGAAATTAAAATAAAAATTGATTAAAAAATAATTGTCAAAAAGGCAAATTTTTTATTTGTATAATAGTTTTTTTATATATATTTAAGTATATATAAATTAATGGAAAATTCTGTGTATAAAAACAAATATTTAAAATACAAAAGTAAATATTTACAATTAAAAAAACAACAGTCAGGAGGTAATCCTTCTTTTATTGCTGAAATTAATTTGGATGAACAAATAGAATCCTATAGAAAAAAATTATCTGAATTGTATCCATCAGTAGTATTTGATGCTAATAAAAATAAACAAAATTATAATCCAGCATATAATACAACTTATGGGGAAATGACATACCAAGGTATTGATTTAATTAATAAAAAATGCAATCCAAATAATGATATTAATGTTTTTGTTGATATTGGTTCTGGTAGAGGTAAATTAGTTTTATGGTATGCTGCTGAACCTAATATTACCAAATCCATAGGTATTGAATTAGTAGAAGAAAGACATGAAGATGCAGTTAAATTAAAAGAAAAAATTGGATTTAAAGAATTTACAGACAAAGTAGAATTAATAGGTAAAAACTTTTTGGATATTGATTTTAAAAATTTAATAAATCCTGATTCCAAAGTATTAATATGGTTGTCTAATTTATGTTTTAATCAAGATATAACAGATCAAGTTTTTAACAAAATTGTTGAAAACTTTTCACCCGGTACAATTATCTGCTGTTCTAAACAAACTTCAAACCCTAATATCAAATTTATTGAAGAAATAAGAGTTCCAATGAGTTGGACCGAAGGTAGTAATGTGTATATATACAAAATATAATAATTTACTATTTGATATTTAATAATTTAATAATTTAATAATTTAATGTTCTTTAAGTGTTTTAAGAACATTAATTGTGTTTGGATGACAATTAAGATAATCTTGAAGGAATTCAAAGCTTTTTTGTGGAATATGTCTGTAATTATATAATCCATTTTTAACTTCTTTATCCATTTTTTCTTTAAATTCTTTCTTCTTCTTAAGTTCTTTTTCATCCAATTCCTTATCTTCTACTTCATCATACACATAATCAAAATATTTTTTGAATGTGGTTTGAAAATTTTTACTAAAGTTAATATCTTTTTCTAATTTTTCTTCTAATTCCTCATCATTATACTCATTAAATAGATCACGTACATGCTCCAACACGGAAAAAATAATAAATTCTTCATCTTTTCTTAAATTCCACTGAGTTCCATCATGAACCATATATAATCCTCTATTGTAATCGTTCATATATATATTTTGGTTTTCAGGTATTTTATCATTAAAGTGTATAAGTTTTATTAGTTTATTAAAACAAAATGTACCATTATTATCAGTATCAGTCATTATTTTTAATATTTCTTTTCTATTTAGTTTTTTAAATGATTCTTTGTCAAACGGATTTATTTTATAGGGTACAAATATATTATTTGTAATATTTTGTGTATTTGTGTTGTTTACTATTTTTTCTGTATTTTTATTTAATACTTCTTTTATTTTTATTTCCAAATCATTATTTTTAGTTTCTAGATTTTTATTTTGCATTTTTAATTCATCATTTTGTTTTATTATAGTTTCCATTAAGTTCTGTAAATTTTTATTATTTTTTAACATTTCATCCATCTTTTTATCATTTTCA
>JACCDY010864821.1_pt1 | contig 17809 bp, 14 predicted proteins | sample 7446391 | NCBI WGS metagenome assembly JACCDY01 (sample SAMN15323451, study PRJNA562643) | freshwater metagenome | isolation source: river surface water | place: USA:Blue River Watershed | collected 2017-08-18
CACGTGCATTCTCTTCCTTCACCATGTTTGCAGCTTCCTTCATGTCGAGTTTTAACACTCCACCCGATGCGATTCCAGTCATCGACACTCCGATGAGTGCTTCCTTCTCTGTTGTTCTCTTCCATATATCTCTCAAATAGTGAAAATTAGTGTAAGATGCTTGTAGTGTTCCGATAAACGCTGCAGCCTTAGCACGTGCATTCAAATCTTCTTGTGATTCAACATCACCCGCATGAATAGTTGTGAGATTACAGAACTGGAACGGACGGAGACTAATTTCTGCGCATGGGTTCATACCCCAATCCTTGTCGTTGGTAAAGAAGAATCCAGGTTCACCCGAACCAGACAATTCAATCTTCTTCCATAAATCAAAAAATGTTTCTGCTTCAACCTTTGAACGAACAATTACTGCACTATTATTTGCACGACCACGTTGTGGATTATTTTCCCACCAGTTGCCGAACTTACAAGTCAACATATCATCATCGTCAATATCAAACAACGAAATCATTGCTGAACGACGAATGCCACCTGCCAACACTGCGTCTGCGATATAGCAGAGAATGTCGTGTACTTCGAGTGTGGTAAGCTTTTCACCATTACTCTTTCTATCTAATACCTTCTGTACATTATGTAAACAATCCTTTAATGGTTCTGGACCAGGTGCCTTTCCACCACTAGTGATTAACATCGCACCCTTTGGTCGAATGTCCGAGAAATCATAAATTGGCATTGCCTTGCCCTTCATATATGCAGTCACCAATACCTTGACCGCATCCGCCCAACCTTCGATACTATCACCGACGAGATAACGACGATGCTTAGTTGGCTTATTAATTTCAGGAAGATTTTCGATGTGATGGCGTTGAACAGAATATCCTACACCCGTTCCCGACAACAAGAGGAACATGACTTCGCTGAATGCGTCCACGTGATCAACAGGTAGGAAACAGCAATTATACAAACGAGCGTTATTAATGGCAATTGGTTTGCCAGCAAACTGCAAACTGCGCATGGAAGGAAGTATCTTCTTATCGTAGACATATTGATACGCATTTTCGATTTCATCCTTTAAGTTTGGAAATTTTTCCAAATGCATTTGTTTGTTTCTATCAACCAATTCTTTCCAATTTTCTCTGCGATTTAATTCAGGATTAAACTTCGCATACTTCATAAATACTGTAATATCACTTAAAATCTTTGCTTCAATCTGCATTTGTCTACTCCAAACTGTCAATTTTGTTAGGTGTTGTGGTTAAATAAATAGGGTGTTGATTTAGGAAAAAATTATGTGTTAGTTAATCATCAAGACTTTCTAATCCACTCATCTCTGCCAGTTTTTTACGGAGTGAATTTCGTTCATCGTTAACCTGATTATCCATCTGCTTCTTCAATAAAATACCCTTTGATGATTTCTCATCGTAAATCTGTATCTGACCGATACTTGTATCCATCAAGACAGGGAATGTCTGACCATCTGCACCAAATCTATTTTTAATAATATGGGCACGTCCTGTCTTATTGACCTTATCTTCTAACTTTCTGCTTAATGAGATAACTAAATCAGCAGTCATAATCTTATTATATGACTCCGAAATCTTATCTGCTTGGATTACATCGTCTTGGATACTTGACCGTTGCGTTTGTGATGCGGTCCAACACGGAATATTCAGTTCTCCTGCAATACCACGAAGTTCCTCGTAGATTGCACCAAGTTCTTGATATCGTGCATCCACACGTTCCGATGCTCGTAACAAATCTGCGTAATCCACCAACATTAAATCTGGTTTGTATCCCAACGCCGTGAGTTGCTGTACATGTGCCATCAGGGTGTTACAGTTTGCACTACGAGCGGGGTAATACTTAATAATTAGTTGTCCAGTAATCTTAGACACCACATCTTTCACTGCTTCCACATTGTCTGGAATTTTCCCAGGTTCAATTCCTGTAAAAATGGTGTCATAACGAATACCAACATAATTTTCATTTAATTCAAGGGTATAATGCACCACTCGCTTTCCTTTCTTTAGTGCGTTTGCACCAATGGTCGAGAGTGCCCAACTCTTACCAATACCAGACGGGGCTGCGATAACACCAAGTTCACCACCACCCAATCCACCACCAGTAAGAGAGTCGATGACATCCCATCCTGTACCAACGGTGTCACGAGAAATTTTTGCCAAACGACCTTCGACATCTTCGGACCAATTCAAACCAATTTCCTTTGGTTGTCCACTACGAAGTGCGGTATCGACAACATTCTTAATCTTATCGTAATCACCACTCTGAAGTAAATCAACAGACTTAATGATTGCTGATTTTAGTGATTGATTGCGAGCGAAGTCAAGGAATTTATCACGAATATATTCTGCGTCACTATCCGTAACCTTTGTAACTACCTTTCGAAGTAATTCGATAGTTCCCGCACGGAGACTATCATCAGTCTCGTGCGATAATTCTACCTTGAAATATTCAAGTGTTGGTAAGGTGCGATATTCGTTATAATAGGATAGAGCTTTCCTCGCAATCCATTTACCAGAGTCACTATCAAAGAAATACGGATTGATAATATCAAACGATTGCTCCAAGAAATTCGGAGCAGAGATAATAGATGCTAATACCTTCGTTTGAAACTCAATACCATACTTTGATAAATTATCTACATTCGTATCATAGCTTTGTGGTGTTGCTACTATCGGAACCATTAGAGAACCTCGTTAGTGTACCAAATGTGGACGCAAGCCACATATCGTAATTCGGAAAGTTAGATATAACTCTACTACGAATGAGCATCTTTGTCAAGTCCATCTTGCGTAAATCTGTCTTAACAATATCTAACTTATGAACAATTTTCATTTTTGCATCAGCAGAAATGTTGACATCTCTGAGTTGCATTAATTGCATATTTGTTTCTAATACATCTTTATTATCCAAAATAGTTTCAATTAATTTTGGTTTCTTTTTTATATCTGTATACTTCTGTTCTATAAAATCGTAATCAATCGTTGATGCGTTATCCACCAACTCTGGTAGTAGTTTGAGAACCGTTTTTTCACCTGCTCCCCGAATACCATCAATATTATCACTCTTGTCACCAAGTAATGCACGATAATATACAAAGTTGTCAGGATGTACTCCGTATGTTTCTATTACGGTATTTACATCGAATGTTTTTTTCTTAACTGGATTATAGACCTTAGTAGTTTCTGTTACCATTTGTAAAAAGTCTTTATCCGTTGAATAGATAATAGACTCACCACCTTGTGCGGTGATTAGTTCCGATGCATATGCAATCACATCGTCTGCTTCAATATTATCAAGGGTAAAGATGGTTACAGGGAGACACTCTAACATTTCAATAAGTGTCACCAACTGCCACTTCATATTTTCCGTTTCTTGCTGTTCTGTCGTCATATCATACTGACGATTCAATCTGGTGGGTGGTTTACGATTTGACTTATACTGTGGATAAATCTTTCGTCTACGTTGTGACCCACCTTTTCCATCAAATACAATAACTACCCGTGATGGTTTGAAATCACGAATGACCGCACCGACACTTTTCAGAAATCCGGACATTCCACCAATATGATTACCATTATCATCAAGGGTTGGAATAGCTGCGTAACTTCTTAAAAATGTATTGAGTGCGTCAACAAAGAGGACACGAGAGTTGTATTTCGTATCCTCCTTGCTGACTTCAAAGTTCATTGATTCAAAAACTTTGTGTAAATCACTCATCAGTAGTTTCTGTTTCTTCGGTTTGGTCTTGACCCATCAAACCTAAACGTCTAGCAAATGCGATTACATCCTCGTCAGTCATAGTACTGACATCTAGATTTTCCAATTCTGCGAAAATAGGATCGTTATCACTCATATTTGTGAATGCTTTTTCAACCTGTTCAATTTGAATAGGTGGTACCGCAGTCTGTGTGCTTACCGATGGACTCGTAGGTTGCTGTAGCATAGTGTTATATGTCATCAACTTTCTACGAAGTTGTAGTTCAAACTTATCTACATCTCCATTAGCATTGACAAATGCTTCTAATGCGACTGAAATGAATTCTTCTAACATAGATTAATCCAGTAAGAGTTCCTTTGTATCACCTTCACCCGTATCCAGTGTATGCTCGTCGGGGTTATATTCACTACGATACTTCATAATCAATGCATCACAAATCTTATTATAGACAGCTTCCTTGCGAGTAACATTTGATTCCAAGAACTTTGGAAAGTCCTTTGATTGGAACTTGACTTCTTCACCGGTGGTTTCATCAACCATCGTGTACCATGCACCCGATTGCTTGACCAAACCATTGTCCTTTAAGACATCCAACCAACTACCGAAATCATCAATACCACGGTCGAAGTAGATATCAAATTCTGCAACACGATGCGGTGGACCAAGACGATTCTTGACCACAACTGCCTTCACATTTACACCAATCACGTTCTTGTTCCCATCTTGAATCTTACCGATAAGAGACAAACGAATACGAGTAGATGCGTGGAACGCAATTGCCTTACCACCAGAAGTTGTCCACGGGTCAGAGAACGCCGGTGCGTTCATCTTCTGACGAAGTTGGTTGGTGAATACCAGTGCGATACGTTCACGACCCAAAAGGCCGGTAATCTTACGCATTGCCTTACTGATAATGATTGCCTTATCTGTAGCGTATCCATCCTTACCGAAGTCCGCTTCCATTTCCTTCTTCGTAGAAGCAGCGGCAACGGAATCAACGATGATGGTCACCAACTTGTCCTTCTCCTTTCCTGCACGAACCTTTTCAATGATATTCGTGATTGCGTCGAAAATATCTTCAACAGTAGAAAGGTGGACATAGACCAACTTATTCATATCAATACCAACTGCCTTGAAGAAGTCAGGATTGACGGCGGTTTCCGTATCAATCAATACAGCAACACCGCCACGCTTCTGCGTGTTAGCGATAAGTTGTGCTCCAACCAACGACTTACCAGAACCTTCAAGACCAGTAAGTTCGGTGATACGACCCACAGCGATACCACCGTGCGGACGATTGCTGATTGCGATATCCAACATCGTTGCACCAGTTGAGATAAAATCGGTGAAATCTGTCGGAGTATCTTCCTTACCATCAAGGAAGTATGCAATCTGGTCTGAGTCTTTGTTTAACTTATTAAGTGAGTCTGCGATGACTTGTGCCAATTCGTCACGATCTGCCGCGGGAATTGGTTTCTTTGATTTCTTTTCGGTACTCATAGTGATTACCGATTAATTATCAAAGAGCTTATCAAATTCATCAAGAGCGTTCTTGACTTGTGCCGACTCAGAAATCTCCGTCTTAACGTCGAGGACTTCAGCGGTCACACTCTTTACCTCAGAGTTGCCCCGAGCAGGAGCAGGGGTCGGAGTAGTTCCATCTGGGTCGAGATACTTTTCAAGAACCACACGGAGTTCCTCATAGGAAGGTTCCTTGTACAGTGCGAAGATATCGGGCTGCTCAGTAAGTAGAGTCTTTGCCAGCTCCACATCAGGAACCACAGGGGTCTGATTTGGTTTGACCTTTACCGAGGTCTTTGCGAAGTTCGTATCCGACTTCTCCTGCGGGATATACTCGACCACAACATCACGACCGGCCTTCGGGTCAGTAATATCACCGTAGTCGGGGTCAGCGATGTACGAAAGAAGGTCCTGATAGACCGTCTTGCCGAATGAGAAGAACCGAACACCCTTGCTCTCTTCACCACGAACGATGACAGGAACATAGGTACGGAGCTTCGGACGGAAGGTATTAGCCTGCTTCCAAGCAGCCTTCTCAGCCTCACGACCTTCACGGCGTGCATCTTCAACTAACTTGTCTGCGAATTCCGCGATAGGGTCGCGGCGACCAAATGAAAGAGGCGAGATGTACGTCTTATTTCCGATATAGTGGAAATAGAGTTCGATAAAGGGGTTCTCGCGGTTCTTTGCCCACGGGACAATACGGATGGTTGTCTTACCTTCGGTGGGCTTCCACAGAGCTTCACTGCGGTCAGTTTGCTTTGTGAATGTGTTGAGTTTTGCCTTTAGGGCATTAAAATCTAGTGCCATACAATTTTCTCCTTAGTGTTTAGAGTTGAGTGTTTAATACACCTCACTATGTATGATAATGAGGCAAGCTTAGTTTGTCAAGTGCCAGTTTTTAGAGATTAATAATATTTGATATTTTAGTATTTACTTTCTTTAATTTACCGTATGCTGTAACTAATACAGTATTTTGTAGTTCTGACCATTCAATCTTAAAGGTCTTATCTAATACACCACCATTCTTTTCTTCAATCAACTTATTAATAGCGTTGATTGTATAAATGGTGTTGGTTTGCTTCTTTCTATGTACTGAAATTGTAGATTCTGGTGCTTCACCGAGAACTGGTTTAGACATATCAATATTATAGGTTAATATGACTTGATTTTCATCATTCACATTATCCAACACATAAACAGAATTGAATGCTAATGTATAGACTTTTTTAATATGTTCTATTGTGGTGTCTATATCCTTTCTTGCACAGAACGTACAAAGTAACTGTGTTTCTGGTTTCATAATAAACTCATTAGGGTAAAACTTTACTACTTTTTTACTCCTAATAAATATTATTATGCGAAGTGAAACATTATATTTTTACCATCTCCAACTCATTATAATTCTTTCCTTTATACATTCGTGTTGGATAACCACCTTCTTCCAACAAATACTTTATACGAGGTAGTAATGCTGTCTCCGACCTATGCAAATCCAGTAGGATTGCATCGTAAGTATATAGAATAGGTTTAGTCAACTTCCCATTCAACAACTCACAAACCTTTGCGACATTCTGTAGTGCGATTTCCGTTTCTAACCACTGCACCGAATAGTTAAATACTTTGTTTGCCGAAGGATCATCTACTATAATTCGTTTTCCGGTCTTTGTTTTGACCGACGATAGATTTCTATAGATTTCCCAAAGCTGTTGTGAGTATTGACGAACTTTGTAGAAGAATTCAACCCCACCAAAATCTTCACTCATACCATACATTAGTGCGAAAGTACGTGCTTTTGACGCCTCATATTCGTCAGGACTGACTTCCTGTGTCCCGTAGTATTGTTGGGCGAGGAAGGTATGGACCGATGTTTCTGGGAGTTTATATCCCATTTGTGCGGCAACCAGACGCAAGTGGAACGCCTCATAGTCAAATTGAATAAGTAATCCATCTTCCCCATATCTACTGATAAATGATTCTCTAGTACCATCGTTCTTATTAAGAGCTGCAAAATTGATACCACCGTACTTGTTGCTTGGTCGCCCCGTTGCCGTATATGGATTGTATTCAGAATATATTGTATTATTAGTGATATGCTTTTTTACATCACCAAAGTGTTCGGTCAAGATTGTAGGATTTACCGCAATACCAGATTTCTCAATCGTGGTTAACGTGGGAATAACTACATTACTCACGAACTCATATCCTTCTGGAATTTCCGTATAAAAATTATCACGAACGAACTTGCTCAACTTTCTTCCATAATCCATCCACATCGTAATAGGAACACTTAGGTGGAGGTTCTTAAACTGGAACTGCTGTAGTGTTCGTGTAATAATCGGCGTGTAGTATTCTCTAATTTCTGGAATACTTTTACTGGATAGATGAAGAATACTCGCAACATCATATACTCGTTCTTGCGGAACTTTGAACGAATGGAGAATTTCTCGTTTGTATAATGTAATGACCTTGAATGCGTTTTCTAACGAAAGTGTCATCGGTACTGCATCTGGATGATTAAATGGGACGCAGTAGTAATCTTGGTCAATTAAGATATGAAGGGAGGAAAGTTGATTGGCGGCGGGGTGGAGGTTCTGATCAACGAAAATAGGCACCACAACGGATGCCTCTGTCTCTATTCTCGTTTGTAACTTTTCCAACTCCATAACCGATTGAACTAACATTATTCCCCCGAATAAAACTCCACATAATTTCGTAAGTGGTTGATAATACCTGGAAGTTCTTCCTCTGCCAACGCCACCAAAGTTTTATTTTGGTTAATTACCCCCTTGATTAATATATTGTCACCACCAGGTAAAGTCAAGAGCGTATCTTCCAGTTTACCACGTATTATCCAATCAATAGTAGTTTTACGAAATAATGAATTACTAGATATATTGGAATATACCCCGCTGGTAATTTCGTATATAGTTCCGTTTCGTTGTGCTGCGTATTTTGCAAAGTAACGAGTCTTTACTTTACGGTCTATATCTTCTTGTGTGATGGTTGGTCTAACATTTGTTATAATAGCAGACAATTTGTTCTTGACATTTGTATTTCCCAATGCATCAAACAAAGGACGAGGAATATCATTTAACATTCGTTACTCCGATTGTAATCCATAAATTTTAGCGATTGGCATTGCATTGAATCTGGAATGTATAGTAGTGGTCCACCCTTTACCTATACTGATATCTTCTGTCAATCCGAACAATTGATATGCACCCTGGTTGTCATAATTATATGTTCTACCCACACGAAAGATTTGTCCTATCTTAAACCCAGATGCACCTGGGATTGTTAGGTCTGCGGTGATTGCTAGTTTTCCAGGAGATCTCCATGCGTGAGAATAGTTTGGTACAATACCATCAGGTCCAATGGCATTTGCAGACATTTTTTGTCTCATCAAGTCTGGTTGTAGTTCAAATAGATTTTGTTGTACCAAATATGCTGCTTCTGCCGGAATCAACCCGTCTATCTTAGATAAGTTCTCTTTGGCTTCTGCTGCCAGTTGGACATTTGCTTGTGCTGCAATATTTAACAACTCTAATTCTCCGTCTAGCTGCTGTCTACTATATATTGCGTTTTCTGATAACCATTCCTTATATGTTTTATTATTAACCGCAGGAACTTTTCCTTGTATCCCAGCCAATGCTATTAAAAAAGTATTAACCTTATTGTCACCCGAATAACTAGAACTAACTGGAATTACATATGTATTTTTTATGTAATTAGATAAAACATCGGCTGATATTGTTGGTGATACCGCTGGTGACGTTGCACTAGGAATTCTAGATAATGCTGAATAGTATTCCGGACTATATGTTGGTGTGTCTCCGCCGACACCTCTATTCAGTGAGTCATATCCACCCTCTCCCTTTGCAATAAATTGTTTTAATGATTGTAGATTTTTAGTTCGACGTGCTTCTTCTAAGGCAGTTCTAACTTCGGAAACCGTGTGTCCCGCTCTATTACCACCACGGTCTTTGTAATATGATTCACCGGCACGTACAAACGTACCTCTATCATTTGTTAAATCATATGGAACAGGAATAGAAGCAAATTCCTTTGCCAGTTCTAGTTGTGCTGTCGCAACGGTAACTGATTGTGATCCTTCCACGTATCGACCGATTACAGGTCGCTTACCAGTAATTAACCAATCACCCAATCTTTCTTGTGTGGATGCATTAAATACAGTACTTGTTGGAATATTTGTTGCGTCTAACCAACTACGAAATGTAGCTGGAATTGCCTGATATTTTCCAACCGCAAGAACGTATCCTGGAGCTGGTTTTTGAATACGTTTTACTTCTTCTAAAGTCAAATCGGATAGTTGTTTTCTACTAGTGTCTTTTGCAAATGCCATATATTATTACGGACCTCCTCTACCATATCTAACTGCTTGTTGTTGCTTCTCTTGCATTTCTGTAATAACTTTTAATTGGTCTGCTGCTGCACCATCTATTATTTGTATAAATTCTAGCTTTGATTTTTCTACTTGCTTTTCAATTGTTTCATCTAATCTAGTAAATACCGTATCCGTAAAACGATTAAACAATGGATAGTTGTTAGCTGTGTTGTATGCTTTGAGACTTTCAATTGCTTGTTCTTTTTCTATTCGTTTATCTCTTGTAATTATAGCTTTTGCTCTTAAAGCAAACAATGCAGTTATAGATGCCGCTTGTTGTTCTGTTATTAATGATTGTTTTATAAATCCTTGAAATGTATCACGATACCGTCTTGCAGTGTTTACATCCAACAATCTTTTATTTTTGAAAATATCGGTAATAAAGTTTGCAACTTGTGGTGGTACTCCTGTTGCTCCTCCTGCAGTAAATGGGGATAACAAGTTACCTATATTAGATTGTGTTGTGGTGGTACTATTATCACCATAAAGTGCGGTAGATAAATTTGTTGACAACTGTGTTACGTTCATAGTTCCAGCAGGATATGCTGGTGGTGCTGCACTTCTTTGTGTTGTTGCTGGCGGTGTCAGTACCTTAGCAAAGATATCTTTTAATTTTGTATTCGCAAAATCAGCATCTCTTCGTTGTGGAAGATTTGCTAAGTTGCCACCATTAATACCCGATACCGCTAATTGAGAAAACAGCATCTTTGGATAATCAGTGGCAATTTGGATATCTAATACATCAGGACCTATGGTATCGGTATCTAACTTACTTAATCGTTTATTGAATTCGTATATTTTGTCTTGTGAATTAAATTGTGGATCTCTAGAATTATCATCCAAAATACGAAACTCTTGTCGGTCATCATCGTAAAATAATTTTAAGTCCCAATAATTTTCTGTTGCTGCGTTGATGTTACGTAATAACGTTTCAAATCCTTCCATGATTGTTCTTGCATTTAAAAATGCAGCTTGAATTGCTTTACTGTTTAACCACACACCAGTTGCCAAGTTTGTTACACCACTTATAGTAGTTACTTCGGATGCAAATGATTTACCTTCCATTGCTCTGTATGCTGTTTGTTGATTATCTGTACCTGATGCTGCTGGCGCTGTATCACCTATACCAGGTATTCTATTAACTAGATTGTTAACTTGTGCTGCGTTATTTGTTCGTTTATTTGCGTCTGCTATTGCTTCTTTGTTAAAGATAATCATCGTTTCTGGATTTGATGATCTTAAAAATTGATTATATCCTACAATAATTTTATCTTCACCAGAAGCTACTAGTGGTGATATTAATCTGTCTAACGATATATTTCCAGTAGCCGATCGAACAATACGTAATACCGCTCCGTTTATGATTTCGTCTATAAAATATGCGAAGTTAATAAAATACGAATCTTCCAGTCCCAAATCGTTCGTTGTACCAGAATCCATTGCCGTAGGAACGTTGTTCGGTATCTGTGCTCTATCTACAGGATCATAAAATCTAATAATGTTTCCTGTAGTGTTATCTACGTTATCCTTTAAAAACGAAGAGAATTGTCCAGCCATTTTAAAATATTCACTAACCGACTTAACCACCGCTTCTTCTGGGTTTATGTCTCCCGACAATGGGTTTGACGTAGCATATGCGGAGAGATACAAGATATTATCTCCCTCACCGTATGCCGTTAGTGAAACGTTATATGTATTATTCTGTACTGTTGTTTTTACGTTTGCAATCTTGACCACAGCAAAATCATAATTAAACTTATTAGGTTTACACCATAGTTCTATAAACTCTGATCTTGATCGAGATCTAGCTAATGCAATATCTTCTTGAACTCGTTCCTTTTTATAATCCAGCGTAATTAATTCTTGTATACCATTTGGAGTTGTAAGTATATGTCCCCATTCCAAAATACAAGTCATACCAGCAATAAAACACATAGCATCCAATACTTCCAGTTGTTCTTGTGTGTGACATTGAATTTCTAATTGAACTTTTAGTACATTACCACTACGTACTCTTTCTACTTTAGCACTTGTTATACCTGGTGGTGGGTAATTCTCTGGAGACTGTGCTGCCGTAATGACCATAGCTCCGTCACTACGTGTTGTTACACGTTGTGGTCCACCATGCGTATGCACTAATACTTGTTGCCCAGAAGATTGTCTATAAGTTGTTCCTACTACTAGTCCCTTTGCTGCCTGTGTACCATACAAATCGGCGGCGGAATAATTTTTATTATCCCATCCGTGTAGACCCAACGTAAAAAACTTACAGTCTTTATAATCTACAAACCCCTGTCCCAAGGAAGGAACACTTTCAATATCCGACATATCCGTAGCTGTTGTGAATCGTAAAAATGGTGCTCGTACTTGCACCAAATTTTTACTCAAAGAACGAGAACGCAATTCTTTTCGTAGGTCACTATCAAATACATTTAATCTTTCTACTGGATTTAGTGCCATAACTTATTACAAACCTGCGGACGGAATGATTAGTTGTGTACCACCAGGTACCATCATTGTACCATTTAATAGATTATTTGCCTTTGCAATAATCCACCACTTAGATGCATCTTTATAATAAAGAGCCGCTAACGTATCGAATCTATCACCATCTTGAGCAGTGATAGTGAATTGAAAAATATCAAGAGGTACGACATTAGGAATATTAGTTTGATAATATCGTTTACCATCTCGTGTGATTGATATACTAAAGTCTGTTGCGTATCGTGAAAGCATAATAAATTATGGTCGAGGTCCGATTGTTGGTCCTGCTTGGCTTGGTCTACGAAGATTACTAAATGCGGATTGTAAGTTTGTTGATGCAGCAGAAGGTCCAAATGCTTGTTGTGCTGCGTAGAAATAAGCTGGTGCTGGTCTTGGTTGTGGTAATGCCACTCTGGTAGCGTCTGCCTGTGCTCGTGCCGCATCACGATTAATCAGTGTTGATACTTGTCTACGTGGTTGTGTTGTTGGTTCTGGTGCCGCTGATGTCGGTGGTGTTGGTAATGGTGGTGTAGTTAAACGTGGTAATACTACAGAAGTTGCTCTTGTTAATCCTGCTTCATTTATTGTTGGAAGTCCTGGTAATGATCCTAAGATTAATTGTGGATTTGGTGTTGCTGGTGGAAGTGTGGCTGCTCTTAATTGATTTATTGCAAATAAGTTACTACTATCTGCTTGTTGTGTAATAAACGCATTTTCTATTATGTTAAATGTCATATTTATTTGGATTGCCATTGGTAACTCATAGGTAATATCCCATGGAATTTCTTGGAATCTCATATCAACATTTTCTACATATCCTGGTTGGTTATCGAATACATCACCAATAGTTAATTTTGTCAATGGTGGAACCATAAAACCACCGGCATCTTTTATCGGAAATACTAACTTATTCAATAAATTTGCCCGAGTCCACATACCAGACAATTCATCTTCGCTGAATGCTATTAAATACAAAGAAAATGTAGTGCTACGATTCATGCCCTTATATGTTACAAATCGTTCTGGTCGTCCGACATATCTTATTTCTTCGTATTGACCTTTCGAAGAGTGATTAAAATCACCAATAAATGCTCTAAACTTAATACCGGATTCTAATTCAGGTACTCCTGGAACAGTTACTTTAAAAGTTACATAATCAACATTGTTAGAATCTTCACTACTATTTTGTAATTGTGATAGTGTTTTAATTGGTCTATCGTTAAGTAGATTAAAGGTGTCTTTCAAATATCTTGCACTCAACAATCCACTTCCTCGTGGATTACGAGCATTTACTGATTGTAATATATCTGTGTAATCTAAAGAACTTCTATAATCATTTTCTGCTTCTGGATATGGATCCGTAGTCTTATTTACTTTGTTTATTGCTGCAGCTTTTTCAGAATTTATTGCTGCTCGTGCTCGTGCAATATATGCTTCTCTTGCTGTTTGGAAGTTTTTTATTGTTCCATCATTTTCTTTTGTTAACGGCCAGAGATTTTCTCTGTATAATGCATCATACGCAGTCTGGTCTTTTTCCAACGTCGCGTTATTTATATCAATTGCAGCACCCACCGCTTGACCAACAGCACGAATATTATCTAATGCTCTTCCAAGTTGACCAATTCTAGTTCTATTAATAATACTTTGTGTAAATCCACCAAGTGCAGTGGATGCCACACCAAAGAGTCCCGTTCCAGTTGGTGGTGGTGACCCGCCAACAAATTTTAATGCCAACTTACCTTGTCTATCAATAACGGTTTCTCGTTGTAATCTACCTTGTAGGTTTGCATCTAATATAGCATTTCCTTCAATTAAACGTGGTACACGAGTTAATGGAGTATTGAAATTTGTATTGCTATAATTCAGTATCATTGTTTCTACTGATGCTGGATTATAAGATCTTGCTTGAGCAAACGTTGTACCCGACTGCAATACTTGTTGGAATACCTTAAAACTAGTTCCTTCGTTAGTTCTAAAATACTTGTTCATTCTACTTAAATCACGTGGACCCGATATAAGTGGTAGTGATTGTGAATCTTGTAACATTCTACTAGTATCTACCGCATATGCTTCGTCATCTCTGACTTGCGTATATGGTTTGATTTCTACCAACGTTTCATTTGTGGGTCTATTAATAATTGTAAGTCGTGGATTAGCATTTCTAAATGAATTATAAAATCCTTCTCGTCTAATTCTAGTAACCGTTGCCATTGATATCAACCGACTTTCTTGATATTCTCTGGTAATGGGAATAGAAGTTTGATTTGGATCTGTGTATAAATCATATACTTTCTTTGGGCGATTCGTGACCAGTAACTGCGATGGTGCTCCACCACTTACAGTTTGGCGTAATTCTTTAAATGTCGTAAATTCATTATTTACAGTCGAATCACTATATCGTTCAGATAATCGTGTTGATGTTCTAGAAATGTTACTAAAAAGTTTTGCCATATAATATTAACCCACCACAGAAAGACGGTCAAGTGGTGACCGTGAGTTTAATGAAACCCGTCCTACCGTGTTACCATCTATATCAATCTTCATAGTAGAGAACGCTGCTGCTAGTTTGTCTAACTTAGCTTCCATCTTGTCCATATTCACATTGACCACATTATTGACTGGTGGTGCTTCTGGTTGCTTAAATGTTCCTTTATTGATATTATCCAACATATCCATACCATAAGCTTTTGTTGCCTTAGCATTCACCACATATTCACCTGGCGAGGTTGGTGTGAGAATATTATCACTGGTTGGTGTTCCAGGTCCCGTTATCATTCCACCAGATGCTTTACCTGGACCTGTAATTATTCCTCCTTCCGCCTTTCCTTCCGGTGTACTACCGAACCCTAGTTTACTGCCTATGAAGGCACCTATTGCGGATAGTCCACCTAAAAGGGCTAATCCTGGTGCTGCTATTAATGCAGCATTCCCCAATGCAGCTAACCCAATACTAAATGGTATTAATGCCAATCCAACTTTAGCAAGTTGACCCGCACCTATACCAGATAATGCGGTGACTAACTTAGTAAATGCGTCAGAGACAGTCGTTATAATCGTTGCCACACCAGAAAATACTGCTGTAATAACTTTACCAAATGTATCAAATGCTGGTGCTGCTAGTCGTAGTGATGCTCCAAGAGAGAGTAATCCCAATGACAATATTGCTACTCCAGCCATAACCGCTGGGTTGGCAAAGGCTGCTAATCCAGCTGCTATTGATGGGCCAGCAAATTTTATAGCCACACCTAATGTTGTCAATGTAACTCCCATCTTAGCCATAGATTCCCAATTAATGTCATTAAATAACATTAATGCTTTTCCTAAGATGTACACCGATGAAGCCAACGCTACCATAGCTACACCAATCTTCAACATATTTGCAGCACCACCACCAAAGGTCGAAACTCCCGTTGATGCTTGTTGTACTCCGGAAGTTGGTAGTCCCCCACCAGTAGGTGCTACAGGAGGAGTTGCAACTGGTACTCCACCAGGACCAGCTTTTGGACCAAGACCAAATAAGCTTCTAAGACCACCCGCGGCCGTTCCCCGCATTGCAACTGTATTGGCGTTTGTGGCAGCGGTGTTTGCTAACGTTGTTGGAATGAGTAACGCAGAGATTATAGAAACTAGTCCACCAATTACGGTAGCTACAGTTCCTAGTCGTTCTCCTACTTTCATTAGGAGTGTTCGTTGAGTTTCTTCAGGTTTTGTTTCTTCACCAGCAACCGCACCAGGTCCAGCCGCTAATCGTTGAATATCTGCAACATTAAGACCCAAATCTTTTTCCAATGCAACTTTTAAGAAACGATTACGTTGTAATTCATTTAGTAAATTTTGGTTACCACCTAGTTGACTGGATAGTTCTTGTTGAACTTCTTCAGGTGTACCTGTACCCGCAACCGCAGCTAATCTGTTGAAATCAACTTCAACACCCATTGCTCGTAATTCAGAGAATCTTTCTAATGCACCTTCAAAGTCACCAACAATTCCGTCTGCTAATGCTTCGGTTTTGTCTAGTCCAACACCAATTCGTTGTGCGTTTGCTGCTGCACGCGCAAGAGCATCAGCGTATTTTGATCCTGCAATAGCGACTAGGTTTGCATTATCTGCTGCGAACTTTAATGCTTGTGCTGCGGTTAATCCCGCTGCTCTGAATTGTGTTATAAATGAAGTCTTTGTTGCATCCGCACCTGCCGTGAGGAACGAACGTTGTGCTCTCAAAAATACTTGGGCACTAACTCCCAAAGTCTTTGATTCTTGTGCTATTTTTTGTGCTTCACCTCTAGTTAACAACCCACCAAATTCTTGTTGGAATGCATTTATAGTATCAACCGTATCTTTAAAAGATAATATTGTCCCACCGGAGAAAAATGAAGTGACTCTATTTGTTAATGCTGCAGCTCCAACGTTTATAGCTGTTCCAAGTGTTGTTCCCAACTCTTGTTGCATTTCATATAACTTATCTCGTAATTTGATTAATGCTTCACCGACTTGTGTAAACTTTTCTGCTATGAAGTCAAGTTTTAATTTTGTGATTTCGTTTTCTTTTGCTGCCATGCTATCGGATAATTTACCTGCTTCGCTAGTTAATTGTTGTATTTCTTCAGGTAATTTACGTAGCTCTACTTGATTTTCCTTTATATCTGTTTGTAATTTTGCAACTTCTCCGGTTAATTCTTTATTTTCTTGATTTAATTGTTCAAAATATTCTTCGGAGGATTGTATGTCTCTATTCAAACTAGTAAGTTCACCAGCTAATTTTTTCTGTTCTATTTTTGCCGCTTCAATTTCTACATCGTACATTTCCAAAGTACCACCCAAATTACGAATACTTTCACCTAATTGTTTTTCAAGTTCGGTTACACCTTGTCCCGCTTCATTACGACGATTTATTTCATTTGCATATTGAGTTTGTACATTTTGTAATAAAGATTCTACCGCGGCTTTATCTGTCTGCTTTGCAGATAAATTATTTAGTACTTGGTCTAACTCTGCATCCTTTGCTTCTTTCAGTGCATTAGCTTGATCTTGTGCGGCTTTTAATGCACTTAGATTAGTTTGATTTTGTGCTAATAGTGCTTCTTTTTGTTTTAATTCACCACCAAGTGTATTCTGTAATCTTCTACGATAATCTAATTCTGCTTGTGCTGATGCTATTCTATCTTGTGTTAATTTAAGCGTAACCGCATCATTTGCAATTTGTGCTCTCATAGAACCAATTTGTGATTGTAAAGCTTTTCCTTGTAAAATAATTTTTGGCAATAGTAACTTTTGCTGCGCAGCTGCTTTCTGGTACTGATCAGATAGGCTACGTAATTGTTCTATAACTTTTTTATTTTCTTCGATCAACTGTCGCTGTGTAGCTTCAGCTTCTCCTGTAGGGCTTATATCTGCCATTACCTGTCTCATCTACGAGGTGATTTAGTAGCCTTTTCTATTTCTGCATTTTGCTTTTCTACTGCGTCATTCATTTCCTTCAAATAAAAACTTCGCAAGAATACGGGCATATTGTATAAATCTTCAAAGTTGAATCCACCCTTTCCATAATACACCATAGAAAAGATGACTTTATGCATGTTTAACTTATACTCTTGCGTCAGGCCAAAAAAAGTTCACGCCTATGGTAAACGGTAATACTGTTCTTTCACTGCAAC